>JAEEGL014774465.1_pt1 | contig 12865 bp, 9 predicted proteins | sample 9134231 | NCBI WGS metagenome assembly JAEEGL01 (sample SAMN16246548, study PRJNA631951) | gut metagenome | biome: gut microbiome; feature: rumen; material: fiber-attached | host: Bos | place: Iran: Karaj | collected 2018-10
ATCGCGGACATCGCGAAGGCGTGCGGATACAAGAACGTCGCCAAGGTTTCGGCCGACGACCTCGCCGGACTCGAGAAGACGCTTTCGACGGCGATGGACTCTGGCGAGCCCTGGCTCGTCATCGCGCACGCCCCGTGCCGCATCGCGGCCAAGCTCACGAAGGAGGGGCTCTGCGAAGTCGACCCCGAGAAGTGCAAGGCCTGCGGCGCGTGCTTCAAGATGGGCTGCCCCGCGATGACGCGCGGCAAGGAGATTCGCCCCGGCGCGTTCCAGATGGTCATCGACCCCAACCAGTGCGCAGGCTGCAAGCAGTGCGGCCAGGTGTGCAAGTTTGGCGCGATCAAGCGGGTGAGGTAGTTCTCCGCTTGCCTGCCCCCTGTGCAGGACGGGGGAAACGCGGCGCGGCAAATCTGCCGCGCCGCCTTTGTATGGGCACATCTCCGAGACGTCAGCTTCGACTGTCAGGGCGATAGGCGCGAAGGTGGGTGGGACCCCGAAAAATTTCAAAATCCTGCGCTTGCCATTTGCAATGGCGGTGTGGTATAATTTTGGTGTCTTGCGGGTGACCGCATGACATTTGATCTTTTCCATGCTCCTGGGCGCATGACGGCCCGGGACCAGCGGCACGCGAAATGCTTAAGTCCGCCAATGGCGGGTGGCAACATCCGCCGACATAGGAAGATATAATGAACACATCAATAGAAAGGAGCTGAAAACTAAAATGATGTATAAATTTATGGAATTGCCGGACAAGACGGAAATCACACATTCCGATGTAAGAGAAGACGGAACCGTGAAGGTTTGCGTCGAACGTCCTGTCGAAGGAGATTTCAAGACGGCGTATTGCACCATTCCAGGATATGGATGGTATGATGTCGAGGGATACACGGCAGATGAACTATCCGAGAATCGAAAGATTCTCGAGTCGCTTTCGCACTTGATAATCCGTTTTGCTCGCAACGGAGGATTTGAAAATGCCTCGGGTTTTTAAGATTGGCCCTTACCTTGTTTACTTTTGGTCAGACGAGCAAACTCCGCTTGAGCCAGTTCATGTTCACATTTCTCACGGCGAACCGCAGCGAGACGCCTCCAAGGTGTGGGTTACGAAAAGCGGTGGTGCCTTGCTTTGTCACAACAAGTCCCAGATACCTGCTCATGTTCTCAAAAACGTCATGGATGCCATAGAGGCTCGCCATGAGGACATTGTCGCTCGCTGGATCCGCCATTTCGACGAAGCGAAATTTTATTGTTGAATCCGCCCATTCGAGCGGATTTTTTGGTATAATACAAATGCCTTGCGGGTGACCGCGTGACAACTTGATCTTTTCCATACTCCCGGGCGCAGACTGCCCGGGACCGGCGGCACACGAAACGCTTAAGTCCGCCAAGGGCGGGAGGCAACATCTGCATTGTTTTATCGGTGAGCCTCAGTGTTCCCAATGTAGGTAAAATATGGTATGCTATCAGACAAAGCATGGCTAAGTATGCAGGACTGATTTCCGGACATGATACCAGAGACATCCACAACGCTCTTGAGGAATATTGCAGACGCGGACAACGCACGCTGGCCGGAGTTCGTATCGCGGTATCGTCCGATGATGGCCGCCTATCTCGGAGCTCATTTCCCCGCGCTGGATGCGGATGACATGATACAGGAAACCTTTGTCGCGTTATTCAACGTGCTGCCGCGATATCGCTACGCGCCCGACGAAACGGGCCGCTTCAGAAACTACCTTACAGGCATTCTTCGCAGGAGAGCTTTAAAGCAGTGCGAAAGGATGGCTAAAGACCAGACTGCTAAAGCCGAGCTGCAGAAGAGTTTCGATGAAGCTTCGCGTATGCAGCATCCGGATGACTATGCTGAATGGCGAAAGGCTATTCTTGAAATTGCCATGCGGGCTATACTTGATGACGGCGGCATTCCCGAAAAGTCGAAACAGATATTCCAGCGGCTGACTGTGGATGGGGTTGCACCGGATGAAGTCGCCAATGCGTACGGTACTAGCAGAAACAACATCGACAAGACAAAGAGCCGCATGATCGCTCGCATTCGCGAAATAGTTCGCGCACTAGAGGATGTCGACGATGTCTGACGAGCCTGACGACGAAATAGAACGGTTTCTGCGTGTGCATGGTCCGTTTGAAAAGTCTCCGTCGATTGGGGCTTGGGAAAAATCGGCGATTGGAAGATTCTGGCATTTCTCGGTCGCGGCGGAAGCGCCGAGGTGTATCGTGCCGAGAATGTCGTGACTGGCATAATCAGCGCAGTTAAGGTCTTGTATCGTTCCGACGACAGGGCGCGCGCACGATTCAAAAGAGAGGCGCAGCTTGTATCTGAATTGTCCGGCGTGTCGTTTCCGAGGTTCTATGGGGCGGGAGAAGATTCAGGAAGACTCTACATTGCCGAGGAAATTCTCGAGCCTGCGGAACTTCCGTGTGACGACGCTGCTGTCTCCCGCTATATCCTTGACGTTGCACATGCTGTGGAGAAATTGCATATCAGGGGTTTCATTCATCGCGACATCAAGCCTGGAAACGTTATGGTCCGGCCAGCGACGAACGAATTCGTTCTGATCGACCTGGGTCTCGCAAAAGAAGAAGGGGACACGGCGCAGTATAAAAAAGACACGCTTTCTGTCGTCGACGGAAAAGCCGTGGGAGTGGGGACGCCAGGGTTCTCCGCGCCAGAACAGTTCGGAGGCGGAAAGATAGGTGCGGCGGCAGACATCCATGCTCTCGGAGTTCTTGCGAACACATGTTTTGGCGGGAAGCCTCCGAAGGCATGGATTTCGATTATTCGCCGTTCGACAAGTTCAATTCCCGAACAGCGTTATGCGACAGTCGCGGAATTTGTGCTGGCAGTACGCCGACGGCATGTTGCGCGCGTATGGTGGATTTTGGCCGTGTTGGTTTTGACAACTGCGGCGCTCATTGGTTTGTCCTTCGCGCGAACCCGCCAGCAAGCGCCAGAAGCGGATGTCAAAGCCGAATCCGAGAAACCGGCGGACAAGGCGCTTGCCGAGGCGTTACGGAGCGTGATGTATGAAAAGTACCGCGAAGAAGTGGCTAACGCCACCAACAAATGGGGGGAGAGCATCAAGCCGCTCGACAAGAAGTCGGCAGAGGAAGCCATGAAAGGCGGCAAGGCACTTTGGCTTTGAAGGTTTCAATTGTGATTTTTTATCCCAGCCTGTCAGATTTTAGCGGAACTCGGAAATATCTATGTGGAGGGAACTCTGCATGGAAAATTTCGAGCCGCACAAAAGAGAGATATTTTGGTACAATATTAGTGTTCCGCATGAGCGGGGCGACTTGATCTTTGACATCGGTTCGCAAACATTGCACAGAAGGTCTGACCTGCTTTGCAATGTTTGGAGGACCTTTGGGCTGGTGCATTCGTGCATCGGCCAAAACCCCGGCAGCGCGGTTTTGGAAAAACCGCCGCCAACGGCGTGGATGGCGATACATCGCCGTCCTCTGATGGTAGGGCGCGATCACCGAGCGCGCCGTTCCGGGGAGCTGCGGAAACGCAACCGACGCCCGCAGCATGTACGCAACATCAGCGTATTGGGTTTCGTGGCAAAGCCGCTAACTTTACACAACGAAAAACCGAGTACGATGGTGCGTCGCGTGGCAATCACGCGGCGTACCCTCTTTTCTTGTTTTTCGTTAAGGTTCTTAGCGGCACCAGCCACGAGACGGGATTTCGAGGGTGCGCCGCTTTTCTTTTCTGCGCCTTGAGCGGCGGCACTCGGTAAATGAAGGCGCGGGAAGGGAAGTGAAGCATGACAACGGAAGAGATGTTTGTCGAGAAGTGGAAGGAACTTGAGTCGGCCACTCGTTTGTCATTTCCGACGTGGGATGGGCGCGATATTGAATGTTTTTTGAAGAAGATGCGTGTTGAGGGCGTTGACTTCACCCGCATCATGGCTTTGCGCAATGTGCGAAATGTTTTGTCGCACAACACCAAACTGAACGATAAGCCTCTTGTGGCACTCAATTCCGATGTGGTTTCGTTTCTTGAGGATGTCATTGCGCGTATCAGGCAGTTACCGACAGTTGCGAATATCTACATTCCAAAGGCAGATGTCTATTATCGCGCAATGGATGACGCGATTCAAGGCGTAGTCGTTGTAATGCTTGAAAAGGTCTATTCGCACGTTCCGGTCGTAGATGCCCACGGCAGAGTGGTTGGCGTGTTCAGCGAAAGCACCATGCTTGAAGTCAGCAACAACAAGATCGGTGTAGACGAAAACACTACATTGAAGATGATATCTCGATTTCTGCCATGTGACAGACATACGGCGGAAGTGTTCAGATTCGTACCGAAGAATGATTCCATCGCACATATTCGTCACCTCTGTGCCGAAGCTTTGCAGAAACACGAGCGCATAGGCATGTTCTTCGTGACGGAAAACGGAAATGCAAACGAGTCGTTGCTTGGCATCCTTACTGTATGGGATGTCGCTGGCGTATCAGATTTATCTAGAGGTAGTTCTTCTCTAGAATCACTAAAGACATTAAAGGGAGGTTTCAAGATGGAAGCTAATGATACTGTAATGGAAGTCAAATTGGTGGACGAAAACACGATTGTGGTGGGAGAACTCAATGCCGATGGCGTGTTTGTGGAACAATACTGGGCCGAGAAGAGTCAAGTCGACACCCACGTAAAGGTGCTTGCGTGGGTGAAGGACCTGTGCACGAAGAGAGGCGTTGACATAAGGGTCATTCAATCATTTATTGAGTGTTGCGAACAAATGCATCCTAATCTTGCTGTGTATAACAACGATTAAGGGCGCAAACATTTGCGTAGCATAGGAATCTATTTGACAGAGGAAGGGAAGGTGTCAGATGAAAATTGCAAAGCTAATCGTGCCTGTAATTGTTATAACAATTTCTTCGCTGCAGAGTTTTGCTTTGGTAGAAACTGTTGACGGCATAAAATGGACATACTCTGTGTCAAATGGCGAAGCATCGCTTGGCAGTGGCACATTTTCTTCGCCTGCCATTACTACCTCAACAGCGGGCGCAATTACAATACCGTCAGAACTTGGTCGTTATCCGGTGACAAGCATTGGGTATTGTGCGTTCTACGAGTGCAGGGGGCTCACGAGTGTGACGATCCCCGACAGCGTGACGAGTATTGGGTCGAGCGCGTTCTACGGTTGCAGGGGTCTTACGAGCGTGACAATCGGTAACGGTGTGACGAGCATCGGGTCGTCGGCGTTCTCCGGTTGCTGGGGTCTTACGAGCGTGACGATGCCTGATAGCGTGACGAGCATCGGGGATTATGCGTTCTACAATTGCAGCGGACTTACGAGTGTGACGATCCCCGACAGCGTGACGAGCATCGGGGAGAGGGCGTTCTACGGCTGCAGCGGTCTTACAAGCGTGACGATCGGCAATGGCGTGACGAGCATCGGGGAGAGGGCGTTCTGCGGTTGCAGCGGGCTTACAAGCGTGACGATCCCCGACAGCGTGACGAACATCGGGGAGCGGGCGTTCTACAATTGCAGCGGGCTTACGAGCGTGACGATCGGCAACGGCGTGACGAGCATCGGGTCTTATGCGTTTTCCGGCTGCAGCAGGCTTAGGAGCGTGACGATACCCGACTCTGTGACAAGCATTGGGGATCATGCGTTCCGTGATTGCAGCGGGCTGACAAGCGTGACGATACCCGACAGCGTTACGAGCATCGGGGGTTCTGCTTTCTCCGGTTGCAGCGGGCTTACGAGCGTGACGATACCGAATAGCGTTACGAGCATCGGGGATTATGCGTTCTACAATTGCAGCGGACTTATGAGTGTGACGATACCTGACAGCGTGACGAGCATCGGGTGGCATGCGTTCGAGGGATGCAGCGGGCTTACGAGTGTAACGATACCTGGCAGCGTGACGAGCATCGGGGGTTCTGCTTTCTCCGGTTGCAGCGGGCTTACGAGCGTGACGATACCTGACAGCGTGACGAGCATCGGGTCTGAGGCGTTCTGCGGTTGCAGCGGGCTTATGTCAATATCGGTTGGCTCTGGGAATGTCAATTACAAGTCGGTCAACGGGTTGTTGCTCTCGAAGGATGGCAAAACTCTTATACAAGGCGTGAACGGCGATGTGAATATCCCCGACGGCGTTACGAGCATCGGGTGGTATGCGTTCTACGGTTGCAGCGGCCTTACGAGCGTGACGATACCTGACTCCGTCACGGACATCGGGTATTGGGCGTTCTACGATTGCAGCGGGCTGACGAGCGTGACGATACCCGACTCTGTGACAAGCATTGTGGCTCATGCGTTCCGTGATTGCAGCGGGCTTAGGAGCGTGACGATACCCGACTCTGTGACAAGCATTGGGGCTCATGCGTTCCGTGATTGCAGCGGGCTTACGAGCGTGACGATACCCGACTCTGTGACAAGCATTGGGGCTCATGCGTTCCGTGATTGCAGCGGTCTGACAAGCGTGACGATACCCGGCAGCGTTACGAGCATCGGGGATTCTACGTTCTACGGCTGTAGCGGGCTTACGAGCGTGACGATACCTGGCAGCGTTACGAGCATCGGGGGTTCTGCTTTCTCCGGTTGCAGCGGGCTTACGAGCGTGACGATACCCGACTCTGTGACAAGCATTGGGGATCATGCGTTCGAGGGATGCCGTGGCTCTCTTTACGACACGGCAACTATTCCAGGTGTAAAACTTGTAGATGGTTGGGTTATCGGTTGTTTGGAAACGTTGTCTGGTGAGTTGAATCTTTCGGGCGTTCGTGGCATTGCAGCAAGAGCGTTCTCCGGTTGCAGCGGACTTGCGAGCGTGACGATACCCGATGGCGTGATGAACATTGGGGATTCTGCGTTCCGTGATTGCAGCGGGCTTACGAGCGTGACGATACCGCAGGCACTCGTTAACCGATTCCATGATACGTTTAGCGGATATTCAAATTTGACTGTCATTATTTCTGATTCGGTTACGAGCATCGGGGAGAGCGCGTTCTACAATTGCAGCGGTATTACGAGCGTGACGATTCCAAACATCGTGACGAACATCGGGAATTCTGCGTTCTGGTATTGCAGCGGGTTGACAAGCGTGACGATACCGGACTCTGTGACAGGCATTGGGTATGGTGCGTTTTTTGGTTGCAACGGGCTGACAAGCGTGACGATACCGGACTCAGTGACGAGCATCGGAGATTGGGCGTTCGCAGCGTGCGCGTTGACGAGCGTGACGATACCGCAGGCAGTCGTTGACCGATTCCATGCTGCGTTTAGCGGATATACAAATTTGACTGTCACTATTTCTGATTCGGTAACGAGCATCGGAGAGGGCGCGTTCAACAATTGCAGCTATATTACGGGCGTGACGATTCCAAACAGCGTGACGAACATCGGGAATGATGCGTTCTTTTATTGCAGCGGGCTGACAAGCGTGACGATTCCGGACTCTGTGACAGGCATTGGGGATGGTGCGTTTTGGGGTTGCAGCGTGCTTACGAGCGTGACGATACCCGACAGCGTGACGAGCATCGGGGATTATGCGTTCGAGGGATGCAGCGGGCTTACGAGCGTGATAGCGCCGAGGCATCTTGTGGGTCAGTTGCGGGAAACGTTGAACGGATGCCCAATAACGTATTACACGGTGTGCTGTGAGGGATTATATCTTGATATTCCCTACGGTGAGGCGATTGGCGAACTGCCGAATCCTGACGCCGATCGCGTTGGATATTCGTTCGCCGGTTGGTTTACTGAAAAAAATGGCGGCGAACAAGTTACGGCGGAAAGGATTGTCAATGAAGACATGAGTATATATGAACGTTGGACGGCGAACGAGTATGAAGTGGCATTTGACGGGAACGGTGGCGATGTTGACATGGCGAGCAAGACGGTGACGTTTGACGATGCGTATGGCGAATTGCCGACGGCGACGCGGACAGGATATACATTGGACGGGTGGATAATTGCGGACGCGACAAGCGCGTCCCTCCCGGTCGATGAATCGACGATTGTGAAAACGGGGGCGGATCATACGCTTGTTGCGCAATGGGCGGCGAACGAGTATCAGGTGACGTTCGATGCGGCGGGAGGCGTGGTGGATGGCGAGGATGGTCACGCGGGACGCGTGACCCTATCGGTTACTTATGATTCCGAGTACGGCGAGCTGCCCACGGCGAGTTGCGAGGGATATGTGTTTCTCGGGTGGACGCTGAACGGCGCGGATGTGACGGCGGAGTCGGTTGTGAAGACCGCCGATGACCACACGCTGACGGCGAAGTGGGGAATCCAGGTCGGGAACGGCATCTGGTCCGCGACGATCTGCGACGAGCCGATTACACTTAGTGCGCTGCTTGAGCCACCAACTGGCGAGATTGTGATCCCCGCGATGATTGCTGGGCGGCCTGTTGTCGGAATTACGGCGGAGGCGTTTGCGGGAAATACGGCGGTTACTGGCGTGACGATGCCTGCAAGCGCGACGGATATTGCAGTTGGCGCGATGGGCGATTTGCCGATTGTCGTTGTCGTGGACGACGATGGACAATACATTTCCGATGCGATTGCGGCGAATGTACGCAAGGTGGTGTTCGCTGAGGGAGTGACGCGGATTGAGGATAATTATTTCATGATTGCCGACGGCGAGGGCGCCGTCGTTACGCAGGGTGGCAAGCGTCTGCCGAATCTCGAAACGTTTGACATTGCCGACAGCGTGGTGCGGATCGGTACGAATGTGTTTGAGGCGGCGTGTGCGCTGGAACCGTCTGTTCAGAACGGGCTGAAGATTTATCAAGGGTGGTGCTTGGGGTTCGCGGCGGCAGAGGGCGGACCATTAGTACACGTGACAATGCCCGATGGAGTAAGAGGGATTGCCGCCGGAGCCTTTGAGGGAGAATACAGCATTGAGACGGTGGCGTTTCCTTCGACGCTGCGGTTTGTTGGCGCGGGGGCGTTCAAGGATTGTACGGGGCTTGAGGATATCGATTTGCCAGAGGGGGTTGTTGCTGTTGATCGCGAGGCGTTCAGGAACTGCACGTACGCGCAGTCGCTCATCTTGCCGACGACGCTGGAGGAAATCGGCGCGGGCGCGTTCGCGAACGCGACGAGCCTTGCTGGCGTGACTGTGCCGGATGGCGTCGCCGACATCGGCGAATGTGCGTTCTCGAACTGTTGGCGTATGATGTCCGCGACGATCCCGGCGAGCGTCACTAATGTCGGCGCGGCAGCGTTCGCGGACTGTCGCAGGTTGACAGGCGTAACGGTTCCACTTGGACTTGGGACGATGGAGGAATTGTTCCCTGCGGCGTATACGAGCATCGCGAGCGTGAGTGTGTCGGATGGTCACGCGGGACGCGTGACCCTACCGATGGACGTGGGGATGTTCGCGGGGTGCGCGGCGATGACGGACCTGACTCTGCCGGAAGATTTGGCGGAGGTGTCCGACGAAGCGTTTGTAGGCTGCGCGAGCATGGCGGCGTTCGATCTGCCAAATACGGTCACGAACATCGGCGCGAGGGCGTTCATGGGTCTCTCGCAGCTGACGGCGTTTGAGTTTCCCGCCGGGCTTGTTGCAATTGGTGAAAGTGCGTTCTCGGGCTGTTCCGGGATTACCGCGCTGACGCTGCCGGACGGACTGGCCAGTATCGGCACATGGGCTTTTCACGGGTTGCCTCAGCTTTCGCGCGTGGACATTCCGGCGAGTGTTACGGAGATTGGCTATGGGGCGTTCGGCGGCTGCGAGCGGTTGCGGTCGGTGTCGCTTCCGGGAGATGTGGCGACGGTGGCGGAGATTATGCCGGATACCTATCGTCAGATAACGAGTGCGGCGGTGACGGCGCGCTCGGAGATTGCGCCATACCAAATTATTGGTTCGATGTTCGATGGATGCGAGGCACTTGCGGTGGTGGAACTACCGGCGAGCGTTGCTGGAATCGGCGCGAGGGCGTTCGCGGGATGCACATCGCTCACGGATGCGGGTATTCCGTCCGGCGTCACGAGCCTCGGCGATGAGGTTTTCTCCGGGTGCGCGAACCTTTCTGCCGTTTCGTTGCCGAAGGGACTTAGCGCTCTTTCGAGCCGCATGTTCGATGGGTGTGAATCGCTGCGCGAGGTGATCGTCCCGGAAGGTGTTGCTACGCTCGGCGCAAATGTGTTCAACGGTTGCAGCTCGCTCCGTACCGTCGCATACGTCGGCAACGCGCCCGCATACAATGCGGCGGCGTACGCTGGCGTTCCCGCGTCGCTCGTCACGAAGGTGGTGAACGGCTCGACTGGATGGGACGGCATTGCGACCTCGAAAGCACTGCCGGAGTTCTGGCCCGCCGGCACTTCCAACGAGATAACGTTCTGGGAGCCGAACCGCTTCATGGTCGATTTTGTCGCCGTCGGCGAGGGAGCCGTCGTTACGCAGAGTGTCGAGCAGGTGACGGGGACGACTTACATGCTGCCGGCGGATGCCGTGCGGCGCGGCGCGGTGTTCGGCGGATGGTGGACTGCGGTCGACGGAGGCGCTCGCGTCACGGCGTCGACGCAGGTTGTCCTGACGCGTCCGCACACGTTCTATGCGCATTGGACGTTCAATCGCTATTCGGTCCACTTCGACGCCAACGGCGGCGAAGGGGAGATGGCACCACAGGGAATGACGGTCAACACGGCAGACAGTCTCACTGAGTGCGGCTTTTCGCGGGCTGGGTATGCGTTCGTTGGCTGGGCGACGGAGCCTGACGGCGAAGTCGTATACGCCGACGCGGCAGAGGTAATGGATCTTGCATACGTACTGAATGCCGCTGTCACACTTTACGCCGTGTGGGAAGAGCGCGACTGGACGCTTGCCGATTACGTCGATGCCGAGCATCTGACTCTCGTGAACGATGAAACAGCGGCGTGGACGCCGGATTGGACGGTTTTCAAGGTCGGAGGCGTCTCTTTGAAGAGCGGCGCGATCGCGGCGGCGGAGGAAGGGGAGAGGACCTTCACGACGCTCACGACCACGGTGCTGGGCGAGGGCGAGGGCTCGTTCTGGTGGAAGGTCAGCTGCGAGGACATGGACGAGGAGTATGACGAGTGGTACGACTATGCCGTGTTCACGATAGACGGCGTGGAGATCGCGAAGATCGCGGGCGAAACCGAATGGAAGCAGGTGGAGTTCGCTGTAACCGGCGCGGGGACGCACACGCTCGCGTGGACCTTCACCCGCGACGACTACGACGAGGACGAGACAGCCTACGATAACGCCGCGTGGGTTGACGGCGTAGTATGGACGCCAAAGCCCGTTACGGTGACGTTCGCCGCCGGCGGCGCGGCGGAAGGCGATGTCCCAGGCATGGTCGTGAAGTATGCTGGGTATGAACTTACATTGCCGGGCGCGGGAACACTCGCCAACGGGGCGTATCAGTTCATGGGTTGGACGGACGGGGAGACAACGTATGCGGCAGGTTCAACCTTCGTGATCCCAGCTGTAGATGTTACACTAACGGCGGTCTGGGAACTGAAGGTCTGGACGCTCGCCGAGGCGGTCGATGCGGCGGCGCTTTCGTTCACGACGGGTGGCTACGCCGATTGGTCGGTCGATGCGGCGAACGGGTACACGAATGGAGTTTCCGCGAAGAGCGGCGCGATATGCGACGGACAGGAGTCGTGGGTCGAGGCGACCGTCAGCGGCGCGGGGACGCTCGTCTTCCGCTGGAACGTGATGGGTGGCGTCCACAGAAACAATCCGTTCGCATACGCCAAGGTCGAGGTTGACGGCGTACAGCAGGCGCAGGAGCATATGACGGAAGGTTGGAAGGAGCAGATGGTCGTGCTCGAGGGCGCGGGATCGCACTTGATCCGCTGGACGTATCTGCGCACGTCGGATCGCGCGGCGGAGGGCGATTGCGCATGGATAGACGCAGTGACGTGGACGCCGAGCGGGGCGGCAGCGGGTGTTGTCGTCGAGGTAGACGGTGTTGCGGTTGAGTTTGAGACCGCTGCGGACGGGAAGACGCGGGCGGCGGCGGTTGCGGCGGGAACGACGGCGGAGGATGTGAAGGTCTTTGTCGGCGGTGTTGACGTGACGGCAGGGTTCAAGGTTGCGGTCGAGGGAACGACGGCGACGGTGGTGCTGATGGGACCGTATGAAACGGCGCGCTCGGAGATCGCGCCCTACCAAGCGTGGACTGACAATGGCGACGGGAATGTGACGCTGAATGTCGAGGTTGTGCCGGGACTTTACTACGCGGCGGATTCGGCGGCGACGATCGAGGCGCTGAAGCGGCCGGGCGCGGCGGAGCCGGCGAAGGCGGGGGATGCGGTTGTCGCGCCGAAGCAGGAGGGCGTGCAGGGCTTCTACAAGGTATGGGTGAGCGATGGGCCTATTGAGGCGGAGTGAATGTCCGTCGCGGAGCGACGGACCCCCTACGAAGCGCCGAGACGGCGCTTCCCCCAGTCAGAGCTCGCCTTGCAATCGCATGAACAACGAAGAGCTGTCGTTCGTGGCTGATTCACAAGTGAGCAAAGCTATGAATTCAAGCGGAGCGTGTGAGGCGGGGAAGCGCACGAGAGGAAATTGGCGGCCCGACGTGGCTGCGGCGTATTTCATAACAGGCGGTGACCTTGTAAGCGTAAGCGACCTGCGGCGCGTATAGTTGACGGTCGCAGAGCCATGTCGGCGGGTTGCCGCCAATTGACGGTTCGTGCGCTGCCCCGACGAGCGCGCGGAGCGCACAAGGTCTGGGTGAGCGACGCGCCGATCGAGGCTGAGTGAGATGTCCGTCGCGGAGTGACGGCCCCCATGGTTCGAGATCGATCGTGGGACAGTTGCTTTAGATCGTCCGTCGCGGAGCGACGGACCCCCTACGAAGCGCCGAGACGGCGCTTCCCCCAGTCAGAGCTCGCCTTGCAATCGCATGAAC
>JAEEGL015155221.1_pt1 | contig 12865 bp, 9 predicted proteins | sample 9134231 | NCBI WGS metagenome assembly JAEEGL01 (sample SAMN16246548, study PRJNA631951) | gut metagenome | biome: gut microbiome; feature: rumen; material: fiber-attached | host: Bos | place: Iran: Karaj | collected 2018-10
ATCCGGAGGTTAACCGTTTTATTTTCAACAAGCAGTATTATGCCCGGAAGAACTGTTCCGTTTCCTATGCCGTGCTGAAGGATCCCCAGAACCCGGACAGCAGTGAAACCACAGTGCGGATTGAATTCGACCTGACGGATACGCTCTATGACGTACGCGACCGGATGAATCATGCGGTGGAAACCAGCCGGGCCACGCAGGACGGGGATTTCGTGATTAAGCTGGCGAAGTTTGTATTGGGCATTCCCGGACTGACGACATTCGCGGTCTGCGCGGTGAAACTGCTGGACCGCTACGGCCTGCTGCCGGGCGTTCTGTGCCGGGAGCTGCCCTTTTACAGCGGCATGTTCATGACCAATAACGGATCCATCGGACTGCCTGCGCCGCTGCACCATATCTATAATTTCGGCGATGTAAGCCTGTTCATGGGAATGGGCGGTATCCGGAAAGAAGCCTGGGTGGATGCGGACGGGAGGACCAGAATGCGCCGGTGGATGCCGCTGGGGATCACCGCGGACGAGAGGGTCTGCTCCGGCGCCCATTACGCCGCCTTTTTCGCGGATGTCATGCACTATCTTGCCAATCCGGAGGAACTGGAGGCTCCGCCGGAGTCGGTAAAGTTTGACAGGGACGTGGAATACCACGTGCCGAAGATCACAAAAAAACCGGACTGAGGTCCGGTTTTTTCAATGAGGAGATCAGACGAAGCTTTCCGGATGGTTGAAAACCGGAATAAATCCTGCATCGGCGGAATCGGGTTCCTGCAGGAAACCCGGCAGGCCGAGAGCAGTCATATGATCGCGGACGCGCCGGTATTCCGCTTCCGTAATGCGGCGGTCAAGCCCCGGAACGGAAACACCGTTGCAGGGGATGTACTGGCGCATGAGGCTGACGGGCGTGCCGGCAGGCAGCTCGTCCCTGATCCAGGTGAGAAGCTTCATGCTTTCCCCGGTGAGGCCGGGGAGGATCAGGTGGCGCACCAGAACTCCGCGGGTCATGATGCCGTCCTCATTGTACCGGGGTGTGCCGGCCTGCCGGCACATTTCCTTTATTGCGGCGGAAGCGGTTTCGAAATAATCCGGCGCTTTTGCGCACAGCTGCCCCATGCGCGCGGAATAGTGTTTGAGATCCGGCAGGTATACATCGATTGCGCCTTCCAGCATACGAAGCGTTTCCACGGTTTCATAACCGGACGTGTTCCAGTCGAGCGGAAGCGGCGGACGCCAGTATTCCAGCGCCTCCAGGATCCGGGGTACGAAGGGCGTGCCTGTAATGAAGGAGAGCGACTGCACGCCCAGGTCCGCCAGGCGCTTCAGCGCGTCCGACAGCTCCCGGGGCGTGAAAACTCTGCCGGCGCCGGTATGGGAAATCTCCCCGTTCTGGCAGTATACGCAGCGCAGCGTACAGCCGGAAAAAAACACGGCGCCTGTTCCGCGGGAACCGGAAACGGGCGGCTCCTCCCACAGGTGAGGCGCGACGCGCGCGATGACCATATCTTCCCCAAGGCCGCAAAAGCCGGGATGCGCCGCACGGTCGGCGCGGCATTGCCGGGGACACAGCGTACAGATCATAAAGTCCCTCCTTGACGGTTCATTATAGGCCCGGGGGAGGAAAAAGGCAAACTTGAGATCGACGGCGTTTTCCGGTATAATATATACTGTAAAGTTATAGACTTCCGGCGCAAAGGAGACGAAGCGTTTTGAACGATATCAATGACCTGGAACAGCTGAATGAAGAACGGAACACACCGCGGCGCCGCCGCAGGAGTGAAATGAACAGGGAAGACGACGGCCTGGGCGAGGTGCTGCGTCCGGCGGAAGTGATTGAAAAACCGGAGGAGGAAGCAGAAATATCCGGCGCGTCCGGCGTGCCGGCCGGGAACGCAACACAGGCCGCGGACAGCAGGGTTCCTCCGGAGGCGCGTCGAATGAGCGCGGCTCCCTACGGGGTGAACGGTTCCGCGGCGCAGCGCCCGGGAACCCGTCCGATGCAGGCGGGCCGCCGCCCGGTGCAGGAAACGCGCGCGATCCGGCCGATCCGCCGCCCGGTATCCGGCACGGATACCGGCGATATGGACCGGACGCGTTCCATCGACGCAGTCAGATCCGCCGATCCGGCCCGCCGGGGAAGCGGGAACAGGGTGAGTATCGGATACGCGCCGGGAAGAATGAGCATGCCGCCGCGGAACGTTCAGGAGAATGAGCGCCCTGCCCGGACCGAACAGGAATACGGGCGGACAACCCGTTCCGCGCAGGAATACGGACGATATCCCAATCCCCGGACCGCGGAGGATTATGTACGCGATATCCGCAGCGCGCAGGAGTACGGCAGGGAACCGGGAGCGCCGCGGGAGATGCCCGTCCGCGTGAAACGCCATCCGGTACCGTGGATCATCGCGCTGCTTCTGGTTCTGGCCGGCCTGGCGCTGGTTGTGGTTCTCTCGCTGCCGGAAGACAACGCGCTCCGTGAGCGGGCCGGAGCGATCGCCGGTTCCGTGGTCAGCCCGGTGGAAAACCTGCTCGGGGCAAAGGACCCGGAAGCTGAAAGGATCACAGCCTTCTCCGTGACGGGGAATGAAAAAACGACAGCTCCGGCGGATGTCATTTTCTCCGTGACGACAGGCAGCGCCGTAAAGGAACTGCGGCTGGCGGACGAAGACGGGAAGAACCTGGAGGCAGGCCAGGCGCTTGCCGAAAACAGCGGCAGCAATTACTGGACGCTGACGTTCCGTGTGAGGGACGGATATGAAGGCCTTGTCAGGCTGCAGACGCGCCGCGAAGGCGGGGAGTGGACGGACACGGAGTATTCCGCGTCGCTTGAGATCGCGCCGCCGCTGAGCGCCGCAGAACCGGCCGTTACGCCTGTTCCCGCGGAACCGGTCAATGACGGGACAGGAGCCGGCGAAGAATCCGGAGACGGATCCGATGAAGCATCCGCGGAAGAACCCGCGGACGGAACAGATGAAGCATCCGCGGAAGAACCCGCGGACGGATCCGATGAAGCGTCAGGGGAAGAACCGGAAGACGGTTCCGGCGATGATCAGGTCAATTACGGGGATGACATGTGGGGCGTGCCGTGGGGCGGAACAGCCCAGAGCGCGGCCGAAGTGACGCCTGAACCGACGCCCGAACCGACGGAAACCCCTGAACCGACGCCTGAACCCACACCGACGCCGCCGCTGGAGGCGGAGGCGGATCCAAACGTCGGAAACAGCCTGATTACAACCTCTGTCGTTTATAACGGCAGCAAAAAAGTGAAGAGCTATGTGAGACCGGCAAAATCGCTGATCCACATGCCGGCGGGTGACAGCTATACCGTGGCGAAAATCGGTGTCCTGACCTTCCGCGGAAACGCCTTCCGGCAAAACGCGGCGGTCGGCGAGATCTCCTCGGCGGACGGCCTTTCGCTGCTGTGGACAGCGGCTGCCGGCAGCTCGCGCGGCGCTTCCCAGACATTCTACGGCTATGAGTGGACGGGCCAGCCCGCGATCGTCAAGTGGAGCACCCAGGTCCGCGCAGGATCAAACATCGACGAGGACAAGAAAAACAAAACAGCCCTGCGGGAAGTGGTCATTGCCGGCGTGGACGGCGTGATCCGGTTCCTCGATCTGGAGGACGGCGTCGCGACCCGCAGTGCCGTCAACCTGGGTTATCCGATGAAAGGAACGCCAAGCCTGCATTCTGCGGGTTATCCCTATATGAATGTGGGGCAGTATACCCGCAAAATGAAGACCAAGACCGGCAGCATCGGCCTGCGGCAGTACAACCTGTACAACCAGAAGGAAATGAAACTCATTGACGGCCTGGACGGCAAGATGCACCGCGGGCTTAACCGCATCGGCAGCTTCGAGACATCCGCGCTGATTGACCGGACCAGCGATACCATGATCACGCTGGGGACCAACGGGCTGCTGTACCTGGTCAGCCTGAACACCACCTTTGATTACCAGGCGGCCACACTGAGCACGAACGCGGATACCATCGTTCTGGCCACCAGGGCCAAAGGACAGAAGAAGGATGAACTGGTGGCTGTGGAATCCTCCCACGCAATGTATGACCGCTATGTGTTCTATGCGGATATGGGCGGCGTCCTGCGGTGCGTGGACACCAACTACCTGACCACTGTCTGGGCGGCGGAGACAGGCGACGCGGTCATGGCTGCCGTTGCCCTGGACATGAACGGGGACGACGCGCTGGACCTCTACACAGCGAACATGCTGAAGAACCGGAAGAGCGGCCCGGCTCAGATCCGCAAATACAACGCGCTGAGCGGCAGGGAGCTCTGGTGTGTGGAAATCGGCGTCGCAAAGAACACGAAAACGAAGGAAGACGTAGGCGTCAAAGCTTCTCCGGTTATCGGCCGGCGCGCCCTGGACGGACTGGTCTATTTTACGGTGACCGGGCTGAACGCTGAAGGCCGGACCGCGCTGGGCGTCGGTGAGGATACGAAAGCGGCGCTGGTGGCGCTGGAAAAGGATTCAGGCCGGATCCGCTGGGCAAAGGGGCTGAGCGACCGGTGCGAGTCCTCTCCCGTGGCGGTATACGACACGGAAGGAAACGGATATCTTATTCAGTGCGCGGAGGACGGCACGGTGGTCCTGATGGACGGCCTGACCGGCGCGAGACGCGCGGAGCTTCAGGTGGAGGGAAAGATCCTGGCTTCCCCTGCAGTGTACAATGACATCATGGTCGTAGGCACAACCGGCAAGGGAACGGAGTCGGTTGTGGGAATCAGAATCAAGTGATACAGGAATGCCCGGATCTTTGATTCGGGTATGCCTTTTGGCGTCAGACATGGCAGCGGAGGAGGACATCTATGAAATATCTGGCGGCGCTTGACCAGGGAACTACGAGTTCCCGGGCGGTCATTTTCACGGCGGACGGACAGCTGGTGGCTTCCTGCGGACGGGAGTTTCCCCAGCATTATCCGAAACCCGGATGGGTGGAGCATGATCCGCGGGACATCCTGGATACACAGGTCGCGTCCCTGCGGGAGGCGGTGCGTCTGGCGGACATCCGTCCGGAAGAGATCGCGGCGATCGGCATCACGAACCAGCGGGAGACCACTTTCCTGTGGGACCGGAAGACCGGGGAATGCGCGGGAAACGCGATCGTATGGCAGTGCCGGAGAACTTCCGCCATTGTGGAAGAACTCATCCGGCAGGGCTGCGGCGAAATGATCCGGGAAAAGACCGGTCTTGTGCCGGACGCGTACTTTTCCGGAACGAAGCTGAAGTGGATGCTGGATTACTACAACCTGCGGGAAAAAGCGGCGAACGGCGACCTGTGCTTCGGCACAGCGGACAGCTTCCTTTGCTGGAACCTGCTGGAAGACCGGCCGCATGTAACGGACGCGACAAATGCGGGGCGGACGATGCTGTTTAACCTGCACACGCAGGACTGGGATGACGACCTGCTGAAACTTCTGGACATTCCGCGTGCCTGCCTGCCCGGGGTGATCGATACGGCCGGGCCGGTCGGCATGCTGGATCCGGCGATCCTCGGCCGGCGCATACCCGTGACCGCGATGGCGGGGGACCAGCATGCCAGCCTTTTCGGGCAGGCGTGCCTGAAACCGGGCGATGTGAAGAACACTTACGGCACGGGCTGCTTTATGCTGATGAATACCGGCGAAACGCCGGTCAGAAGCGGGAACGGCCTGCTGACCACCATGGCCTGGCGGATCGGCGGAAAGCCCTGCTATGCCCTGGAGGGAAGCGTGTTTGTTGGCGGAGCCGCGATCCAGTGGCTGCGGGACGAGCTGAAAATCATTTCCACGGCCGCGGAGAGCGAAAGTCTTGCGACGTCTGTGAACAGTACGGGCGGCGTATATCTCGTACCCGCCTTCACGGGACTCGGCGCTCCCTGGTGGGATATGTACAGCCGGGGCACGCTGATCGGGATGACCCGGGGCACAGGACGGCCTCATATCGTCCGGGCGGCGCTGGAATCGATCGCTTACCAGAGCGCGGATCTGATGGACGCCATGGCGAAGGACGCCGGACACCGGCCGGGAAAGCTGCAGGTGGACGGCGGAGCCAGCGCGAACGGATTCCTGATGCAGTTCCAGGCAGACATCTGCGGAATTCCCGTCGTGCGGCCGAAAGTGCTGGAGACCACGGCCCTGGGCGCGGCGCTGCTGGCCGGTCTGGGCGCGGGCGTGTTTTCGGCTCCGGAGGAAACGGCCCGGGCCGGGAAGCAGGACCTGGAGTTCACCCCGCGTATGGATGAAGCCACGCGGCGGCTGGAGCTGAGCGGCTGGCACCGGGCCGTGGAACGGAGCCTCGGCTTCGCGAAGGAATAAAAAACAGGCCGCGCAGCGCGCGGCCCGGAGCGTATCCCGGTCAGTTCTTTTCCTTTTTTGCCCGCAGGGTTTTCACCGCGCCGAAGGCATAAATGATGAGCGCTGTGAGGGAAAGCGCCACGGTGATCCACAGCAGGAGCAGATCCGGCGTCATCCCGAGGACGCGGAATTCCGAAGCCTCCAGCGAGGAATGGAAAAAGGAGAGCAGCAGGGATGCGATAAAGAACACCTGCGCGATTTTGCCGGCATAGTTGCTGTAGACCACAACATCCCGGCTGAGCATGAACATGCCGCCGGCGAGCATGGCCAGCTCTTTGCAGGCGACGATGATAATCGCGCTCCAGGGGAAGACCTGGGGCACGGCGACGGCGTTGCAGACGAGGGCTGTGACGACCATGATCTTGTCGGCAAGGGGATCGAAGAGTTTTCCGAAATCAGTGATCTGATTCAGCTTCCGCGCAAGCATCCCGTCGAACATATCGGTGATGCTGGCAGCGGCGAAAACGACGAGCGCGGCGATCCTGTCCCGCCCTTCGGGCGTCCGGAAGAATACAATGACGAAAACAGGAATCAGGAGAATACGGATCATTGTCAGGACATTCGGGACGGTCCACACATTCGAAAACAGTTTGCGAAAACGTTCTTTCAAGACGGTTCAGCTTCTTTCAGGTGATTTGGAACAAAATAGAATTCAACGCAAAAGGATTCAAATCCTTTTTATGGGAGGAAATGAGAGATGGCAGCAGGTTTCAGGAGGATGGACGGACGGCAGCCGGAGGAAAAACGCCCGGTGAGTATTGAGACGGATTTTGTGCGTACGGCATACGGCAGCTGCCTGATCGCCACAGGGAATACCCGCGTGATCTGCACGGCAAGCGTGGAGGAAACGGTTCCGCCCTTTCTGAAAGGGAAAGGGCAGGGATGGGTGACGGCGGAGTATGCCATGCTGCCGGCGTCCACCGCGGAGCGGAAGAAACGGGACGGCATCAAGAAGGACGGACGGAGCGTGGAGATTCAGCGGCTGATCGGCCGGTCCCTGCGGCAGGCGGTAGACCTGAAAGCGCTGGGCGAACGGACCGTCACGCTGGACTGTGATGTGCTGGAGGCGGACGGGGGTACCCGGACTGCGTCCATTACCGGCGCGATGGTTGCCCTGACATGCGCCGTGGACCGGATGATCCGGGAAAAGAAACTGCTTGTAAGCCCGATTATCCACCAGGTGGCCGCTGTGAGCTGCGGTATCGTCGACGAAACGCCGTGCCTGGACCTTTGCTACGCGGAGGACAGCGGCGCCCAGGTGGATATGAATTTCGTGATGAACGAGAACCGGGAATTTATCGAACTTCAGGGCACAGGCGAGGGACGCGCCTTCAGCAGCGATGAGCTCACGACGCTGATGAGCTACGGAATGAAAGGCATTTCTGAACTGATGCTGGCCCAGCGTGAGGCGCTGGGAGACCGGGCGCGGCACATCGCGCCCAAGCCGCTGCTGCTGGCTGCCACAGGCAACGAGCACAAACTGCGTGAACTGCAGGAAATGTTCCGGGATTACTATACGATCGCGCCGATGTCGGCAGCCGGTTTCTGCGGTCCGATTGACGAGAACGCGTCAACTTTTGCCGGGAACGCAGTAATCAAGGCGGAAGCGGTCTGCGACGCTACCGGTTTTCCGGCCATCGCGGATGACAGCGGCCTGTGCGTGGATATCCTGGACGGCGAACCCGGTGTGCTGTCCGCGCGGTATGCGGGCGGACACGGGGATGATGACGCGAACAATGACCTTCTCCTGCGCCGGATGGAAGGCAAGGAGGACCGGCGGGCGCAGTTTGTCTGCGCGCTGGCGCTGAAACTCCCCGGCAGGAAGCCTTATATTGCCGAGGGAAGGTGTCCGGGTACGATCCTGCACAAGCGGCAGGGGACAGGCGGCTTCGGCTATGATCCGCTGTTCCTCTATGAACCCATGGGGAAGACGTACGCGCAGATGAGCGCGGAGGAGAAAAACGAGATCAGCCACCGCGCCAGAGCGGCCCGGGAAATGGCGAAGATCATGGACCGGATCAGCCGGGAAGGCGACTGAAGCCGAAAAACACGGAAAAATACGGAATCCCGGCCTGAAAAACCCCTGAAGCCTTGACGGGAAAAGGAAAAAGAGTGTAAAATACCCAAAAGAAACAATCTGTGGTGGAAAAGAGGGACCCGCGATGCTGCAGGACAACAAGATATGGGTTGGTTCCAGTGCTGACGGTCCTGTATTTCTCCTGCCGTCCATGTCCAACCGGCACGGGCTGATCGCGGGGGCGACCGGCACCGGGAAGACCGTATCCCTGAAGGTTCTGGCAGAGAGCTTTTCCGACATGGGCGTTCCCGTTTTTCTCAGCGATATCAAGAGCGATCTGAGCGGAATGGTGAAGCCCGGGATCCGCAGCGACAGCCTGGACAGGCGGCTGCGGGGCTGCGGTGTGAATCCGGACGCGTTTGAATACAAAAAGTATCCTACCGCATTCTGGGATGTTTACGCCGAGCAGGGGCATCCCGTCCGCGCTACCGTGGAGCAGATGGGTCCCCTGCTGCTGAGCCGTATGCTGAGCCTCAACGAGACGCAGAGCGGCGTCATGAATATCCTTTTCCGCGTAGCCCGGAATGAGGGATACGACCTTTGTGATCTTCAGGATCTCAAGGCTATGCTCGTACATATCGGCGAGAACGCGAAGGAATATACCCTGCACTACGGCAATGTCTCCTCAGCCAGCGTCGGCGCAATACAGCGCGCGGTCGCGATCCTGGAGGACCAGGGCGGAGACACTTTCTTCGGCAAGCCGGCGCTCGATATCGGGGACTGGCTGCGCATACAGGTGAACGACGACGGAAGGGAACAGGGCGTCATCAACATCCTTTCCGCCGACAGGCTGTTCAATAACCCGACGATGTATTCCACTTTCCTGCTGTGGATGCTCACTGCACTGTACGACCGTCTCCCCGAGCGCGGGGATGCGGAAAAGCCCGTAATCGTTTTCTTCTTCGATGAGGCGCACCTGCTGTTCAACAACTGCAGCCGTTCCCTGATGGAGAAGATCGAGCAGGTGGTCCGCCTGATCCGGTCCAAGGGCGTTGGCGTGTTCTTCATCACGCAGAGCCCCGCGGACATTCCGATGACCATCCTCGGCCAGCTGGGCAACCGTATCCAGCACGCGCTGCGCGCTTACACGCCGCTCGACCAGAAGGCTGTCAAAGTCGCGGCGCAGACGTTCCGCGTAAATCCCGCCTTTGACACCGAGGAGGCGATCACGACCCTGAAGACCGGCGAAGCCCTCGTATCCTTCCTGGACGAGCACGGCGCTCCCGGCATTGTGCAGCGGGCGACCATTCTGCCGCCGCAGAGCTTTATGGGCGCGATTACGCCGGAGGAACGCTCGCAGGTCCTTGCCGACAGTCCGCTGCGCGGTGTTTATGACCAGACGGTCAACGAGCCCGGCGCATACGAGATGCTCGCCGCGAAAAAGGAAGAACAGGCCGCGGCCCAGACCCGGCCGGCCCAGGCGCCCCAGTACCTCCTGGTGAACGGTGTGCTGCGGCAGGTGGTTCCGTTCGGGCAGCACAGGGAACTTGTCCAGTACAATGGCTATTTGTGGCCGATCATCTGATCAAAGCCGCTTGTAGATATACAGTCTCTGTTTCCTCAACGACCCCTCTCACGGCGCAGGTGAGCACCGTGCAGAAGAAATGGCACAGACATTCAAAGTTTATGACCCCGCAACCGGACAGTATGTGGAAAAGCAGATCGAAGGAATGACTGAAACAGCGCAGAAAGCCGTACAGGAAGCGGCAGCACCTGTTGTCCAGGCTGTGCAGGAGGCGGCGGCCCCTGTCATCCAGGCCGTTGAGCAGGCGCCCCAGGCGGTCCAGCAGGCTGTGCAGCCCGTAGTCCAGGCTGTGCAGGAAGCCGCGGCCCCCGTTGTGCAGGCTGTGCAGGAAGCGGCAGCTCCCGTTGTACAGGCGGTGCAGCAGGCGCCTCAGGCAGTCCAGCAGGCAGTTCAGCAGGTTGCCCAGCCTGTGATGCAGGCGGCGCAGCCCGTTGTGCAGGCGGTGCAGCAGGCAGTCCCCACCATCCAGGTGCAGCCGCAGCTGCAGCAGATGCCTGTACTGGTGCAGGATCCCACGACCGGCCAGATGGTACAGCAGATGATGACCGTGCAGTATGACGCGGCAACCGGCACGTATGTGCCTGTCCAGCAGCAGGTTGATCCCAAGGTCCTTGCCGAGCAGCAGAAGGCTGCCGAGAAGGCAAAGAGGGAAGCCGAACGCGAAGCCCGCGAAAAGGAAGCTGCCGAGCGCCGGGCCCGGACGGACGCCCTGCGCGAGGAGGCGGCTGAACGCGCCCGCCGGAACGATTCCGTTGCCGGCCGTGTGAAGAATACCGCGATCGCTACGGCAACCCGCCAGATCGTTACCAACCTGACCAAGAGCATCACCAAGGCTATCAGCGGACTGCTGGGCGGGAAAAAGTAAGGCGCCGCCGTGTCTGCCGCGATACGCATAATTTATAATGACAGGAGGAAAATGATATGAAGAAGTTCCTGAAAGAGTTTAAAGATTTTGCCGTAAAAGGCAACGTTCTTGAGCTGGCTGTCGCCGTGATCATGGGCGGCGCGTTCGGCAAGGTGGTTACCGCCGTCGTCGAAATTTTCCTGAATCCTATCCTGGAGAATATCACAATCGCCAACGAAGGCAAAGCCGGCATCCTCGGCAGCCTGCTTTCCTTCTGCGCTGTCGTGATCGAATTCCTGGTGACGGCCCTGATCCTTTTCCTGATCATCAAGGCTTTCAACAAGGCCAAGGATCTGACGAAGAAGGAAGAAGCTCCCGCGGCACCCACCACCAAGAAGTGCCCCTTCTGCCAGAGCGAGATCGATATCAAGGCGACCCGCTGCCCGCACTGCACCAGCGAACTGAAAGAATAATCCGGTTTGCGGAGTGTAAAAGAGCTGCTGTCCGAGTGAACAGCAGCTCTTTTTCAGTTCTTCTTCAGTTGTCCTTTGCGAGGGCGGCTTTCAGCGCATCGGTGCGGTCTTCGCGTTCCCAGGGGAGGTCGATATCCGTGCGGCCGAAATGGCCGTAAGCAGCCACCTGCCTGTAGATCGGCCTGCGAAGGTCCAGATCCCGGATAATGGCGGCGGGACGGAAGTCAAAGACCTTGCTGACGGCTTCCGCGATCCTGTCGTCTCCGGTGACGCCGGTGCCGCAGGTATCCACGAGGATACTGACGGGTTCGGCAACGCCGATGGCGTAGGCCAGCTGAATCTGGCAGCGGTCGGCCAGGCCGGCGGCCACCACGTTCTTCGCGGCATAGCGGGCGGCGTAGGCAGCGCTGCGGTCCACCTTGGTCGGATCCTTGCCGGAGAAGCAGCCGCCGCCGTGCGGGGCGTATCCGCCGTATGTGTCGACGATAATCTTCCGGCCTGTCAGTCCTGTATCTCCGGCAGGGCCGCCGATGACAAAGCGGCCGGTGGGATTGATGAAGAAGCGGGTTCCGTCCGTCAGCAGTTCCTTCGGGATCACGGGGTATATCACGTGCCGGAGAATCTCTTCATGGATCGTCTCCTGCGAGACGTCGGGGGAATGCTGCGCGGAAACAACGACGGTATCTACGGCTACAGGGGTCTGATCCTCATAGGCAACGGTGACCTGGGTCTTGCCGTCCGGATACAGCCACGGAAGCGTGCCGTTTTTGCGGACTTCCGCCAGACGCCGGGCCAGACGGTGGCTCAGCGCGATCGGCAGCGGCATACGCTCCGGCGTCTCGTTGCATGCGTAGCCGAACATCATGCCCTGGTCACCGGCTCCGGTATCGGCCTGTTCGCCGTTCCGGGTCTCGAACGCATCGTTCACGCCCATGGCGATATCCGGGCTCTGCTCGTGAATGGCGGTCATGACGGCGCAGGTTTTTCCGTTGAAGGATTTTTCCGGCGCGTCATAGCCGATCTCTGTGATGGTCCTGCGTACGATGGAGTTGATGTCGACGTATGTGGATGTCGTGATTTCGCCCATGACCGTGATCATACCGGTGGTGGCGAAGGTTTCGCAGGCTACGCGGGCGCACGGATCCTCAGCCAGAATGGCGTCGAGCACGGCGTCGGAAACCTGGTCGCACAGCTTGTCGGGATGGCCTTCAGTGACGGATTCGGAGGTAAACAGTTTTCTCATGGCACAGCTCCTTTTCTGCGGTTCAGCGCGTTCGCCGTTCCCGTTCCGCTTATTTCTTCCGCGGGACGGGAAGGCAGTCCAACAAAAAACGCCCGGCCTGCACACAAGCCAGACGGACGCAATCATGCGATTGGCCTTATCTGCCAGCGCTCATGGGGTGTGCATGCGCTGCGGGATTTGGCCCCTTGCTTCCGCCGGTTGCCGTGACGTCCTCGGGCCCGTCCCTCGGTCACTCGTGATAAGGTTTGCGTCAGTATGATACACACCCTCCGGTGCTTTGTCAACAATAAAAAAACCGGCCCGGAGGCCGGTTAAAAATGCATGGCATTTTATTTGATGAGTTCACCCATGGTGCCGTTCA
>JAEEGL016019347.1_pt1 | contig 12865 bp, 11 predicted proteins | sample 9134231 | NCBI WGS metagenome assembly JAEEGL01 (sample SAMN16246548, study PRJNA631951) | gut metagenome | biome: gut microbiome; feature: rumen; material: fiber-attached | host: Bos | place: Iran: Karaj | collected 2018-10
AGCTTCCCCGATAAAGAATCCTTTGATATGAAACCAATAGTTATGGTATTCATCGGTCATGTCTTCCGTTCCCTTGAACACAAAATACGGATCGTGGCAGAACCATATAATATCGAGAACGATCGCATCAAACAGATTTACAATTGTCCATAACAGGAAACCATAGCCGAAGCCCTCAAGAAAGGTCGTATAACCGTTCACGAACCTTAGCAAAGATGATCGTTGTTTCCGGTTTTTATCGTGTGATATTCCGTTTCCTTATAGCCTCTTTTCAGATAAATGGACTTCTTTGCGGAAAGCGAGGCGTCGATCACTATCTCATCATAGTGCTTTGCTATTTCGGCTTCCGCGAATTCCAGAAGCTCTTTCCCGTAACCGTGTCCCTGATACTGCGGCAGAACGAATAATCTGCATATCTCGTTCTGTCTGAGAGTAACAGTACCGACAGTATTGTTATCCGTATCAAGGCACAGGAAAACTATACCGGCCGAAATGTCATTCACGATATTTTCTTCGCTGTGGTGCGCAAGGAAGAATTCCACCGCTCCGGCGGGATAATAGTGCGGATATATCGTCTTTATTGTTTCATGGGTGATCCTGCGGACAACATCGGCATCCGCAGAATATGCCATTCTTATGCTCATTATGTTTGCTCCTTAACGAACAGAATATTGTTTACGCGCTCCGTGATATACAGTTCCGTGTCGGTCTCGGCAAAATCATAGCTTTCGATAACGGCTTTATCGTGTCTGCGGAGAATATCTTCGTATCCGGGAGACAGCTCCTTCTTCCTCGGGAAGCGCAGACTGCTGTCAAAACCGTCCGCGTATTTCAGTCCGTGCTGTCCGCATAACGAGAGCCACTCGTCCTTTGTGTAGAATTTTATATGACCGTCTTTTTTCATGCGCATATACGCATATAGTCATCGACAAACCGCCCGGTATCGCAGTCGTTCGGGCAGGGGTCGGAGATAAAGAACATTCCTCCGGGTTTCAGAACTCTGCTCACTTCTCCGATGCTTTGTCCGATATCGGGGAAATGGTGCAGTGAGTACCTTGTGACGATCAGATCAAAAGTGCCGGACTCAAACGGAAAATCAATACCGTCGTAGCTCACGAACGACAGGTTTTCAAGTCTTTCTGCTGCGGCTTTTTCACGGTTAACTTCAAGCGTATTGCTGACGATATCAAGCCCGGTGACAGTGCAGCCGGGATTTCTTCCGGCGATCGGAAAAGTAAGATACCCGCTGCCCGTGCCGAGGTCGAGTATGTTCATTCCGTCACGGATATTTATGAATTCCTGTATCTTTTCAAGATGCTCCGAATTCTGCGTCTGCCGGTCATAAAATACTCCCGACGCGAAGCTCGCTTCAAATTCCCGCTTCGTTTCCGCAATACTTGCTTTAATGTCCATTTATGTTCTCTTTTCTGCGCCTTCGCTCTTTGGTTTTACCTGAACATTATATCATATACGGATTAAAAAAGCAATAGCGGAAGAAAGCCGGAAGAGCTGTCAGTGATACGGAAAACTTTTTGTTTTCCGAGTGCCATATTATTGACAAAAACACAATAATATTGATAGATATCACTGCCCGGATAATGTTATAATATCAACAGAATGAATGAAAGAAGGTCCTGCGTCATGAACGAAATAACAAAACCGCAGAAGCTAATATCTGCGGTACTGAAAATAACGGTATTCCTGTCCGCCGTCATAGGTACATTCCTCAGCTGGTATGCGGGGAAGGACTCATTTATGGGCGGCGCGAACGTGTTTATGTTCTTCACGATACAGTCAAATATCGCGGTCGCGGTCATCAGCCTTATCGGGCTGTTTGTAATGTCCGGAAAAAAGCCTGTGCCCGCTGTGTGGTACATCATCAAATTCGTGGGAACGGTCTCGATAACGCTGACCGGTGTCGTTTTCTGCTTCGTGCTCGCTCCGACAATGGGCGATGCGGCATGGAACATACAGAACATCCTCACGCACGTTGTTGTGCCGATAGCTGCGGTCGTTGACTTCTTCGTCACGGGCATAAGCGGGAACATCAGAAAGCTCAGCGTTCTATGGGTGACTGTGCCGCCGCTGCTTTACGCGGTATTTGCGGGGATCGGGTACATAAACGGCTGGGAATTCGCGCCGGGGCTCAGATATCCTTACTTCTTCCTCAACTGGGGCAGTCCCGCAGGCGCGGTAGGATTTACCGACGGGCTTCCTTTTATGGGATGTGTGTGGTGGATAATCGCGATACTGATCTTTCTCATCATTATCGGTTTTGTTTATCTCGCGCTGGCTGACGCGTTAAAAAAGCTCTTCCACAGAGCGTAATTAAGGAGAACTACTATGTCTGAAAAGGTAAAATGGGGAGTAATGGGAACAGCGGGTATCGCGGCAGGCTGTACCATTCCGGGTATGAAAGCGGCAGAAGGCTGCGAACTGTACGCGATAGCAGGCAGAAGCCTCAGAAAGGCGGAGTCCTTCAAGGAGCGCTTCGGGTTTGAAAAGGCGTATGAGGGATATGACGCGCTGCTCGCCGACCCGGAGGTCGAAGCCGTATATATCCCGCTGCCGAACGACATTCACTGCGAATGGGTGATAAAAGCCCTCAACGCGCACAAGCACGTTCTCTGCGAAAAGCCCATAGCGATGAACGAGGCGGAGCTTCGCCGTATGTTCGCCGCCGCAAAGGAGAACGGCGTCATACTTATGGAGGCGTTTGCGTATCTGCACAGCCCCTATATGGAGAAGCTGAGAAGCATCGTTGCGGGCGGGGAGATCGGCTCGGTGGACTACATCGACACCGCATTCCTCACGCAGTGCTATTCCGATGATTTCAGACTGCACAAGGAATTCGGCGGCGGCGCTATCTATGATGTCGGCTGCTACTGCACCTCGATGATACTGTCGCTTATCGACTCGCCGATAAAGTACGTCAAGGCGGACGCGGAGCTCGACAGCACCGGCGTGGACTATCTTGCCGGAGTGCTCATAGGCTTTGAGAACGGCGCGAGAGCCTCGTTCAACACGGGAATGATACTCGGTACAGACACCTGCGACAGATATGACAGGCTGTTCGTTCACGGCTCGAAGGGTCATATCCGCTCCGATGTGGAATACAACGCGGGCGGAGAGCTCTCCTTCAGCGTAACGATAAAGAAGCAGGGCTGGGAGCGCGATATCCGCACCGAGACCGTAACTTCCGTATCGAATTACACCCTCGAAGCCGAGAACATGAACGCAAGCATACGGGGCAGGGCAGTGCCGCTTGTCACCGAAGAGTTCTCAATAAAGAACATGAAGCTGCTCGACACGATACTTGACACTGTCGGATATAACGACAGCGGAAAATGATAACGGGATCACAGATCAGTAGTTCCGTATTCCGAGCTGTTCGCGGAGCATATCGGCGGTCAGTCCGTCCTGCTTCGGCAGCGTTATCGCAGCAGGTTCATTTCCGTGTATGTCGAACCAGTTGTCCGATAGTACGCAGTCAAGACTTCTGAACGATACGCATACGCTTTTGGCAAAGCAGTCCGCTGTCAGCGTTATTGTGAAGCTGTCACCGCTGTCCTCGATATCGGCGTTCACCTCCGCCGGCATGAAGTCAAACTCCTTCGGGCGCACGAACAGTGTGGTACCGCGGCTTATGACTTTGCCGCCGCTTTCGAGCGTGTACTCGATGTACTTTGTGCGCCTGTCGTTTGTATCGGTAAAATATCCGGACAGATCGGGCGCAAGCGCGGGAGCCGCCGACATTTCAGACGAATATATCTCAGCCGTGAACTCGCCGAGTATCACGGCTTTGTTGTTTCTGACACGGCAGGATACCGTGAGCTTTTCGGCGTTCGGAGTATCGTTGGTGACATACAGAACAGGGTGTTCCGGGTCGCTGTCGTCGCAGCTCAGAAGTATCGGCGCGTAGAAGCGTTTTGCCGCGTAGTGCAGGGCTTTCCAGCGCCCGTAATAGTCGATGCCCGACCACGAGATGACCGGGTTCGTGTCGTTTACCTGCCAGTAAGCCGAGCCCATGCAGCGGCCTCTCGCGCGTCTCATGTGCTCGACATTCGAGCGTATGCAGTCCGCCTGCACGAGCTGTGTGCAGTATATCAGCCTCTCGAAATCGTAGGGGTAGTTGCACATCTGCGCAAGGTAGAACATCAGCTTTTCGTTGCCGAGAGAGCACTTCTGGTGCGCCTGCATCACCGTTCCGCAGAGATCGAGATCACCGGCCTCCGCAAATGTGCGGACGGTCTTTATATCGGGTATGCTCTCAAAGCCGTACTCCGAGCAGAAGCGGTAATAATACCTGCGGAAATCCTCGAGCGGCTTGAAGCCGTGCCACACGTCCCAGTAGTGCATATCGCCCGCCGCGTTGGAGCACGGCTCTTTAAACCCGCCGCCGGACGACGGGGAAGACGGGTGATAGAAGCCCGCACGCTGCGGGTCGTATTTATATACGAGCTTCGGGATAATTTCCTCAAACAGCGTAAGATAGTCGCGCCTGCATTCCGGATCTTCGGGCAGACCCCAGTAGAGCCACGCGCTTTCGATCTCGTTGTTGCCGCACCACAGTCCGAGGGAGGGATGATGCCGTAGACGTATGATGTTGTCGGCAATCTCTGCCTCGACGGTTTTCCGGAACTTCTCTGTCAGCCGGTAAGCCGAGCAGGCGAACATGAAGTCCTGCCACACGATGAGTCCGAGCTCGTCGCATTTGTCGTAGAACCAGTCGTCCGGATATATGCCGCCGCCCCACACGCGGATAAAGTTGAAGTTAGCCGCCGCGCAGTCTTCGAGCAGACGGGCGGTTTTTTCTTTTGTCATACGGGTGACTATCTGATCTTCGGGGATATAGTTCGCGCCCATTGCGAACACCTTCACGCCGTTGCACTTGAAGCAGAATTCCTCGCCCCATTCGTCCCTGTCCTTTGAGATAATTAGAGTGCGCAGACCTATGCGTCTGGTGCAGGTATCGAGAACGGCGCCCTGCCCGCCGATAAGTTTCAGCGTGACAGTGTATAACGGCTGTTCACCGAGGCCGCGCACCCACCAGAGCTGCGGCTCGGAAATCTGGATGATGCCGTCATCGGGGAGCCGCCCGTCAAACACCGTAGTGCCTTCGGGAGCGCTTATTTCGCATTCAAAATAAATATCCGTATCGTTTTTGCTGTCGATAAGCGCGGTAATTTTCAGGTCGGCAGCTTCTGCGGGAAGCTCGTTTTTCACTTCGCAGTAAATGTTTTCTATTCTCGCGATGTTGTATGCGCGAAGCTCAACGCCGCGCCAGATACCCATATCCGGGAGTTTCGAGCCCCAGTCCCAGCCGAACATATAATGCGCTTTCCGCAGGTGCATAAATCCCGTCATGCAGTCGGCGGTACCCCATATATGACGCTTTCTGTCCTCTTCCTCGATGTAGTTTATCGGCGATTTGATGCGCACTTCGAGAGTGTTGTATTCACGCAGCTTTCCGGTCACATCGAGTTCCCATATGCGGTGCATATTGTCGGTGTCAAGAACGTGTTCGCCATTGACCCGGACTTCCGCAAGCGTGTCTATGCCGTGGAATACGATAAGCTGCATATCCGCGGAAAGCACCTCGGGGCTCGCGTCAAATATGCACCTGAATGTCACGTCCTCACGGCAGAGGTCGGTGGAAATATACTCGTTCTCGCGGTAATACGGGTCGGGTATCTCTTTGTTATCAAGCAGGACCTTGTACAGCGAACAAGGAACGGCGCAGGTATACACGCTGTCCTTGTATTTCATTGTCCAGTTTTCGTTCAGATCAATTTTCATAAACATACCTTTCAGTTTATTTTCTATACGTCTGTCGTATCATATTCTGTCGGTGACCACTCTGTCTATATCTTCATGCTGTCTTGTGTACAGCTCGTAATAAACGCCCTTTTTGTTCAGCAGCTCCGCATGGGTTCCTTGTTCCGCGATCATGCCGTCCTTTACAGCTATGATGATGTCCGCGTCCGCGATCGTGGAGAGCCGGTGCGCTATAACGAACGACGTACGGCCGCCGGTAAGCTTCTTTATAGCCGACTGTATCTTCTTTTCGGTTATCGTATCGACAGATGAAGTCGCTTCATCGAGTATAAGGATATCGGGGTCGGCAAGCACGGCTCTCGCAAAGGATATGAGCTGCTTCTGACCCGTGGAAAGCGTACAGCCGCCTTCGCCGACCCTGCTGTCAAGGCCGTTTTCGAGCTGTTCGGCTATATCCAGAGCCGATACGGCCGCGAGCGCGCCGCGTATCTCCTCGTCTGTGGCATCGGGCTTCGCGTAGCGCAGATTATCGCGGACTGTTCCGGAAAACAGGTGCGGCGTCTGCAAAACGTAGCCCAGATGACTGTGCAGCCACTTGACCGATCTTTCGCGTATATCCCTTCCGTCAATGAGCACTCTGCCGGAGGTAGGCTCATAGAAGCGGCATACGAGATTTACGAGCGTGGATTTCCCGGCACCTGTCTCGCCGACCAGTGCGACCATGCTGCCCTTCGGAACTTTCAGCGAGAAATCGGTGAGCACCGGAATATCTCCGTCCGGGTAGGTGAACGAAACGTGGTCGAACTCGATGTCGCCGTTTACGGCTTCCCAGTTTTCGGTTTTAGGTTCAAACTCGTCACCGTATTTTTCAAATACGGCTTCTGTGTCGCTGACGTCAGACGAAGTGCTCATAAGCTCGTTGTATCGTTCAAGACTTGCCTGTATCGCGGCAAACTCCGAGAGCGTCATGACGATATGCTGTATCGGCTCGATCATTCCCAGCGCGTACGACATGAACACCGAAAGCGTGCCTATAAGCATTACTCCTTCGATCGTCAGCGCACCGCCGCGGTACAGGATAACAGAAAGCGCGAGGGCGCTCACCATGCCGACCGCCGCAGAGAAGAACGCCGAAATATGTCCGGCTCTTACGGAATGTCTGCGCATTTTCTCTGTATCGGAGAACAGCTCTTTTTCCATACGGGCTTCGACAGACATGGATTTCACGGCTTTTATTCCGGTGACGGTCTGGTTGAAATCGCCGGTTATCACGGAATTCTGCTGTCTGATAAGTCTGTTGACCTTTATCAGCCTGCGCTGGAAAAACGCCGTGAACAGCGCGGCGCACAGGATAAGCACGAGTATCGCGGCAAAAAGCTCCGGAGATATTATTGCCATGCTGATAAGTATGCTTATCAGATACGAGCCGCACCAGACTATATCCATAAGCTTCCATGAGACGGTTTCGCCTATCTTTGATGTGTCGCTCATTACCCTTGAATGTATGGCGCCGATGCTGTTGCTGTTGAAATATGAAAGCGAGAGCTTCTGTATATGCCGGAATGAAGAGTCGCGGAGGTCACGGTTCACGCTGACCTCTATTCTGCCGCAGATAGCCGCGGAGATATAATTGCCTGCTACCTGCACCGCAAGGACAGCTATATACAGCGCTATAAAAATACCGAGAGTATCGAGCGTGTGCTCCGCCGCAAAATGATCAAGGGCATATCTGTTGAACAGCGGGAAAACAGAGTCGCAGGCGCTGCAGATAAAGCCCGTCACTATCATTATTATCATACTCTTCGTGTAAGGCCGGCTTATGGTCACCATTGAGGAAAACGTGCCTTTTTTATTTCTGAAGCTCATATATGTCTCTGTAAATACCCTCCTGCGAGATGAGGCTCTGATGTGTGCCGTGGGCGCATATCCTGCCGCCGTCGAGGACGTATATCCTGTCGCATCCCGCTATTGTCGATATCCTGTGTGAAATGATCACCGCGGTCCTTCCGTCAAGCTCCGCAAAAATATTCTTTCTGACCTGTGCTTCTGTCTGAGCGTCAAGCGCAGAAAACGCGTCGTCGAGTATCAGCACTTCACAGTCCCTGGCGAGAGCCGCGGCTATCGCGCACCGCTGTTTCTGACCGCCGGACAGCGTGACTCCGCGCTCCCCGACAAATGTATCGAACCCGTCGGTGAACTTTTCTATCGCAGGGAGCAGCGCTGCCTTTTCCGCGGCGCTTCTGATGCGCTCCGGAGATATGTCTTCCGCGGCTATGCCGATGTTATCGGATATCGTTCCCGAGAACAGGAACGGCTCCTGGAGCACCGACGAGAACTGCCGCCGGTACGCAGCGAGAGGGTATTCGGTAATGTCTTTCCCGCGGTAGGTAATGTTGCCGGTAAGCCCCTGTCCGCCGCACATACGGGTCATCAGATCGGCAAGTGTGCTTTTCCCGGAGCCGGTACCTCCTATGATACCGATCTTTTCGCCCTTGTTGATGTGCAGATCTATGTTTCTGAGCGCATAGGTGCTGCCGTTATAGGTGTAGGAAACATCGGAGAATTCTATAAGTGGTTCCTGTACGTCCCCGAAAGATGCGGGTTCGTCGCTGAGATCCTCCTTGCGGGCATTGAGTATCGCTCTTATTCTGTCCATTGAGACACCGGCGCGGCTCAGATCCGCAATGGTGCGTCCCAGCTCCCTGACCGGCCAGATCAGCATAGCGTTATAGGAAATGAACGCCACATAGTTGCCGGGTGTAATGACACCGTTCACACAATATACAGCGCCCATAATGACAACAATCATCACCTGAAGTCCCGAGATAAGATCTCCCGCGGACCAGAAAAAGCTCATGAGTCTCATCATTCTGATCCACATATTCGTGTAATCCGAGTTCTCGCTTATGAACCTGTCACACTCGTACGCTTCCTTGCCGAAGGCTCTCACGACCCTTATACCCGTGAGATTCTCCTGCACTATGGACGAAACTACGCCCTCCTGCACATCGGCTTTCATGAAGATGTTGCCGATCCTTGTGTGAAAATACATTGAATAGCCGACTATGACCGGGATAAAAGCCGCGGCGATAAACGCCAGCGTCAGATCTATCCCCGACATAAAAAACATACTCAGCGCGATGAGCATTATTATTCTGATAAACGATGTGAGCTTTGAGGAAACGAACTGCTTCACGGTCTCAACGTCGGAGGTGCATCTCTGGAGGATGTCGCCGGTGGAGTTTTCACCGTACCACTTTACGGAGAGCCTGTCAACATGGGAAAACAGCGTATTCCGCATACGCTTTACAAGTCTTTCCGCGCCTGCCGTATTCGTTATGCTCTGCGCGTATCTTGCCGCCGCTCCGATCAGCGCAGCGAAGATGACAAGCAGCGCGGTTATGTAGAGCCGTTCACGGATATACGCGGGTCCGCCGAAAAGGCGTATAAGCTCCGATTCTATGCCGCTTTCGGGCAAAGGCAGCTCCGAAAGAACATAGTCTATGACGCAGGAAATTATCCTTGGATTTATCAGATCCGCAAGCGTCACAAAAGCAGACAGCAGCATGCTTGCTATAAAAAATCCGGTGCTGCCTTTCAGTTCGTAGCGCAGAAATGAAGCGCGTCCCGGAAATCGTTCTGTTTTATTTTTCATATCTGTCCTTCTTTTATCATTCCGTCCACTCGACCGAGAATTCCGCTGTAACATCGCCGGCACCGAGGACCTCCGAAAGTTCCTCGCCGGTCACGTCGCCGATGCTGCCGAGCTTTGTATAACTGCCCGTGCTCTCGCCGTAGCAGAGCATGATCCTGCCGCCCGCACACAGGATTATGTTGCCGGGCTCCGCGGTCATTTCAACATCATTCGCAGGAAGTTCCCACGGCAGGTCTCCGATCTTTCCGGAACTGTCCTGATCGTGCATCACGACCGTCAGCGTTTCCTTTTTTATCTTCTCAAAAAACGCGTCCGCAGAGCTGTTGCTCTCAAAATCGAATGTATAATACCTGTCACCGACAAGAAGCCCCGGTATCGCTATGGGGTCCATGCTGTGATCTTCTTCGTTTTTCATTGTTTCACCTATCCAGTCTATTATGCAGCCGAACTCATATACTCTGGTATAGCCCATATCGAAGAGCTTCTGTGCCGCTTCCTTGCTTCGTCTTCCGCTGCGGCAATACACAAGAATTATCTGGTTAAGGTCGGGTAGCCCGGCAGGCGGGGTGTCCTCTATGCTTTCGTTAGGGATACATACCGCGCCCGGAATATGGCCTGCGTCGAATTCGTCCTGACGCCGCACATCCAGAATGATATGACCGTCGTCAGCCTGCATCATCTTCTTTGCTTCATCCTGCGATATCTGGGTGTAACTGTTCACCATACCGTCGCCGTCGAGGATCTGTCCGGCAGGGATGCAGCTCCCGAGCAGCAGCAAAGCAAGAATGAGCGGAATGATAAGCTTCTTTTTCATTTGTTCGTCCTTTCACCCGGATACGGCGCAGATCTTGCCGCAGCGGGTATCATTTTACGGCAGGGATGTTTCTTCCGCCGACGCTCCTATCATTTGTCCGAGCTTTCCGGCTCTTTCATAAGCCAGAGCAAGAAAATCACGAATAGTTAAGTGCGTGTAGTCCCAGTTCATCGGCTCGAGCGTTGTTGCTCCGCTGTAACCGGTCACCCTTATTTTCGCAGCGAGCTTATCCCAGTCGATGTTTCCGTCAAACGGCAGCTGATGCTGATTTCGAAACCCGCCGTTGTCGTGCAGATGCAGAGCTTTGAGCCTGTTTCCGTACAATGCGAGAAGATCGGTCCCGGGAGCATAGTTCGCGTGATGACAGCTGTCATAGCACATCCCGACATGTGGAGAAGTAAAATTCTCCATTACAAAAGACAGGTTTCTCACATTGCGAAGGTTTTCAAACGCAGCGCTGACCCCGTATTCTCCGGCCTTGCCGATGATCGTATTCAGCCTGTCTTTGCCTGTATCGTTTATCGGAAATCCGTCGTCCGGCAGATGTATTACTACTGTTGGTATCCGGTAAGTGCGGCAGTCCTCGATGCACTGCAAATAATCGCGGAAGACGCTTTCGCCTTCGTCGCTGTCGGAGAACAGAAAGTTCTGCTCGTGAACGGGAGCGTGCATATTCTCGATCAGAAGGCCGGCGTTTCGTGCGAGTTCCGCGTCTTTCCGGTAGCCCTCGCCGCGCCCGAACCTGTCGCTCCACCACAGCATGACGCAATCGAAGCCGGCTTCCTTTATCAGTCTGTAGCGCTCCGGGAACGGCACATCGTATCCGGGGCCGTATCCGAAGCAATCATAAATACCAATGCTCATAGTTGTTTTCCTTAATTATCATTGCACTTTTCTTTTGAATTATAATTTGTCAACAAAAGTTCGCTCAATATTCAGGACATTCAATGAGATCTCTTGCAGCTCATATTTCAAAACATCATCTGTACCATCGTTTTCTTCTAGGAATTCCTGTATATATGTTTTCATACTTTTTTGAATACGGATCAGGTCTGACGCTACTACCTATCTCAAGCTTTACACGATCTGCACGATCACCAAACCAGCACCACATACTCTTACTTCTGTCGGAGCGTTCAGAAGGTATTTTCTCTGTTTGCGCCCCCTGAGTAATAATTTCTTCAATCTTCTTTATTGTTTTGTCGCATTCCTTATTTGACAAATCCATTCCGAGGAATGTCAAATCTATATCTTCCGAAAATCTTTCGATTGATCCGGGATAACACTTACTCAGAGATGTACCGCCTTTGAAAACACATTTGTCTGCATATTCACTTTCAGCAAGATTGCCAAGAAGCATGACAATATAGTAATCCCTTAAAACAGCAGATTGCGGAATGTGCTTATATTCTGCCGTCAGGACTATCAGGCTTTTGAATTCATCTATTGATTCGTGCAGCTTCATATATTTCCTCCATTTTCGGATGTTTATACTTTGACATTGCGGACAAGTGCCGATCTAAGCAGTTTCTGATTCCATAGTAGTTCAAAACTTCCCGTTGAAAAGCAATGGTTGATTTTTTGTATTTTTCAACAGCAATAACTTTTTCGAATGCCTCGTCACTGTATTTATTTGCAAAAGACTTTGCAAATTCAATAAACATCTTATAATCAATATCCTGAATAGAATTATAATTCTGAAAAACATCAAGTCCGTGTATAATGTTCTCAGCAGCATGGTCATAAAAAAGCTCAGATTTTTTTACACTCACATTTCTTATGGTTTTAGAGAATTCTTCAAGAACTGATGATAAAACTTCTACGGTTTTAGGTACCTGTGTAGTGAGTCCAAGCGAATTATACAGCGAATACCCGACTACCGTTCCTTTACCGTTTCTGGTAAATGCATCAACGATTTCCCGGTCAGACGGCGGAACGGATCCATATTTATTCTTTTTAGGCAAATAATATACGCCCTTTGCAGCTCTTGCAAGCTCTCCGGCGCTACACATTCTTTCCAGAGCTTTAAAATACGCGGCTTCTTCAACAGCATCGGACAGTTTTTCTTTATATAACCTGCTTGCAAATATCAGTTCGTTTTCTTTATAGTTAACAAGCTCGTCTTTTATCGCAGTTGTTCCCTTCATACTAATCACTTCCTTACCGATATTATATATCAAACAAACAAAAATGTCAAGTAATTTATGATTTTACTTGACATTCCTTTTTGAGCATCTTATGTTGCCATTGATTTATGTCCAATAGGACATATGTTTCACTATTTCCCAATATTGAAATTTTCTCAATTTTGGGAAATAGGCGCAATTGTCGCAATCACAAATGGCGTTAAGTCGTTTTATTTCATCTCATCAGTCTGACGCATTTTCTTGTTTCACAACAATCACGCGCACTTGTTAACACATAATGCCACTGATCCTTTCGTTGTATAACTGCAATAGCACAAACTGTTCATATATTTTTTCCGGCATTGAATTATCCGAAAACGTGGTCATTTTGAGTATTGCGATATTGTCATCGGTCATTTCCAGTGCGAACGAATCGGAGCGGCATACAAGTTTCTTCTTTATATCCGATCTTATTGAGTAAGCGGAATAGCG
>JAEEGL012185750.1_pt1 | contig 12864 bp, 4 predicted proteins | sample 9134231 | NCBI WGS metagenome assembly JAEEGL01 (sample SAMN16246548, study PRJNA631951) | gut metagenome | biome: gut microbiome; feature: rumen; material: fiber-attached | host: Bos | place: Iran: Karaj | collected 2018-10
ATTATTATTATTATTATTATTATTATTATTATTATTATTATTATTATTATTATTATTATTATTATTATTATTATTTGAAAAATAAGTTTCATTATTATTATAATTATTTTCAATATCAATTAAATTATCTTTATTATAATATTTATAAATAATATCTTCTTCATTATTAATTTTACATAATTCTTCAACTCTTTTTAAAATATATAAATCAGGGTCATTTTCATTATAAGTATTATATTTAATATAAAAATTATTATTTTCTTTATTTATATTATTTTCATCATTATTTTCTTCATCAATAATATCCATATTAATTTTTTTTAAAATATGAATTTTATCTTCATTATTATTATTATTATTATTATATTTTTTAAAATCATCAAGCGAATTATTTTTTCTTTTATAATATTTTTTATTATTATTATAATTATTAATTTTTTTTTTTAAATTTTCATAATTTTTAGGATAAGTTTGTTTTAAAATAGAATTCATTAAAGGATTAATATTTCCTCCAAATTTAGCTAAAAAAAATAATTTATTATCGATTAATAAATTATTTTTAGAATTATTCATTTTTTTTTTAAGAATTTCTAAAATTTTTTTAAAATATAAATTCGATTGATTAACGTTAAAAATTTCTTTTTTAATTTTATTCGTTGATATTTTTTTTTTAGCTTGTAACAAAGGAAATTTTTTAATAAATTCAAAAAAATTTTCTTTATAATAATCACTAAATTGTTTAGAAAAATAAAATGTTTCGTTTGGTTCACGTTTACTATAAACACTTTTTGGGCGAATGATATTATTATTATTATTATTTTTATTTTTATATTTATTAAAATTTGGGAATAAAGAATTTATTTTATCTTCTGGTAAATCAATTAAAACAGTTGGTGCTTTTATATTATCGAAACTTTTAGTAAAATCATTATCATTATTATTATTGTTTAATTTATTATTATTATCGTTTAAATCTGGTTTAATATATTTTTTTAAAGGAACACAATGATTAAATAAATTTTTCCATTCATAAATTGTTAAATTTTTATCTTTTTCATATAAATTAATGTCTTTTAATTTATTTATTTTTGAATGTTGAGAAAGTGCTTCTGAATTATGTAATAAATTTTCTATTTTTGAATTTTCAAAAAATGAAGAATTTAAAATTGAATTATTTCTACTATTATTATTACTATCGTTATTAAAAAAATCTTTTATTTTATTATGTGATTTTATATTTAAAGCAGAATTTGATTGAATTGATTTTTTAATTGTTTTTTTCATATAAATTTAATTTTATTATTTTTTTTTCTTTAATAAAATAATTTAATAAATTTTAATTAAAACTTAATTAAAATTAATCATTTAAAATTATATTAATATTTTTAATAGTATAAAAAATAGAAAATTTTACTAAAATTTCCCCTTTTTCATTTAAAAATTTAAATAATTCATTTTTTGTAATTAATCTTGCAAAACTAATTTCTTTTTCATTTTCAATAATTTTATTTAATTTTTCAATACGAGTATAATTTTTATTATTATTATAAAAATAAAAATAAAGATTAAAATTTTTAGTATTTTTTTTCATATTAGTTAAAACTATTGACATATTAATTTGTTGTTTTAAATTAATTTTATTAAATGAAATATTAACATCATAATTAACATTTTTTATTGTTTTTTCATAAAAATTATCATTTTTTATTCTTTGATCTTTAAAAATTTTTTCTTTTAAGTTTTTTATTTTAAATGAAAAAATATCAGTATTATTACTTAAATTTAAAATATTACTATTTTCTTCATTTTCTTTATTATTTTCTAATAAACTAATTTCTGCATTTTTTCTATTTAATAATGAATCAAAATCATTTAAATATTTTAATAAATTTTGATAACCTAATTTTTCATTTCTATTTATTATATTTATAATTGCATTTTTAATTTTTGGAATATTATCTATAATTTCTTTTTTAAATTTTACTATTTGAGTTTTATTTTCTTCTAAATTTTCAGATTTTGATTCATATTCTCTATTTATTAAATTTTCTAGTGTTGAAAAACAATTATTTATTAAATCATTTTCAAATTTATTTATCTCAATTTTTTCTGCTGGGTCAAAAATTTTATTTAATATTTTTTCTTTTTTTTTTATTAAATCATTATATTTTTTTATTACTTCTTCTAAATGAAAAATTTTAACTTTATCGTATTTTATATTCTTATGACCTGCATGTATTTTTGAATCAGGATTTAGGATTGAAATACATTCATCACAAAGAAAAATTAAACAATCTATACAAAAATATGAATATAAACGTTTATGTTTTGGACATTTATTTAAATTCTCTTCTTTTTTAAAACCTATTTCAATATTATTAATAAGATTTAATCCATTTTTAATACTAATAAAGTCTGAATGTTCTTCATATAAATTATTTTTATTATTATCATTTCTATTATTATTTTTTATTAAATTAATATTATTTACAAGAAAATTATTATTATCTTTTTGATTATTCGATATATTAATATATTTACTGTTAGTACTTTTATTACGATTACGTTTTAAATGTTTTATATCATTATCAATATAATTTGAAATTCGACTCATAAATGGAATTGGAATATATTCATTAAACATTAAATTTTCTTTACATAAAGGACAAAATAGAGCATTATTATCATAAGCCATTTTTAAGCAATTTTTACAAAATAATTTTTTGCATTTAGGACACATTAAATGTTCTCTAATTACATTATAACAAATTGGACATTCAATTATATCATGAAATCGATTCTTTAAATTTTGTTTATTTTCCATTTTTTTAAGATAAAATAATTTTTAATTTTTTAAATTTGTTTTATTAATGTTAATTAAAAAAAATGATTTAAATATATTTAAAAATTTGATTTTAAATTGTAATATTTTATTTCATTCATATTCTAATACTATAAATAATAATAATAATAATAAAATATTTTTTAATTTAAAACAAAATAATAAATTAATTCCAATTTATGCAAAAGAAAACGAAAATTTATTAGATATTTGTAAAAAAAATAATATTAATTTAATAGCAGCATGTGAAGGAAATTGTGCCTGTTCAACATGTCATGTTATTTTAGATAAAGAATTATATAAAAAATTACCAAATCCTTCTGATGAAGAAGAAGATATGTTAGAATTAGCTTATAATTTAACTCCAACTTCAAGATTAGCATGTCAATTAAAAATTAATAAGCATTTTGAAGGAAGAACTATTACTATTCCTGATAAACAAAGAAATTTATCATATGAAATGCTAAATAAAAATTTAAATAAAAAAATATAATATTTTTAATAATTAGGTTGTAAATAATATTTTTTTATTTTCAAATTTTTAATATTAATATATAATTATATTATTATTTAATTTCAATTATAAAATTATTCAAAAAAAAAATTAAATAAAAAAATTTAATTTATTTACAAACTTTTAATTAAATAATAATATATATAAAATATAATAAAATATAATATTGTTTTTATATTTAAAATATAATTTATAACTAATTAAATAAATTATAATAAACTTACAATATATTTTTTACCAAAAAGGGCACCAACCAATATAATTTTGGCATAAATTTTCATGTGAAGTTGCTTGATTTATAAGTCTTTCAACTTGTTGATTTATACTTAAAATATCATCTTCACCAAAATCAGTTCCTTGTAATTTATCAATAATTCTTTTCAATACTAAAATTGCTATTTTATTTAAATTATCCGATTCAACTTCATTTTCTTCGAATTGTAAATACAATTGTCTTTCAATTTTACCTTTTCTTCTTTTTTCAAATCCTTCCTCATTTTTTTCCATTTTATCATCTGAAAATTTATGTATTAAATTAAGATTATCATTTACATTAATATTCTTACTATTTCTAATATTACTAATATTCTTTTCAAAATTTTCATCACTTTTTTCCTTCTTTAAATTAATATCAAACTGATTATGTTTTTTCATAATCAAAGGTATCAAAAGTCTAAAACTAATAAGAGGGTCATGAACAAAAGCCGTTAATAACTGAATTAAACTATCTTTATTTTGTCTAAGAACTCTCATAACATTTTCACAAGTAAATTTATACATACCTTCAATGCCACTAACTTCAAGTGCCTTAACTAACATTCTAGTTAATCTAAATGGAACTCTTTCTTTTTTCATAGCAACTTCAAAACAATCTCCAAAATCAATATGAAATATATTACCTGAAATTCTATCTAACATTATATTTCTCATATGTCTATCTCCTAAACCTAATATATATCCTACCATACTCATTACTGCAAGAGACCTACTATAATTAGTTCTATGATCTAACCATGTTTCTGCATTTTTACTTTTGATCCATAAAACTTTATATAAATCTAATCCTTGTGTGTTTTGTAATATATATTTAAATATATAAAGTTTAGTTAAAAACGTTGCAAATTTATGTTTAGGATAAATGAATGTCATAATTTCTTGTTCAACGTTTATTTTTATTTTATTTGTTATACGATATTCTTTTATTAATTGATATAATGTATCACAATTTGGAACCCATCCTAAAATTCCAGTGTTATGACTTAAAGCAAGAACAGGGAAACGTTTGATATATAAATTTAAAACTTTTGTATCTGCATCGTTACTTAATAATGAATTAACTAGTCCAAATAATTGCATAGCTCTTTCATCTTGACGTAAATCTTCATGTCCTTTTAAAAGAAATATATATTCTTTTTTATCAGAACCATACATTTTTAATCTTCGAGGATGTTGTTTAGAACTCAATATTGTAAGTATTTTATTAAATCCTGATATTTTTATAATATTTGAATTACTACGATATATACCAGGTATTTCTATTTCACTTTCTTTGAAGTTGTATAATTTAGGTGATATATTTTCGAGATATAATGATTTAAATATAGATTTATTTTCTTCTAAAATGCTTTTATATATATTATAATATATAAACAAAGCTTGTTTTATATAAACTTCATCTTTTGTTTGTGAATAATTATCTAAATAATTTTTAGCTTCTTTTAAATCTTTTCTATATAATTGATAAAAATGAACTTCATTTAAAGTTTCAGGTTTTTTTTCTAATTTATTATTAACTTCTTGTAAATATTTTAACATACCTTTAATATCTTTTCCTTGAAAAAGTTTAAAACTCTCTTCTATTACCTCCTTCCATTCTTCATGTAATAACAAAGCACATCTATTTAATTCATTTATAATTAATTCACATTCTTTAATTAAATTTTCATGTTCATTTTTCATATCATTTAATATTAATTCCGCATCTTTTTTTCTTTTTTGATTCTTACACATAACAATCAATTGATAATTTAAACTTCTTGGATGTGATTTACCTATTTTTTTTAATATTTCAAGCAAACTATTTCTTAATGTTTCATTATTAGTACCTAATCTGGCTAATAATTGTGGAATTACTAATAACCAACTTTCAATATTAATTTCGGAAAAACTTTTTTTTATTAATTCGTTACTATCTGAATTTTTACCAACTTGAAACCAAATATCTATTAAACGTAATAAATCTTGAATAACTTTAGATAAATTTTTATCACCTATGCAAACACTTTTTGTTAAACCAATTATTGCGTTATTTGCATATGAAATATTTTGATTAAATTCATAAAATTTGAAATTTACTAAAGCATAATAATGCCATGCTTTGTAATTTTTTTTATTGAATTTTGTACTTAATTGAAAATAATTTATTATTTCATTTACAATTTCGTTGTTGTTATTATTGTTATTATTTAATGCTATTGCGTAATAACAATAAATTTTACTTTTTAAATTGTCGTTTATGTCATTTATGTCATTGTTATCTAAAATATTTTTTAATTTTTTTATTGCTTTTTCATTTTCGATATTTGTATTTTCAAATAAACATTTGCTCTTATTAAATTCTACATTGAATTTTTTATTTTTATCTGAATTTTTTATATTTTTAGCTAACCGATTTAAAATATTCATACATGTTGTGAAATTATCTTTTTTTCTACAAATTTTAGCAAGTTTTAAATAAGTTGTATAATCTTCTTCAAAAGAAAAAATTAATCCTCGAATTGAAAGAATTCTCTCATATGTTTTAATTTCTTCATCTGTATCTAAAAGACGTTCATCCCATTTTGATTTTAATTTTTCTTTTGATATTTCAAATAAATTTTTTATATTATCATTATTATTAATGTCATCATTAAAATTATTATTATTATTATTTGAATCATACAATGAAATAATTTCTTCTAAATCACATAAATTTTCATTATATAATAAAAGTTTATAAGCTCTTTCATATGATTCAGTTAATAAAGTTTTAATTTTATCATCTATTGCATCTCTTGCTTTATAAATGAATTTTTTTGCTTCATCATAATTATTTTCTTTTATTGAAATAACAGCTTTAAAAAAATTTTTTTCATATATTTCTTCATCTTCTTTTGGCTTTAAATTCTCAGTAAAATTCTTTAATTTTTCCCATTCACCTAAATTTAAACAAGCTCTACATAAAATGCTATTAACTTCATTATTATTAAAAAAATTATTATTATTATTATTATTAATCTCATCAGCTAAAGTAAGTAAATTTTCCCAATCACTTAAACCATCTAAACATAAAATATTATTATTTAATAATTTAATATCTTCATCATTATTTAAATTAAAACAATTATTATTTTTTTCTTTTTTTTTAATAATAATATCCAAAGCAGATTTCCAATGATGTAATTTTAAATACCAATCTTCTTCATTAAAACTATTATTTTTAACATTAATTTTATTATCATTATTATTATTATTTCTTGCCATTTTTAATACGCTAATTGCACTTTCAGGTAATTCTAATTCATAATACAAAGTTATTAATTTTTCTAATGTTTTTTTATTATTATTATTCAAATAGTCATTTTCATAATAATACAAACTTTTCGCATATGCTTTACAATCATCAGCAACTTTTCCAAGTTTTTTATAATCTAAAAATTCTACGCAATTTTTTTCTTCTCTTTCAATGAATTCAGAAAGATTTAAAACAGTTAATAAAATTTCATTTGGAATCTTTTTATTTATATCTAATGTATTATTTAAATTAGAAATTAATAAATTTCTATCATTTTCATCAAAAATTTTCCAAACTGATAAAAACGCATAGTTATATAAATTATTTATTAAATTTGGGTAAAAATCACTTATATTTTGAAGATAATAAATCGTATATGAAGGAGATTCTGAAAATAAAGATTTTGAACTACTTTTAAACCATTCTAACCAATCTTCTTCTATTGAACAATTGTTAGAATAAAATTCGGAAAGAATAATTTCTTTTTTTATGTTGTGTTGTTTTATATTTTCTGTTGTTAAGAAATTTTCTAAAAAATATTTATTATCAATATTATTATTATTATATTCGTTGTAATTATTGAATGATAATGATGATGATGATAATAAATTTTTTTTTTTATAATTTTTATTAATTTTATAATATTTTTTATTTAATTTATAACGAATTTCGTTGAAATATTCTGAATAAAATTTTGATTTTAAATTTTTTTTTATTGTTTTTATTATTAAAGGTAAAAATATTATAAAATTTTCATTTGTATAATCAAACATTTTCATAAATAAACGAAAAATATTTTTTTGAGTTTCATATGAATAAGTAATTTCTATATATTTTAATAAAACTTTTATTAATAAAGGCATAAATAAAGAAAAATTTGTTAAAGGAATAATTTTATCAATAAATTCAAAAATATCATTATCATTAAAATTATTATTATTATTATTATTATCATTATTATTATTATTATCATTATTATTATTATTATTTTTATTATTATTATTTTTATTATTAATATCATTAATAAACTGAATTTTATCTAACAATAATTTATTAACTTCAGGAACAATAATATCTAAATAATTTCCAAGTTTATTGCTTAAATTACATAAGCATTTAAACAAATTTTGTCTATTAAATAAATTAATTTTATAAACAATTTTTAACATCAAAGGAATAAGAATGAATAAATAATCATCAATATTATTCAAAAACAATTCAGATAATAGCAATATAATTTCAATAATACTTTCTTGATAATCTTTTTCGAAAATATATTTTTTAATAATATTAATTAATTCACTTATAAAAGGTTGACAAACATATTTAAAAGTTTTTAAAATAAAACATATCAATCTTAAAATATTCGAAATTAATGAAACATCCTCAAAAAAAATCAAATTCGAAATTAAAGAAGGTAAAATAAGATATATGATAGATATATCATTTGTATTAAGATTAATTAAAATTTGTTCAAGAGAGTTCAAAACTTTATGAGATATATCATTATTATTGTTTTCTTTTAATATTTTTAATGTTTCTAATATTGCATGATATGTAGTCGTGTTTAATTTACCTTCATTTATTTGTTTTTCAAAGTCAAAAGATGAAAAACTTTGATTGAAAATTGTGATATTATTAATATTATCATTATTATTATTGTTATTTATTTTGTTGTTGTTATTATTATTGTTATGCTGGTTGTTTTTATTTTTGTAATTAATATTTATTTGTTTTTTTATTATTTTATAATCGTCGTCATCGTAGTTATTAAATTCGTCTGCTAAAAAATATTCATTTGCTGAATTTTCTTGTTGAATAATATGATGAACTATTAAAAGTTTTTCTAATTTATCAGGATCCATTGCTCCAATGTAACCAAAAATTTTTAATGCATAAAATCTTGAATTTTTATTTTGAGTTTTTATTAAAATATCAATTAATAAATTAATTAATTCAATAAAATCTGAATAAACATTAATTTTATTTTCTGAATTTTGTAAAATATAAAAAATTGTTATTAAACAAATTTCTTCTTTATCATAATAACTATTATTATTATTATTTGAATTATCTTTTAATATTTCAATACAAATTATAAGAATTTCTTTGAAATATTTTTCAATTATTTTTTTGCAAAATTTATTTTTTATTAAATCTGAAATTATATTTAAAATTCCTATTATTAATATATCATTATAATTATATTTATTATTATCTAAATTTTTTATTTGTTCTTTTAATAAATTTAATATTGTTAGAAAAAATATTTTTATATAATCTAAAATATATTTTCCAACAAATTTTACAAAATAACTTATTAAAATAACACTATTTTCCTGCTCAAAAATATTTTTTGATGTTTCTAAAAATATAATATATTTTGATAATTCTTTTTTTATAAATAAAATTATTGTATTATAATTTAATTTTATTAATTTTCCTATTATTTCAATTGTTAATTTTTTTATATTTTTGTTTGAATATTTTATCAAAAAAGAAAATTTTTTAAAAAATTGATTATCACTTAATAAATAATAATATCTTTCATCATTAATATTAAATAACATTTTTAATTGAAGATTTTCATCATTTTCATTTAATATAAAATTCAAATAACAATCAAGAATTTTTTTTAAAATATAATCTAATTCATTATCTATTATTATTTTATTATTATTAGATATAATACTACTAATACTACATTTATGTAATTTTAAAATATTATTTTTATTATTTGAAGTTAAATAATTATTACTATAATTATTATCATTATTAATATTATTATCATCATAATTATTACTATTATAATCGTAATTTTCTTGATAAATCATTGGAATCCATTTTGCTTTTGCTAATTGTATTGAATTATATTTAATATTATATTCTTCTCTTTCTAATAATTTGATACAATATTTTTCATAAAATGCAAGAATGTCTTTTTGAAAAATCATTGTGTTTATGTTATATAAAAATTTTAATGAATTTGATATTAAATTTGACATAATTTGATTAAAATTTAATTTAGTATTTGATTTTATACTAAATATGTAATTAACTATTGATTTTCTTGCATTTTCTAATGTTTCATTTTGGTCATTTAATATTGTTTGTTTTATATGTTCAATAAATGTATCATTATTATTATTATTATTATTATTATTATTATTATTATTATTATTATTATTATTATAATTTTCTACATTAAGATTAAAATAATCTTGATCATTTTCAATTAAATTAAAATTATTATAACTTTCTTTTAAATAAAATTTTTTATCACTAATTATAATACTACAAACATTTAAAGTAATGAACAAAATAAAAACATATGTTTTTGAATTAATTGTATAATTTTCTAATAAAGAATTAATATAATTAATATGATTTTCATAAAAACCTCCATTAAACATTTTTTCCACTACAAAATTAAAAGGTAAAATATTAATAACTTCATTAAAATAATTTTTTGATAAATAAGTTAAACAATCTAAAATATTAACATTAAAATGAAAATTATTATTAATATTATTATTAATTAAATTAATTTCATTTTTTATTCCTTCTAAAATAATATTAATTTTATTTTTAAATATTGAATTTGATATTAAATTACTTAATTTTCCTAAACAAATTAAAATCGCAGATTTTAATTCAATTTCATTTGTTTTTAAAAAAATTTTATTAATTTCTTTAAAAAAATCTTCAAAAAAATTATTTTCAAAAATTTTTACATCAAATTCACAAAAAATAGGCAAACTTTCAATAATAATAATTTTAATATAATTTTTTTTATTTTTAATATGATTTAATAAAAATTTTAAACAACGTTTATAATAATTAATAAAAAATTCTTTAATAATTATTAATGTTTTTAACATTAAAATATTATTATATAAAATTTCATCATCGAATTTTTTTTTTTCATCATCAAAATTTACATTAACAATATCAATAAAAATTTTATTAGTAAATTCTTTTTTAACTTCTATTGTTCTATTATCTAATAATTTCAAAAAATTTTCTAATAAATTAATAAAAGCTTCTTTAATAAAATATTCTTTATTATTATTATTAAAATTATTTTTAATAGTTAAAACAAATTTATCAAAATTTTCTATTATTTTATTATATGAAATTACAGACGCACTTATTAAAAATTCAGAAATTAAACTTAATAAAAAATATTTAATATAATCTTTATTATTTGAATTATTATTATCATTAATTGAAAAAAATCTTTCAAAAATACTATTTACATTACTTTCAATTATTTGACTTAATTGATATTTAATACAAATTTTAGTAAAATTTCCTATAATATTTATTATTTTATCAATTTCATCTTTTTTTCTATTTTTTTTTGAAATAATTTGAATGAGAATTGGAAAAATTTTATTCATAAAATTTGTAATAGATAAATTATTTTCTAATAAAACATTTAAAATTTTTGATAATAAATTAATTAAAATATCTATTGAAATTAAAGAAAAATTTTTTTCTATAAAAGTTGCTAATTGAGTAACAATATTATCACTAAATTCTCTATTGTAACTTATGAAAATTCCAATTTGAGTTATAATTGAATTTATGTAATAATTATTATGAATATTAATATTAGAATTTATTATTAAATTAGAATAATTAATAAAATTATTTGATGAATTATTATTTGATGAAATTGATGTTTGAAGTAAATTATTTAATATTAATTGATTTAATAACATATTTAAATCATTTTGATTAAATCCGGAATTTTTATTCATATTTTTTTATTTAAAATTATTATTAAATTTAAATTTATTATTATTCGTTTATTTTATTATTGAAATGAATGAAATAATAAAAAATTATATTTATGAACAAAATAATTCGCAATTTAAAATTTATGTTGAATTATCTTCTTATAAAATTCTTTATTGTTTGTTTGTTAATGATATTTTAATGAAATCAAAAAATAAATATGAAATTATTAATTTTGATCCGATTTTTTATAGATTTAATATTTTAAATAATAATAATAATAAAAATTTTTTAATTGAATTTAATCAAAAAGAAATTGAAAATATTTTTAATAACAATAATAATAAATTTTTTATTATTATCGGAGCTGAATTATTAGATATTAAAAATTTAAATAATTTATTAAAATTTTTAAGTAAAAAAAATGAAATTAATTTTATTTTTATAATTTGTTCTAAATTAAATAATTCAAATAATATTTTATTAATTCAAAATTTTGCTTCGATTTTATTAATTGAAAAACAAAATAGAACAAATTTATTAAAATTTTATAGTAAAATCGAAGTTTATAATATTTTAAAATTATCAAAAGATTTTATTATATTTGAATATAATATAGATAATAATAATTATATTAAAAATTTTAATGAAATTAAATTATTTTCTGGAGATGTAAAAAAATTATTTGATGAAATTGTTAAAGTTGTTGAACATGAAACAACTTTTAATGTGAATTTAACTGAAAAAGAAAGAATAGAAAAAAATAAAGTAAATTTACCATTTATAAAAACTGAAGAAGAAAAAAAAAATGAATTAATTGATGTTGATCAAGAAGATGTTGATGATTTATATGAAGAAGATCCTGATGAAGATTTAGATATATAAATATATTAAAATTTATTAGAATAAAATATATAAATATATTATATTTAAAATTAATAAATAATATATTTGATTTGTTAAATTTATAAAATTATTATTAATATTATTTTTTAAAAAATTATTTTAATAAAAATATTTTTAAAAAAAGAATTTTATTATCTAAAAATATGAAAATTATTTTATAATAAAATTTTAATAAATTAATATATATTAATTATTATAATATTAAAAAATAAATAATATTTACATATTAATAATTAACTATCTTTTTAGCTATTTTATATTTTCAAATTTTATAATTTGGTTGATTTTCTTTGTTGTTTACTATTA
>JAEEGL012604311.1_pt1 | contig 12864 bp, 3 predicted proteins | sample 9134231 | NCBI WGS metagenome assembly JAEEGL01 (sample SAMN16246548, study PRJNA631951) | gut metagenome | biome: gut microbiome; feature: rumen; material: fiber-attached | host: Bos | place: Iran: Karaj | collected 2018-10
AATAAAACAAACAATACAACCACTATGAAACGTTTTAATTATTATCTCAGCTTGATGCTTCTGTTGGTGTTCACCGCTGCCTGCAGTGATGAGTTTGATCAGCCGCCCATGGTGATTCCCACTGCCCTGCACCACGCCAACATGACCATCGCTGAATTCAAAGCCAAGCACTGGCAAGATGACCGCAACTACATCGACACTGTAAAGGAGGACGAGATCATCCATGGTTGGGTGACCAGCAGTGACGAGAGTGGCAATGTTTACAAGAGCCTCTACATCATGGATGAGTCGGGCTATGGACTCTCCATCTCCATCAACCAGAACAGCCTGTACAACAATTACCGCATCGGTCAGGAAATCGTCCTGCCCATGAAGGGTTACTTCGTGGGTAAGTACAATGGCCAGCAGCAGTTGGGTTATCCCCAGTGGTATGCCTCGGGCAATGCTTGGGAGGCTACCTTCCTGCCCCAGGCCATGTGGGAATCTCTTGTTGAAATCAATGGTCTGCCCGATTTGAGCAAGGTGGACACCCTCGAGGTGAACATCAGCGAGTTCCAGGGCAAGACTGATCCCGAGACCCTGATGAAATATCAGGGCCGCCTCGTGCGCCTCAATGGTGTGACCTTTGACGATGCCGATGGTAAGACTCCGTTCTCTGAATCGGGTTCTTCTACCAACCGCAACATCACCGACTCCGAAGGTCTGTCCCTCACCGTGCGCAACAGCAACTATGCCGACTTCCGTGCCGACATTCTGCCCGACGGCGAAGTGGATGTTGTCGGTCTGCTCGGTTCCTATGGTACCACCTGGCAGCTCGTGCTCCGCAGCGCCAGCGACGTCATCGGTGGCGGTTCTCCCGGTACCCAGAGCAATCCCTATACTGTAGGTGAAGCTATCAGCTACCAGAATAAGTCTAAGGGCTGGGTTGTCGGTTATGCTGTAGGTGCCGTTGCTCCCGAGGTGACCAGCGTTACCAGCAATGCCGACATCGAGTGGAAGGTTCCGACCACCTTGAGCAATACCCTCGTACTGGCCGATGATCCCAACTGTAAGGACTACACCAAGTGTATCATCGTTCCTCTGGCTCAGGGCAGCCTCTTCCGTGATGAGGCCAACCTGCATGACAATCCCGTTTACTATCAGCAGCTCATCAAGGTAAAAGGTCATTTCGCTCCCTTCATGGGTGCTGCTGGTGTGAATCCGGTTGATGACTATCGTTTGCCCTTCGAGCCTCCCGTAGTTGAGCTGGAAGAGACCTTCGATACTGGTCTGCCTGACAGGTGGGGCAGCTTCAAGGTCAGTGGTGACAAGGCCTGGTACCAGACCACCTTCAACGACAACGGCTATGCTGCCATGACGGGCTATAAGGGTACTCAACCTCCCTTTGACGCTTGGTTGGTATCGCCTGCGCTTGATATCAAGAATGCTGCCAGCAAGTCTTTGAGCTTCGCAACTCAGGTTAACGGCTATGGCAGCACGACGACCATCTTTGAGGTCTATGTACTTGACGCCAAGGATCCCGAACAGGCAACGGTAAAGGCTAAACTTAATCCCAAGCTTGCTACAGCTCCCAGCAGCGGTTACAGTAGCTGGGTTGAGTCTGGTGAACTTGACTTGAGCCAGTGGGCCGACGGTGTGTACTACATCGGCTTCCGCTTCTATGCTACCCAGGATGCCAACTACGCCACCTGGTGTGTTGACAACGTGGTATTCGGCAAGCAGCCGCCCGTTGACACCCGTGCCGACTTTGAGACGATGCCTGCCCGCACCACGACGCTGGGCACCTATACCTCCGAGAAGGGTTGGGTAGCCAAGAACTGCACCCTGCTGGAAGGCGGTGCTGCCGACGGCAACCCCGTGTTTACCTTCATCGGTAATGTGACCGGCTCATCCACCGAGTATGCCAAGGCGCCCACCATCAACGGTGGCACCGCAACCACGGGTACCATCGTGTCTCCCGTCCTGAAGGGTGGCATGACCAAGCTGCGCTTCAACTATGGATGCGCTTACTCGGGTAAGGTGCTCTCCTTCCGTGTCGACGTGAAGCAGAATGGCAATGTGGTCAAGACATGGACCATTACCAACGAGAACGTGACGCAGAAGAACGCTTACGCCTTTGAAGAGAATTGCAATGTCAATGGCGACTTCACCATCGAGTTCACCAACCTGTGCCCGTCAGCAGCGACCGGCAACAAGGACCGCGTCTCGATCTGGAACGTCAACTGGGATGCTGCCAATTAATAGAATCAAGGAACTTAGGGACCTTAAAGACCTTAAGGTCCCTATAGATAATACCAATTAAGATATGAAACGGTTATTATACTTTGTTCTGGCATTGGCAGCCTTGCTGCCAGCCAATGCTTTGGCTCAGGACATCGAGGTGAAGACTGACACGATCATCGATCAGCCTGTCGACCAGCCTGCCGATTTGACTATTGACCAGCCTGGGCGTCGCTACACGATGTATGGCGTGATGTTCTATAACCTCGAGAACCTGTTCGACACCATCAATAACAACGGCGTGTATGACTTGGAGTTCTCTCCCCAGGGCGCACGCCAGTGGAATGGCACCAAGTACTGGCAGAAACAGCACAACATGGCCTATGCCATCAGCCAGATGGAGGTCAAGGGCTCGCCTGCCGAGGGTCCCGTCATCATCGGTGTGAGTGAGATTGAGAACATCACTGTCTTGCAGGATCTCGTGCGTCAGCCCGAGTTGAAGGACCGCCGCTACCAGATCGTTCACCATGACAGTCCCGACCGCCGTGGTGTAGACGTGGGCCTGCTTTACAATCCCCGCTTCTTTAAGGTGCTGAACGTGACCAATCAGCGCATCAACAAGTATCTGCCCGACTATCCCGAGTTCCGCAGCCGCGACCAGCTCTGCGTCACCGGTATGCTTGCGGGCGAGAAAGTATCGGTCATTGTTAACCACTGGCCCTCACGCTTGGGTGGCGAGGAGCAGTCGAGCTACCTGCGCGAGGCAGCCGGCCGCATGGCCCGTGAGACGATGGACTCGTTGCTGGCCGATGATCCCAATCAGGGCATTATCTTCATGGGTGACTTGAACGATGACCCGCAGAACAAGTCCTGCCGTGAGGCCATCGGTGCCAAGAAGGAGATCAAGGATTGCCCGGGTGACGGCACCTGCTTCAACCCGTGGTGGAACATCCTGAACAGGGGCATCGGTACACTGGGCTACAGGGGCAACTGGAACCTGTTTGACCAGATCATCTTTACCGACTACTTCCTGCGCAACTACGACAGCAAGGACAAGCCCACCTTGACCTTCTCCCGCGCCGAAGTGTTGAACCGCAAGTTCCTCCGCAGCAATGAAGGCGACCGCCAGGGTTATCCCCTGCGTACCTTCTCGGGTGGTGTATTCCTCAACGGTTACAGCGACCACTTCCCCACGATGATCTATTTGGTGAAGGAAATCAAATAAGATGAAAAAGTTATTTCATATAGTTCTAGCGCTGGCAGCTTTCCTGCCGGCGCTAGCTGTAAATCAAGCATTGGCTCAGCAGCCCCAGGATGAACAGCAACAAGACCGTCACTACACGATGTACGGCGTGATGTTCTATAACTTCGAGAACCTGTTCGACACCATCAATAACAATGGCAGGCAGGACTACGAATTCACGCCCCAGGGCGCTTACCAGTGGAACGACATCAAGTATTGGCAGAAGGAGCACAACATGGCCTATGCCATCAGCCAGATGGAGGTCAAGGGCTCTCCTGCCGAGGGGCCGGTCATCATCGGTGTGAGCGAGATTGAGAACATCACCGTCCTGCAGGATCTCGTGCGTCAGCCCGAGTTGAAGGACCGCCGCTATCAGATCGTTCACCACGACGGTCCCGATCCCCGAGGCATCGATGTGGCGTTGTTGTACAATCCCCGCTTCTTCAAGGTGCTCAATGTCACAACCCAGCGTGTCAACAAGTATCTCCCCGACGATCCCGATTTCCTCACCCGCGACCAGCTGACGGTGACGGGCATACTCGCGGGCGAGAAGGTATCGATTATGGTCAACCACTGGCCATCACGACGACGTGGTGCCGAGGCCTCGAGCTACCTGCGCGAGGCTTGCGGACGCATGGCACGCGAGACTATGGACTCCCTGCTGCGTGACGACCCTAACCAAGGCATCATCTTCATGGGTGACTTGAACGATGACCCACAGAACAAGAGCTGTAGCGAAGCACTCGGTGCCAAAAAGGAAATCAAGGACTGCACCGAGCCAGGCTCATGTTTCAACCCGTGGTGGAACATCCTGAACAGGGGCATCGGCACCCTCGGATACAAGGGCAACTGGAACCTGTTTGACCAGATCATCTTCACCGACTACTTCCTGCGCAACTACGACAGCAAGGACAAGCCCACCTTGACCTTCTCCCGCGCCGAAGTGTTGAACCGCAAGTTCCTCCGCAGCAACGAGGGCGACCGCCAGGGCTACCCCCTGCGCACCTTCTCCGGCGGCATCTTCCTCAACGGCTACAGCGACCACTTCCCCACAATGATCTACCTAGTAAAAGAAATCAAGTAACCCTCACCTGGCCTCCTCTATCCTTAGAGGGGGCCAGGTGGCGTTGATGCCATCAATAAGGGTCGTTATAATGATGCGGGATTGAATTAAATGTGCTTATTGGTTGAATGAAAGCGCTTAGATTGCCTTCACTTTTTTGGCACTTTTTTTGAAATTTGATTTTTGGTTGAAAAAAAGTGATGTGTGGTATTGTGGGGGTGATTTATTGTATATAACTTTGCGGGCAGATTAGCTGCGTTAGTAGAGATTTACTGTGGTATAAAGAAAATGAGTGCGTTTATTACAATGATGGAATTCATTGTCTATCAGCTGTTTAGTTGTATCAACCGAACAGCCATGATAGCTTTGGGTGCCATTTTTTGTTGTATTTCCAACAGCCATCAAAAGAATATAATGAAATATCAGATACTATAATTTCTATTTTTTTAATTCTCATGTTATGAAAAAATTACTAACGTTTTTCTTAGTTGCCCTGCTGGCCTTCGGCGTCGGCTGGGCAGAAACGGTAACGTACACGTTCACATCTAAATCATGGACGGCATCCCCTGATAACTGGACGGGTACTGCTGACGGTAACCAGTTTAATACCTCAGGAACACCATCTGGTGTTCAGGTCACGACAGGTGCTGGAAGTGGAGCAACTGTCACTTGCCCACAAAGTTATAATAATATTACTAGCATTGTGGTGAACTATTCCTCATCAAGCAAAGGTGTGGGAAATATTGCAGTTTATGTTGGTGATCAGCATGTTGGGACTCAATCTATATCAAAATCCCAAACCAAAGTCAATCTAACATATTCTGTATCGAGTCTTAGTGGCGTTGTGAAGTTTGTACCCACAGTCACAGCCAACTCAATGGGTATTAATTCCGTCACTATTACCTATACCCCTGGCAGCACTCCTGAGCCAGATCCTACCGTCTTCCATAAGGTAACCAGCACGAGTGACCTTGTGGCTAGGCAGAAGAAGTACATCATCGTCTATGAGAACGGTACCTCTTCTGTAGCATTGGGTGCACTAAACAGCAGCAATGTGTTTGATGGTGTTGCGGAACTGACTGTTACCAATAACCACCAAATCGACATTTCTGGCCATAGTGATGTCCAGGTGCTGACCCTTGAACAGGGTTCAACATCTACCCGTTGGGCTCTAAAAACGGCCTCGGGATATATTTACGGTAATAATTCTGCGACTTTCGCGTATGAGTCGGGTTCTACAACTGGTGGTGCTCAATGGACCATTTCGGAAAATGGAATTGTGACCAATTTTTTAAACACCGATCGTTCTATCAGATATTATTCGAGTAATTCAACTTTCCGCCATTTACCGTCAAATATGGGCGATGCTGCCTACCTCTATGTGGAAGGTGAAGCAGCCCCAATGCCCGTAGCTGAGGCGCCGACATTTGATCCCGTCAGCGGCGGTACGTTCTATGGTAGTTTGGATGTGACCATTTCTTCGGCAACCAGTGGGGCTACCATCTATTACACAACCGACGGTAGCGAGCCCACCACGAGCAGCAACAGCGTCGCTAGCGGTGGCACGGTGACCATCAATAGCAGTTGCACCATCAAGGCCATCGCTGTTGCTCAAGACTATGACAACAGCCCTGTTGCCGAGGCCTCATACACCAAGGAGACGCTTCCCATGCCGACGTTCTCGCCTGCTGGCGGAACCTATGACATAGGACAATCAATCCAGGTGAGCATCAGTGCCGTTGATGGCGCAGCCATCTATTACACACTCGACGGTACCGACCCTGTTGCTAACCGCACGGCCTATACTGGTCCGATTACCATCAGCCAGACCACGACCCTTAAGGCCATCTCTGTTTATAACGGCGAGACCAGTGCGGTCGCCACCGCCCAGTTCAACTTCACGGAACCGGGTTCGACTTGTGATGCTACGATATCCTTCAGGAGCAAGGGTGATGATAGTTCAAACATTAGTTCTTCTCTCTCAAGCTATGTTGAAAGCGGAAATAATTATCTGTCGAGTATATCGGGCACAAATGTTTACTCAACAACTAATAAAGGTATCAGGCTTGGTACTAGTAGCAATCCAGGTAGTGTGACTTTAAGTCTTGCCACTCAATCTGATGGTTGGAGAGTAACAGGAGTTACTATCCAAGCTGCTCAATATAGTAGTGATACTGGATCTATCAAGGTGACTACAAGTGAGGATGGTAATGGCAGCACAATTCAGCCCTCTGGTAATGATTTGACAGACTATAACTTTGGCCTTAATAATACTGGCAATGACATCTCATGGCTTAAGATAGAGACAACAACAAAGCGTGTCTATGTCAAGTCCATCACGATTCACTATGAGTGCACTCCTGTTCCAACGTTGACGGCTAATCCCAACCCGCTGAACATCAATGACACGAATGAGGCTGGCGGTAAGACCGGCACCATCTTGGTGAGTGGTGACAACCTGGGCTCTGACAACGTGGGCGTGGATACCTATGATCCCAACCATTCGACCAACTTCTCGAGCAATCCTGGCTATTTCAGCCATAATGGTACGGTGACCGACTATCCTGTTGCCATCACCTATACTGGCCACGCCTTGAGCGCTACGGGTATTGTTTATCCCGCTAACAATATCGTGAGCACGTCGGTTAACATTAACTACCTGTACACGGGTCCCATCTACGTGATTGGTGACGTGAACGACACTTATTGGAACACCAACAATGGTGCCCTGATGACTCGTGACGAGAATGGTGTCTATTCGACGACAGTGTCAGTACAGCAGAGTGACGGCACCGCCGGTTACATCACTTTCACCAAGCAACTCGGTTCGAATTACAGCGCTGGTCAGTTTGGTCCCATAAGCAATGGCAACTGGTGGTATAACGATGGCTTGAATGACATTTACCAGTCCATTGATACCCTCGGCAATAAGAATAACATTCGCATTTTGCCGGGTATCTATACCATTACCGTCAATCCGGCAACCAACGAGTTCAAGATTAAGCGTTATGTCATTGACGTGACGATTGATCCCGCGGATGGCACGACCTTCACTGGCTCGACCATCAGCGGTACGATCACCGACAATCCTGCCGGCACCATTGAGTGGAGTACTGATGGCACTAACTGGCAGCCCTATACCGACGGCTTCACCCTGACTGCTAACCAGGTGGGTGACTATGTGACCATCTATGCCCGTTCGACGAGCAACGGCGTGACCAGCACGCCCGTCAGTGCCACCTATCAGCGTGTGGCAGCTCCCGCTCCTGAGGCTCCTATCTTCAGCCGCGGTTCGGGTGATGTTGCCAGGGGTACTGTCATCACGATTACCGCTCCCGAGGGCACTACGCTCTATGTGGATGGTCAGCCGGTGAGCAGCCCCTATGACGTGGTCATCAACCACAGCACAACCATTAGTGCCTACTGCGTCAACGATGAGGGCACTCATAGTGAGACTATCACCAATACCTACACCATCGCAACTGTGTGCGAGGCTTCTATCGTCTTCAGCGGCAGCGGTGGTATTGGCGATAGTGGTACCAACATTGCAAATCTAACTGACAACTCGATCCCGAGTTCATTTATCGAAGATGGTGAAAACTTCATTAATTCATCATCAACTGCAGGCGCTGTTTATAATGGCAAGAGCACCTTTGGCCTCAAGATGGGCTCTGGTAGCTCTACGGGTTCATTTACCATTAACCTGAAACCCCAGACTGAGGGTTGGCAAGTGTCCAAGATCATCGTGAATGCCCTTGGTTGGAGTGCAAGTGCTGGTGGCGAACTTCATGTGACGACCAGTGCCAACACAACGGGTAGTACCCAAACAATCAACTATGGCAGCGGTACTGCTAACGACTTTGCCAACTATGAGTTTAGCTTTGATGGTAACGATATCACCTCGTTTACCGTATCGACCACAAGCGAGCACTTGCGTTGTTATGTGAAGTCTATCACCCTCGTCTATAGCTGTGGTCCCGATGTTGAGGCTCCTGTGATTATTCCCGCCACCGGTACATACTACGAGAACCAGACGGTAACTATTACAGCCGAGCAGGGCACTACCATCTATTACACCACCAACGGCACCACGCCGACGACTAGCAGCCAGCAGTACACTGGCGAGTTCACTGCCGCCTATACAGCTGGCTCGACGACAACCATCAAGGCGATTGCCATTGACGAGGACAACAACGAGAGTGAGGTGACCACGGTGGTTTACACTTGGGGCACTCCCAGTGTCACCATCCATCCCGATTCTCGCAATACGATGGCTTCGAGCATCAATGTGACGTTGACCAGTGATCCTGCTGAAGGAACCATTTACTACACTACCGACGGCAGCACACCCAGTGCTGAGAACGGTACTGCTTATAGCGGCCCCTTCACCGTGAACATTCCAAACGTGGGCGACGCCGTGACTGTCAAGGCTGTCACCGTGTATAACGACTTGACCAGTCCTGTCGCCTCGGCCTCCTATACCCATGTCGCAGAAGTGCTCGACGTTCATGCTCCGTTCTTTTCACCGCTGCAGAATCGCACTTTCTACGGTGACCAGACTCTGCAAATCGGCTGCACAACGCCTAACGCCGACATCTACTACGAGATTGTTGAGGTGAGCGGCACCACCGTTCCCAGCGCAAGCGATGTGGACGACCCGACCCATGCTTCGAACTACTATGACGGTACACCCATTGAGATGACTGCAGGCCACAGTTACTATGTCAAGGCTATCGCCTACATCGGCAACTACGTCAGCACCATCACCGAGGGCTACTTCATCATCGAGGAGTTCACTCAGACTGGCAACTATTTCCAGAGCCTGAAGGACTTCAATGATAACGCTACAAGTGGCATCGTCGCTCACCTGGTCAATCCCGTGCAGGTGGTTTACCACTCGACGTACACCAATGATGGGTACATGGCAGAGTTCTGCTACGTTCGTGACAATACGGACTATGGGTTGATTTACTTCGGTAAAGCTGACCAAACTGGCAAACACATCTTTGAGATGGGTGATTGGTTGGACGGCTCGCAGATTGTGGGCACAACCTCATCATCACCTTATGGTTACCACATCCAGCTGGGTAATTCCTCTCATGAGATTACCACATGGCCTACTGCAGCAATCGGACATAATGAAATTTTGCCCGAGGAGACCACCTGTCAGGTTGTCCATGACGGAACTCAGGATGGCGAGAATTCATGGGGACACTATATCCACCTGCGTTACACTACGTTGAACAATGTAGCTGATGACAGCGCCAATGACCCCAAGCATAATGGTTACATCGCCGACCAGTCTGGCGCTGAACTGAACTATTATGATAAATTCTACCGTTGGAGTGCTGGCACATGCACCTACAATAATCAAGAATACACCATTCATGAAATCCGTGACTATGACCAGGCATTCTTCGATTCCAAGCAGAATGATGGCGCCACCTTCGACGTCTATGGTGTAGTTGATTACTACTCGGCTAAGGGCTTCCAGCTCTGTCCGATTGACTTCTTGTGGATTTACAAGCCTGTGATTTCCTTGCAATCGGGTACCTACACCAGCGAGCAGACGGTGTCCATTTCCGTTACCACGCCTGAATGGGCTGCCGAGAGTGAGGTCATCTACTACAAGACCGATGACATGGAGGATTGGGCTATCTATACTGAACCGATTACCGTGAACAGCGACACCCACCTCCAGGTCTATGCCGAGTTGCCCGCCCACGAGAATGGTACTTATGGCGGTGCCAACTATAATGACTATATCCGCTCTGAGATTATCGAGGCTACCTACAACTTCGAGGGTGTTGAGGATCCCATCATCACACCTGCAAGCCAGGTAATCGAGGTGGTTGACGGTACCGAGAATGTGGACGTAACGGTTCAGACCAATCCCAACAGTGGAACGGGCACTGTGACGCTCTACACCACCGATGGCAGCGATCCGCGCACCAGCGAGACCGCCATCGAATTGACCAGCGAGAACGGCACATTCAATTTGACCGAGACGACAACCGTCAATGCGGTATCCTATCTGACCGATGGTGACAACACCATCTGGAGCAATGTCGTGACCACAACTTACGAGTTCATTGAGAACAATGGCAAGACCTATGACCTGCTGACCACCAATCCCGTGGTAGGCAACATCTATGTGATTGTCAACAAGGCCGGCAAGGTAGGTCTGAGCACGACTCAGAATGCGACTAATCGTGCCGCCATCGGCGTGACGTTTGTCGACGAGGCCACCAAGGATGTTGTCAATGGCAACACCGATCTGGCCGAATTCATGCTTGAGAGCACCAATGCTGGTCGTTACTACTTCCGTCAGGTAGGCACCGAGAACTACTTGACCGTGACCACCAATGCCAACGCCAATCTGATGACCGGTGCTGCCGGCACCGATGCCGAGGCTGCCGTCACCGTCAACAGCAGTGTGACCAGTGATGTGGACGAGAGCTATCCTGCCACCATCTCCTTCAGCTATGATGGCACGAGCCGCTATATGCGCTACTTCGCTAATGGCCGCGCATTCTCAACCTATACTAGTGCTACTGTCAATGAGGATGTGTTCCTCTATGGCATCGCAGCACCCACGCTGTTGCCCCCGGAGATTGATCCGAAGAGCATGACCGTTGCCGATGGCACCATCATCAACGGTACGGTAACTCCCGACGAGGAGAATCCTGAGGGCACTCTCACGTGGTACACGACCGATGGCAGCGACCCGCGCACCAGTTCTACCCGCATCTTGTGGACCGAGGAGAACAATGGAGCGTTCAACAACATCATCGACAATGCGTCGGTGAAGGCTGTTTCGGGTTATTACTTCGGTGACCGCTATGTCTATAGCGTTGTGGTGACCGAGACCTATCATTTCGCCTTTGCCACTACACTGGCATGGATTGAACGAGAGGGTGTAGTTGAGACCGAATACATCGTCGCCAACGAACTCATCGGTGCCTGGGCTGTAGTCGATGGCAACACCAAGTTGTTGTGGGCTAAGGACCAGGGCAACATCTCGATTAACAAGTGCCCGGGTAAGACCGACGGTCAGCGCGACTATGTGAAGGACATCCTCAAGTATAAGCGCATCCTCGATGATGAGGTTCAGCCGACCTGGGACGAGAGCAACTGGGTTGTCCTTGACTTCAGTGGCATTGAAGATGATCCGTTTGAGTTTGTTGGCCACAAGATCAGCGCCAACACTGTCAAGGGCGTGTATTCCAACAACGTGAACTACACGATCACTCTTACCGATTCTCCTGCTCAGCTCAACGGAAATGCTCTTGAGATGGATGTTGACGAGTATCAGGGCTATGATGGTCCGTTCCCCGAGAACAAGTTGGGCGATAAGTATGACTTGGCCTATAACACCTATGTTCCCGCCAACTTCATGACCGAGAACCACAACCATGAGGTGGATGGCAAGGTAGTCGGCTTTGTGGCTGACAACGGTGCCCTTCCCAGTTGCCAGGGTGACTCGCTCTACTTCGTCAATCCCAAGATTCAGGAGGTTGCCCACATCTGGGCTGTCTGGAACGGTGGTGATGACGATATCTTCACGGTTTACGAAACCGAGCATAGGGAGAATGAGAACATCAACGCTTGGCATCTGAACGGTACGTTCCGGGTTAACTGGACCTACAACTGCACGGGTGTCGATCCCAATGAGAACACGGCACTCGTTTATGGCCGTCCCACTGACCTCGTGCCTAACATGGCCTATGAGTTCCATGCAGTGGTCATGAGACCTGCTAACGGCACTCGCCTGACTGTGGCACCTCAGGGTACTGCCGAGCCCGGAACTCCCAGTACGAGCTATATGGTTTATCCTCTGGATATGTCTAACGACGGTACGCCCACCGCTGTCCTCGAGCTCAACGCTATGAAGACGGTGGCTAGCGTGACCTATTATAACCTGATGGGTGTGGAGAGCAATAAGCCGTTTGATGGCGTCAATATCGTTGTGACGCGCTACAGCGACGGCAGCATCTCAACCCAGAAGGTACTGCGTTGAAAATGACATCAGGGCTATAGCCCGTCAATAAAACTGTGCAGGAAGGTGTGTCAAAATCTGACGCACCTTCTTGTTGTATGGAGGTGAGGGAAGGTTGCTGGCAAAGTTTCGGCCATTGGAATAAAGCGTCATTTTTTTGGGATAAAAGTGTGTGTTGTACAGAAAAAGACACTATATTTGCACATTTAACTAGTATGTTCTGGCTCTATTTTGTCCCCTGGGGACAAGGAGTGAGGGCTCGGTTGATGTCTAGAAATATGATTATCAATTAAAACAGGAAATAATGAAAAGAATCGTCATAGCAACAGTGATAGCCAT
>JAEEGL012795241.1_pt1 | contig 12864 bp, 6 predicted proteins | sample 9134231 | NCBI WGS metagenome assembly JAEEGL01 (sample SAMN16246548, study PRJNA631951) | gut metagenome | biome: gut microbiome; feature: rumen; material: fiber-attached | host: Bos | place: Iran: Karaj | collected 2018-10
ACGCCATGCGCCCGGACTGCTTCGACGGCGAGCATCCGCGCCCCGAACACCGCCACTGGCGCGCGGTCGATCTCCCGCATGACTTCCAGTTCGAGCTGCCATGGGATCCCGGCGCGAGTTCGTCGCGCGGCTACAAGTCGATGGGCTGCGGCTGGTATCGCCGCCACTTCGTCGCGGACGAGGCGTGGCGCGGTCGGCGCGTCTCTATTGACTTTGGCGGCATTCTCTGCCAAAGCGAAGTCTGGCTGAACGGCGTTAAGATCGCGGAAGACGACTACGGCTATCTCGGCTTCGAGGTGGATGTCTCGGACAAATTGCGCTGGGGCGAGGAGAACGTACTCGCCGTGATGGCCTCAACGGGCGACACGTGGGCGGGACGCTGGTACACGGGTGGCGGTCTCTACCGTGGCGTGAAGCTCGTTGTCCGCGATGCCGTCAGCGTGTCGCGCCACGGCGTCTTCGTGACGACGCCGGTCGCCACGCCTGAACGCGCCGAAATAGCAGTCGAGGTTGAGATTGACGGCATCACGCGCCGCAAGGAGGACCTCGACGTCGCCGTCCGCATCTTCGCCCCCGACGGACGCGAAGTCGGCACCGTCTCGGCCCCCGCGCCGAAGGACTGCCGCCTCCGCCGCATCCGCGCCGTCCTGCCGCGCATCGCCCTTGAGAAACCCGCCCTCTGGGACCTCGATTCGCCCGCGCTCCACGTGGCGGAAGTCACGCTCTCGGAAAATGGCCGCGTCCTCGACCGCGTCCGGAAGCGCTTCGGCATCCGCTCCATTGCGTTCGGCCCCTCCTTCGGATTCCGCCTCAACGGTCGCAAGGTCTTCCTCCGCGGCATGAGCAACCACCATGACAACGGCGCGCTCGGCGCGGCGGACTACCCGCGCGCCATAGAGCGCCGTTTCCGCATGATGAAGGCCTTTGGCTTCAATGCGGTGCGCTGCTCGCACAACCCCTATTCGGAAGCCTTTTTGGACCTCGCGGACGAACTCGGTCTCCTCGTCGTGGACGAGGTGGCCGACAAGTGGTCCGGCGCCATCGGCATCGGCCGGTCATTCGTCGAGCGCTTCTTCCCGCTCGTCACCGAATGGGTGCGGCGCGACCGCAACCATCCGAGCGTCGTCCTCTGGTCGCTCGGCAACGAGCTCCAGCAGACGGAGTCGGAATCCGGCTTCCAGACCGACGACTTCGGCGTGACGACCTACCGCATTCTCGACACGGTCGTTAAGCGCTGGGACCCGACGCGCCTGACGACCGTCGCCATCTACCCCGCCCGCGACGGCGGCATCCTCTGGAGCGAGCCGGAATTCAAGACCTTCACGAAGGCGCCGGCGCTCGCCTTCACGACGGACATCGCCAGCTTCAACTACCAGTACGAGCAGTATCCCGAATACCTGCGGCAGAAGCCGGACGCCGTCATCTTCCAGAGCGAGGCGGCCGTGCGCGATCTTCTCGCCCCGTTCTGGGGCATGGACCGAGCCCGCACCGTCGGACTCTCCTACTGGGGCGCAATCGAATACTGGGGCGAGTCCCCCGGCTGGCCCGCCAAGGGCTGGACGCACTCGTTCTTCGACCACGACCTCACGCCCCGTCCTTCCGCGTGGCTGCTGAAGAGCGCCTTCCTTCCCGACGAGCCGCTCGTGCGCCTCGCGGTCTTCGACGGCGAGGAGTCGCGCCTTTGGAACGACGTCATCGTCGGCAGCGTCAACGCGAGCGAGAGCTGGAATCGCCGCATCGGTGACTCGGTGCGCCTCGTCGTCTTCACGAACGCCGAGGAGGCGGAAGTCTTCCTCAACGGTCGCTCGCTCGGCGTCCGCCGCAACGACGCGCCGGAAGGACCGGAGCGCGACATCCTCTTCTGGGACGACGTGCCGTGGGAGCCGGGCCGCGTCGAGGTCGTCGCCCGTAGCGGCGGACGCGAAGTCGCCCGCCACGCGCTCGAAACCGCCGGACAAGCGGTCCGTCTCGTCGCCGAGCCGGAATCGACGCGCTGGGTCGCGGACGGCTACGATCTGCTCTACGTGCGCGTCCGCGCCCTTGACGACGCCGGACGCACCGCGCCGGACGCCGCATCCCTTGTCCGCGTTTCTGTGTCCGGCCCCGTGCGCCTCGTCGCGCTCGACGACGGCGACCACGCCACATCCGGGCTTTTCAACGGCGACTCCAAGCGTCTCCGGCGCGGGACTCTTATCGCCATATTCCGCGCCGGACGCGAACCAGGCCGCGTCGAAATGCGTTTCGAGGCCGACGGCCTCCCCCCCGCGACCCTCGCGGTCGATCTCGCGCCAGCCGCAACCCAGGAGGCAGCCAAATGAACGTTCTGCGTCTATTGTTTTCGCTCTTCGGAGTTTTTTGGGGGAAGATCGGAATCCCTTGTCGTTTGCGCTCCGCGCGAACCACGAAAGCCTTTGTCGCGGCGGGCCGCCGTTGGCGGCCGACGACGCGGCGGTGTCGCATCCCTGTGCAAGCACGGTCTGCGCCATCGCCCGCGCCTGCGATGCCTTGCATCGCCGCCGCAGCCAAAGGACACGAAAACCCCGCTTTGCGGGGACACAAAACGGCGCGCCGTTGCCGCGCCGGCATGAAAGCCCCACGCCATCCCATTTTCCATTGCGTAAGCATTAGGGTTTTGTGGCTTTTTGTGTCGGGCCGCAGGCCCGCTTTCGTGTCGCGGGGCGTTGGATGCGAAGCATCCTGCCAAGATCCTTGCCTGAAGGCGGCAAGCTCGCTTGACAGCCTTCCGGCAAGGGTCTGCCGAAAGCCAACGGCTTTCAAGCCCCGCGTTTTCGTGGCCGCGCGCAAGCGCATCCACTTGGGTCTCGGAGAAATCAATTCCGCGGTTTCCCTAACGCTCGCCGCCATGCTTCCCATGTCCGCCGCCGCCGTCTCGTTCCCGCAGCTCTTCGGCAACCACGCCATCGTTCAGCGCTCAGCCGCGACCGCCATCTGGGGCCGCGCCGAGCCTGGCGAGGAAGTGGAGGTGACGCTCGGCACCGTCTCCGCAAAGGCGCGCGCGGAGGCGGACGGATGGTGGCTGGCCAGGCTCGACACAACGTCCATGGGCGACGGTCCGTTCACGCTCGCGGCTCGCGGCGCCTCAGGATCCGAGGCCCGCTCGGAGGACATTCTCGTCGGCGAGGTCTGGCTCGCCGGAGGCCAGAGCAACATGGAGTTCACGATGTCCGGCTGGAGCGGAGCCTTCGGCAACATAATCGGCTTCGACAAGCGTGCCGCCGCGAGCGCGGGACGTCCAATCCGCGTCTTCCGCTCGAACAACCCCTGCACGGGGAAAGCCCCGGTCAAGGGCGACGCCAAGGGGTGGTGGATCGTCGCGTCCCCAGAGACGATTGGCGGCTGCTCCGCAGTGGGCTACACCTTCATCGACACTCTCCAGCGCGAGATCGGCGGCGCGGCGGGCGTCATCGACATCTCGGTTGGCGGAACGCGTTGCTGGGCGTGGATGCCGCGCGAGACGCTCGACGCCCACGAGGAGCTCAAGGCCGAACGCCTCCGGCAGGAGGTGGCCGCCGCGAAAGGCGAATCCATTCGCAGGCCCGTGCAGATCTGCTGGGACAACCGCTTCTTCCCCGTCTCGAAACTCTCCTGCCGCGGCGTCATCTGGTACCAGGGTTGCTGCGACTCTGACCAGAAGGACTCAATCCGTCTCTATCCGCGCTGGTTCTCCTACATGGTCTCCGACATGCGCCGCGAACTCGGCGATCCCGCGCTGCCCTTCCTCTACTGCCAGATCGCGGGCTGGGACCTCCCCGCCGCTTCGCCCGACGCCAACCCCGGCGCGGCGAACCTCCGCGAGGCGCAGCGCCGCGCCCAGCGGCTCATCCCCGAGTCTGGCATGGCCGTCACGCTCGACACCAGCGAACACGAGGTACACGGACGTTTCAAGGAGGCCGCCGGCGACCGCCTCGCCGCCCTCGCCCTGAACCGCGTCTATGGCTGCGCGGATGTCGTTTGCCGTTCGCCTGACTTCCTTGAAGCGACGTTCGGCGCCGATTCCGCCATCGTCCGCTTCGCGACGGAGGGCAGCCCGCTCGTCGCCGGCCCGATCCGTGAAAGCTACACCTGGAACGCCAAGTCGAACGACGTCATCCGCGTTGTGCGGCATTCTTCGCCAGCGAGCCAGCTGGAGGGCTTCACGATCCGCGACGGCGCAGGCAAATGGCACTGGGCCGACGCCCGCATCGTCGGCCTTGACACCGTGGAGGTGCGGGCCGCAGACGCAAGGAACCCCACCGCCGTCCGCTACAACTGGGGCATGCAGGGTTTCGGCAATCTCTGCAATGCGGCTGGTCTTCCCGCCTCGTGCTTCACAACCGAAGCCCCCGAATCATCGCCCTACGGCGTCTGCTCCCACCTCGCCGGCGGCGAGCGCGACGAGCGCCCGCGGACGCTCGACGCCGTGCGCGCGGCCGGACTCGGCATGGTCCGCTGCGACTTCTGGTGGTCCGCGATCGAAAAGGCCGACGGGACATGGGACTTCTCGCTCCAGGACGCCGTCGTTGCCGAGGCGAAGGCCGCCGGCATCACGATTCTGCCGATTCTCGGCAACATCCACCCGCGGCATCCGACCCCCGCCTACGAGGATGACGGCCCTTGGCGGCGCTACGTCCGCGCCGTCGCCGAGCGCTATGCGGCGGACTGCCCCGTCTTCGAGGTCTGGAACGAGCCGAACCACGGCCAGTACGGCTACGGCTGCCAAAATCCGACGAACTACGTCAAGGTGCTGAAGGCCGCCTTTGAGGAAATTCGCGCGGCCGCGCCCGCTGCGAAAGTGGCCGTCGGGGGCTTCGCCGGCGTCCCGTGGAACTACATCGAGACGCTGCTTTCCCTTGGCGGCGGCGCGTTCTTCGACATCATGAACGTCCACGCATATTGCATTCCCAAAGCGCCCGAATACCACTACATGGGCGAAGGCGGCTTCCCGCGCCGCCTCTGGGCGCTCATGGGGAAATACGGGTGCGGAGGCCGGGAAATCTGGGTCACCGAGTTCGGCTGGCCCACGAACGAAACCGACCCCGCCTGGCCCGTCGGCACGAAGGAGTTCTACTCCAAGGTCGGCGTCGATGAGACACGCCAGGCCCTCTATCTCCCGCGGGCGCTCGGCCTCGGCTTGGCCGAGGGCCTTACGGCCCTTTTCCCCTACGAGCTGCGCGACCGAGGCGGCGACCGCTTCGACCGCGAGAGCCGCTTCGGCCTCCTGCACAACGATTTCTCCCACAAGCCCGCCTACGACGCCTACGCGACCTTCGTCGCGATGCGCCCCGCCGGGTCCACCCGACGGGCGCGGCCATTCGCGGATGGAGACCTCTACTTCCCGCAGTGGCGCTGCCCCGACGGCACCTCATGCGGCATGGTCTGGACCACCGGCCCCGACCGTACCGTTTCGCTCCATTTCGCACCTGCCCCCGCACTGGGGAGTGAAGCCGCAAGCGCATCGCGTGTGCGATTCCGCACCCACCTCGGAGAGGAACTCCACCCGCCACGGACCCCAGACGGCGCATACGCGCTGTCCGTCTCCGAAGGACCCGTTTACTTTTCCGGCGCCGAACTCGTCCCGCCGACCTCGTCAACAGCCCGCAACTCCACTACAACCCAAGGAGAAAAACCATGAAGAAACACGCACACCTCGGCCTCGCCCTCGCGGCAGGCACACTTCTCGCGCCCGCTTTACGGGCGACGAACATCGAACGCGACGCCAACGCTGAAGTCATCCTTCAAGAGAACCGCACCGTCCTCATTTACCAGACCAACGGCACCTTCAGCGTCACGGAGCCTGGAGAAGTCGAACTGCTCCTCGTGGGAGGCGGCGGTGGCGGAGGTAGACTCTTCAACTACGTTGGATGCGGTGGCGGTGGCGCGGGCGGCGTGATTACTAACACCGTCAGGCTAGAAGCCGGAATATATTCCGTTGAAATCGGAGCTGGTGGAGATGTCACCCAGAACGGCCAGCCAACGACTCTTTCGTTCAGAGGTTCGGCTCTTTACACGGCGTTTGGTGGCGGCTGTGGTGGCGGCAGGTGGAACTCCAACCCAGGAAACGGGGCCTCTGGCGGTGGTGGTCAAAACAAGGCCGACAACACAGTATGGGCCGGAGGCAGTGCCATCTACTGCGATGATCCGTACAACAACCTTGGACACAATGGTGGTTCATCAACGACCTCGCAATACGGTGCCGGCGGCGGCGGTGGCGCGGGGGCGGCGGGTGCCGACGCCAACTCTCATTTCCCTGGTGCCGGCGGCGATGGGATTGCAAGTTCCATCACAGGCACGGAGACATGGTACGGCGGCGGCGGTTCCGGATGGCGCCATGAGTCGGATCGTTCCATTCCCGGTGGCAGGGGTGGCGGTGGCTCGTCGGGCGGGGCCGGCGAGGATGGAAAGGGTGGCGGCGGCTCAGGTAACGCCAAAGGCGGAAGTGGTATCCTGATTCTCGCCTTTGTGCGCACCGCTACGTTCGGCGATGACTGGCTTGAGTGCACTGGCGGCGACGAAGTGCTAACGAAAAAGACGGGGAAAGGGCGCGACGAAATTCGCATCTTCCGCCAGAGCGGGACGCTCACGGTGGCCAACGACGGCACAATGGAGGTGCTGGCCGTAGGCGGCGGTGGTGGTGGCGGGGCCTACTACAACGCCTATGCCGGCTGCGGTGGCGGTGGCGCGGGCGGCGTGGTGACGAACACCATCGCAGTCGTCGCCGGAACCTATTCAATTACCATCGGCGCTGGCGGAGCCGCCTGGGCGAACGGCGGAAACACGACCTTTGCGTCCGGCGGAGTGACGCTACTCACGGCCTACGGCGGCGGTCGAGGTGGCGGCAGGTGGCCAAGCAGGACTCCCTCGGATGGGGGATCCGGCGGCGGAGGGCAGAACAATGACGACGGCATCGTCCACGAAGGCGCCAAAGCCATCTACGTAGATCAGGGAAACCTCGGGCATGACGGAGGATCCTCATCGACCTCCGCGCAGGGGCCGGGTGGCGGTGGCGGTGCCGGTGAACGCGGAGGGGACGGTGGACTTGGCGGCCATATCCACACCCCTGGCAAGGGTGGCGACGGCATCATGAGCGTCATTACCGGTACTGAGGAATGGTATGGCGGCGGCGGCGCGGGCTGGCGTCCCAACGACAACGTCATCTACAGCAAAGCCGGTGGCAAAGGTGGCGGCGGACGGCTTGAGGAAGGCATTGGGTATCCCGGCGAGGACGGTAAGGGCGGTGGCGGTTGCGGTGCCGAGGCCGGCGGCAGCGGTGTCTTCATCGTCCGCTACCACCTCAAGCCTCTCGGCACGGTCATGGTCATCCGCTAGCGGACTGCGCGAGATGTGGAATAGGCGCGTAGGGTGGCAACATCTTCCGCGCCTAAAATGTGGTGTCCACCCGCTTCGCGCCGTGAGTTTGCCTCCCTGCGCGGCAATGTGGTATGATTATTGCCGTAAACGATACGGAGACGCGAACAATGGAAAAGGCGGCAACGGCCTTTCTGGCAAGCCCGTTACGCTCATCGGCATCGCCTTCTCGACCAAGAAGCGCGCCGTCTCCGGCGCGAAGATCATCCGCGACGGCCAATGAAAGCTGGGAACAGCGCACATGAAAAGTGAAACGAACGCATCGGCGGGATTCAACATTCTTGACTTCGGCGCGTCCGAATCCGCCGCGCCCGCCGCGAACGCGGCGGCGATACAGGCCGCGATTGACACGGCCGCCGGCGTCGGCGGCGACACAGTCTCCGTGCCTGCCGGAACGTTCATCTCCGGCACGCTCTGGCTCCGTCCGCGCGTCGAACTGCGACTCGAGCAAGATGCCGTGCTGAAGGCGAGCAAAGACCTCGCCGACTACAACGCGCCCGACGCCTACCTTGAAAACTGGGGCTGCCCACCCGAATGCTGGAACGCCTGCCATTTCATCATCGCCCGCGAAGCTCATGGGGCGTCAATCACGGGTCCCGGGACGATTGACGGCAACGGCGACGCCTTCTTCGACGACGAGCCGAAGGCCTACTACGAATGGATGAAGCCTGGGGCAACCTGCTGGTGGAACGGCATCCGCTGGGCGAAGGACAAGCAGAATCTCCGCCCCGGCCAGCTCATAGCGTTTGTGAAGTGCCGCGACGTCGCCGTGCGCGGCGTCACGATCCGCAATTCGCCATGCTGGTCGCTCTGGTTCTGGGGTTGCGAACGGGTCCGCGTGAGCGACTACGTCGTGCGCAACGGCGAAAACGACGGCAACACCGACGGCGTCGACTTCGACTGCTCGCGCGACGTGGTGCTTGAACGCGCCGACATCGACACTGGCGACGACGCGATAGCCATCCGCGCGTCGGCGCGTGAGTCCGCGCCGACGGCGCAGGGGCGGCTCGGCCTTCCCTCCGTGACGGACGGCGTCATAGTGCGCGACTGCCGTCTTCGCTCAACATCGTCCGTCTTCCGCATCGGGGTTGGGGAGGGCGTGATACGGAACGTGGACATTGAGAACGTCACCTGCGACCGTGGCGGCACCGCGGTTAACATTTCCACCCTCTACGGTAACGCCGGGACTGGTGGCGTCGATATCGAGGACGTCGTCCTTCGCAACTGCCGCTTCACGGGATGCCGCGTCGGGGCGGTCGTTCGCTCGAACGGCGGCGACAAGCTTATGTTCGGCATCCGGCGCATCCGCTTCGAGAACTGCTCCTTCGGCAGCCTTCCCCCCGTCCTTGAGAGCGCACCGGGCGTTCGGTTTCCGCTCGACTCCAAGGAAGTGGCATTCGCGGGTTCCGCGTCCGCCTTTCGTCAGGTGGAAAAGACGCCGTGAGGGCGATGTGATATGATTGAAATTGCAAAGGAACTGCAGCATGAGGAGCGAAACGAACGCATCGGCGGGATTCAGCATTCTTGACTTCGGCGCGGCGGAATCCGCCGCGCCGTCCGCGAACGCGGCGGCGATACAGGCCGCGCTGGACGCGGCGGCCGCCAAGGGCGGCGGCACGGTGACCGTGCCGCCGGGAACATGGAACACCGGCACGATCTGGCTCCGCTCCCACGTTGAGCTGCGCCTTGGAAAAGGCGCCGTCCTGAAGGGAAGCATACGCCGCGAGGACTACAACGCCAACGACGAGTTCCCCGAGAATTTCTGGAGCGCGGGCGAGGAGTGGAGCGGCGGCCACCTGATTCTCGGCTACAGGGTCGAGGATGTCGCCATCACCGGCGAAGGCGTCATCGACGGCAACGGCCCCGCCTTCTTCGGCGAGTGCGAGGAGGACAGCCGCTTCCCGTACTACAAGTACGGCCTCAAACTCCATCCGACCGACCGCGAATGGTTCCGCCCCGGCCACATGGTCGCCTTTTTCCTCTCGAAGGGCATCCGGCTCGAAGGCGTCACGCTCGCCAACACGCCGGCCTGGACAACGCACTTCCGCTGCTGCGATGGCCTGGCCATCCGCGGCGTGACGATCGACGCCGACCGCACCATCGCCAACTCGGACGGCTTCTCCATCGACTGCACCCGCAACGTCACGGTCGAGGGCTGCACGGTCAGAACCGGCGACGACGCCTTCGCCATCCGCGCGAGCTGCGCCGTCCCCGGCCACGCCGAGGCGCATCCCTGCGAGAACATCCGCATCCGCGACTGCGACGTCTGGAGCTGCTGCATGGGCGTCCGCTTCGGCATCGGCACCGGAACGGTGCGCAATGTCGAGGTCGAGGACTGCCGCTTCCACGAATCGGCGCAGGGCGTGGAATTCGCCCCCGCGTGGATTCCCGGCGCGAAGGGCGTCTACATCGAGAACATCCGCGTCTCGCGCTGCGACTTCCTCGAATGCGCGACGCCAGTGAAGTGCAACGCCCGCGCCGACGACTGGCTTGTCCGCGACATCCTCTTCGAGGACTGCCGCTTCGCGTCGCTCTCCCCCATTTCACTTCAGGGTGGCGCGGGGCGGACGCCGGAGCGCGTCACCTTCCGCAACTGCTTCCGCAAGTGCATCGACCGCGTCAAGGTCCGCCACCACCGCGGCTGGGGTGAGCCGCGCGACTCACGCTTCATGGACGACAGCCCGGTCGCTGGCCTCGTGGTCGAGAACTGCCGTCCGGCCCCCCGGCGGCGCGGCGCGCTCGTTCTCTCCTTCGACGACCGCAACTTCGCCGACTGGATTGCCGCGCTGCCGCTCTTCGAGAAGTCCGGCGCCCACGCGACCTTTTTCGTATCCGGCCCCATAAACGACGAAGCCGTGCGCGCGATGAAGCGCCTCTCCGAGGCGGGGCATTCCGTGGGGCTGCACGGACTCGCCCACGCCAACGCCGACGAGGCGCTTGAGGCCATGGGGGCGGAAAACTACTGGAAGGAGGAGATCGAACCGCAGCTCGCGGCCTGCCGTGTCGGCTATGTCCCCGTCCGCTCCTTCGTCTACCCGAACTGCCGCCGCACCGACGAGACGGACGAACTCTTCCGGGCAAAGGGAATCGCGCACGTGCGCGGCGGCCACCAGGGCGTGGCGCCCTACGACCCGGAGGGCGTGAAGCAGGAGGGGCTGGCGCCGATCCACACGGTTGACCGCGCCTTTCTGCCGGCCTCCGAACTCTCCTCGCGATTTCGTCTCGACACCGTGATCGCGGGAGAGGCCTACCATACCGACATCGAGGACCTCCTCGCCTGCGTCCGCCGGAGCGCCGAACGCAACGAGGCCTTCGTCCTCACGTCACATGGCATCCACGCCGACGCCAAAGGCATCCACATGAAGACCGAGTGGCTGGAACGCATTCTGGCAACTGCGGAGGAATGCGGCGTCGCCGTCATCGGCTTCGACGAACTCTGATTGACCTAGCTGTCGGGGAGTTTCCCCACGACAAAGCGGAGAAGGCCGGCGACGGTGAGGATGCCGAGGATGCGTCCGGATTTGTCGCGGACAAGGGCCATGCGGCGGCGGGCGCGGCGGAGGAGCGGGAGGACGTCGTCGGCGCGGACGTCGGCCTTGACGTAGAAGGGCGTCCGGACGTGCGGTAGGACCTTTTCGTTCGGTTTATCCGTGATGTGCGCGAGGACGTCGCGGACGTTCAGCACGCCGACGCAGCGCGCGCCGTCGGGCGTCATCACGGGAAACTTCATGTGATGCGAGGAACGCGCGAGATCCGCCGCGTCGCCGAGCGTGGCGTCGGGACGGAGGACGCGCACCTGCGACATGGGCGTCATGACCTCGGCGGCCGTTCTGAGCTGGAGCGAAAGGACGCGTCCGATCATGAGGTTCTCAAGCGGCGAAATTTGGCCGCCGGCCTCGCTGTCCTTCGCGAGCCAGCGGAGGTTCTCACGCGTGATGAAGACTTCGTGTGGCGTCTGTGCGGCGCGTTCCCCCTTCGTCCAGGAGGTGGCGAGCATGAGGAGTTTCGAGAGCGGGAGGAAGAGGAGTTCGAAGAATCGAAGCAGCGGCGCGGCGGGGACGCACCGTTCCAGTGGACGGCTGCCGAACCAGGACTTGGGGAGGAATTCGCCGAAGAGGAGGAGGATGAGCGTCGTGAAGGCCGCCGCGGCGCCGATGCCGGCGCTGCCGAAGGACGCGCCCATGTCCGTCGCGAGGGTGGAGAGGATGACGCTCATGAGGTTGCAGCCGACGAGCGTCGTGCCGAGAAGACGGTCGGGCTCGCGAAGATAGCCGCTGAGGAGCTTGGCGTTGCGGGAACCGAGGCGCGCGCGGTGGAGCAGGCGCAGGCGGTTCATGGAGATGACGCCCGTTTCAATGCCGGCGAAGAAGGCGCTCGCGAACACGCAGACGATGTAGGCGGCGATTTGGAGCTCAAGCGTCATTGCTCCTCCTCCTTCTCGCGCTCGTCGCGGTTCTCGTCGTCTTCGTCGTCAAAACCGTTTTCGTCCACGTCCTCCGGCTCCTTCGGGATGATTTCCAGAAGGACCTGGTTGATGCGCAGCTTGCGGCGGTGCTTCACCTGCACGCGGCAGCCTTGCGCCTCGACGGTTTCGCCGATGCGCGGGAAGCGCCCCGCCTGGGCCGTGACCCAGCCGGCGATGCGGTCGGCGCCTTCGGCCTCCAGCTCGAGGTCGAGTTCGTGGTTGATTTCCTCAAGCGAGGTGTCGCCGTCGATGAGCCAGTGCGTGTCGTCGATGCGGCGCATGTAGTCGTCGGGCTTTTCGTCGGGATCGAGCGGCAGGTCGGCGAAGACTTCGAGGATGTCGCTCCGCGTGATGAGACCTGCGGTGCCGCCGTATTCGTCCATGACGCAGGCGATGTGGCGCCTGTTGCGCTGGAGGGCGACGAGGAGGTCGTCGAGCGTGGCCGTCTCGGGAACGAAGAGCGGGAAGTCGACGGCCGCGTTGAAGTTGTGCGAGGGGTCGAGGAGGAAGGCCGCCACATCGAGGAAGCCCTCGATTGCGTCGGGTGTGCCGCGATAGACGGGCAGGTAGTGGAAATCGGTGTCGCGGGCGATGGCGAGGATTTCCCCGGGGGAAAGGTCGAGGTCGATGCCTTCGAAGTCGACGCGCGGCGTCATGACGTCGCTTGCGGTCATCTCGTCGAGGCGGAAGATGCCGTCGACCATGGAGCGCTCGTCCTGGTCGAGGACACCCTGTTCAGCGCCGACCTCCACTGCGGTGAGAAGCTCGTCATCCGTGAGGGCCCGGCGCTCAGGGCGGAGATGGCGCTTCATTCTTCCCGAGAAGAACTCGAGGCAGAAGCGGAGCGGCGAGAAGAGCTTCGAGCAGAAGTGCAGCGGGGTCGCCACGCGAAGGGCGAAGTCCTCGGCGTGTGCGACGGCCGTCCGCTTTGGCGCGACCTCGCCGAAGATGAGAAGCAGGATTGTCATCGCGGGCACGGCGACAACGGCGCTGTATCGGCCGAGCGACGGGAAGGAGTCGATTATCCTGTAGCC
>JAEEGL012904828.1_pt1 | contig 12864 bp, 10 predicted proteins | sample 9134231 | NCBI WGS metagenome assembly JAEEGL01 (sample SAMN16246548, study PRJNA631951) | gut metagenome | biome: gut microbiome; feature: rumen; material: fiber-attached | host: Bos | place: Iran: Karaj | collected 2018-10
ATCTAATCAATGTCCCACCAAATTCTACAAGGAGGAACACAATGAGCGAGAACACCGAAAAATGCTGCTGCGGCTGCAGCGCAGACGAGCAGGCCAAGTACGATCAGATCGCTGCGGTGATCGATCAGTACAAAGGCAAAGAGGGCAGCCTGATCATGGTGCTGCACTCCGCTCAGCAGATCTACGGCTACCTGCCTCTGGATCTGCAGAAGTTCATTGCTGACCGTATGGGCCTGCCTCTGTCCGAGGTCTACGGCGTGGTCAGCTTCTACTCTTTCTTCTCCACTCAGGAAAGAGGCAAACACACCATCCGCATCTGCCTGGGCACTGCGTGCTACGTCAGAGGCGGCGCCAAGCTGGTGGAAGCTCTGGAGGACAAACTGCAGGTCAAGGTCGGCGGCGTCACCGCTGACAAGAAGTTCACCCTGGAAGTCGCCCGCTGCATCGGCGCTTGCGGCCTGGCTCCGGCCATCATGGTGGACAACGACGTGCATAAGCAGATGTCGCCCGCGACCCTGGACGACATGCTGTCCCAGTATTAAAGGCTCCGGAGGTGAACATAGTGAGAATCAATTCTATCCAGGATTTAGACCAGGTCAAAGCCGCATATCAGGCTGAAATGGCCAAATACAAGTACCAGATCCTGCTGTGCGCCGGCGCCGGCTGCGTGTCCTGCAACTGCGAAAAGGTCAAGGACGCCATCAACGCCGAGCTGGAAGCCATGGGTCTGACCGATCAGGTCAAGATGATCGAGACCGGCTGCATCGGTACCTGCGCTCTGGGCCCCGTCCTGCTGATGCTGCCCGACCGCACTTTCTACACCAAGGTGGAACCGGAGAACGTGCATGAAGTGCTCCAGAGCCACATCGTGGAAGGCAAGATCGCCGAGAAGTTCTGCTTCAAGGGCGAAGACAAGCAGCCTATCCCCAAGTACGACGACATCCCCTTCTTTGCCAACCAGGTCCGCATCGCTCTGCGCAACTGCGGCGCCATCGAATACGGCTCTCTGGAAGCCTACATCGCCAACGGCGGCTACTACGCTGCCTACAAGGCCCTGACCTCCATGAAGCCCGCTGACGTCACCAAGGAAGTGCTGGACTCCGGTCTGCGCGGCCGCGGCGGCGCCGGCTTCCCCACCGGCAAGAAATGGTCCCTGGTCGCTGAAGGCGATCAGAAGTTCATCGTCTGCAACGCCGACGAGGGCGACCCGGGCGCGTTCATGGACCGCTCCGTCATCGAAGGCGATCCCCACAACCTCATCGAAGGCATGATGCTGGCCGGCTACGCCATCGGCGCCACCCAGGGTTATGTCTACATCCGCGCCGAGTACCCCATCGCCGTCGACCGTCTGGGCGAAGCCATCGCTCAGGCCCGTGAAGCCGGCCTGCTGGGCGGCAAGCTGTTCGGCACCGACTTCTCCTTCGATCTGGAGATCCGCATCGGCGCCGGCGCCTTCGTCTGCGGCGAGGAAACTGCTCTGCTGAACTCCGTGGAAGGCCGCCGCGGCGAGCCTCGTCAGAAGCCCCCGTTCCCGGCTGTTTCCGGTCTGTTCGGCAAGCCCACCATCATCAACAACGTGGAGACCCTGGCCAACATCGCCTACATCGTGGACAAGGGCGGCGCTGAATACGCCAAGTTCGGTTCCGACGACGCCAAGGGCACCAAGGTCTTCGCTCTGGCCGGCGACATCAACAACACCGGCATCATCGAAGTCGAGATCGGCACTCCCATGCGCAAGATCATCGAGGAGATCGGCGGCGGCATGAAGGACGGCAAGCGCTTCAAGGCCGCTCAGGTCGGCGGACCTTCCGGCGGCTGCATCACCGCTGAGAACCTTGACGTTCCCATGGAATACGGCGCATTGACCAAGCTGGGCGCCATCATGGGTTCCGGCGGCCTGATCGCCATGAACGAAGACACCTGCATGGTCGACACCGCCCGTTTCTTCATGGACTTCATCCAGGACGAATCCTGCGGTAAGTGCACCGCCTGCCGTCTGGGCACCAAGCGCATGCTGGAGACCCTGCAGCGGATCACCGCCGGCAGAGGCAAGGAATCCGACATCGACACCCTGTTCGAGCTGGCCAAAGTGGTCAAGGATACCGCCATGTGCGGCCTGGGCCAGACTGCTCCGAACCCGGTCCTGTCCACCATCAACAACTTCCGCGACGAATACGAAGCTCACATCAAGGAACATCGTTGCCCGGCCGGCATCTGCAAGGCCCTGACCGTGTTCCAGATCGATCCCGAAAAGTGCCGCGGCTGCTCCGTGTGCTCCAAGAAGTGCCCGGTGGGCGCTATCTCCGGCGAGCTGAAGAAGCCCTATGCTATCGACCGCACCAAGTGCGTAGGCTGCGGCGTGTGCCGTGACTTCTGCAAGTTCGGAGCCATCTATCCTGATAAAAGGGAGGCTGAGTAATTACCATGACCGAAATGATCAAACTCACCATCAATGGCATCGAGTGCGAAGCCACTAAGGGCAGCACTATTTTGCAGGCGGCCGAGCAGAACGGCATCCATATCCCCCGCCTGTGCTACCTGGAAGGCATCCACAAATTCGGCGCCTGCCGTATCTGCGTGGTCGAAGAAGTGGGCAACCCCCGCGGCCTGCAGGCCTCCTGCATGGTGGAAGCACGCGACGGCATGAACATCCTCACCAATTCCCAGCGCGTCCGCGAGGCCCGCAAGGTCCTTTACGAGCTGCTGATCTCCGACCATAACCGCGACTGCCTGGCCTGCGAACGCAACCAGTCCTGCGAACTGCAGGCTCTGGGCCTGGAGCTGGGCGTCACCGAATGCCGCTACGAGGGCGAGCAGAACTTCGGCAACATCGACGTGTGCGAATCCCTCACCCGCGACATGACCAAGTGCATCCTCTGCCGCCGCTGCGTCAGCGTGTGCAACAAGATCCAGGAAGTGGGCGTCCTGAACGCTCAGAACCGCGGCTTCAAGACCCTGATCGGTCCTGCCGAGGATATCCCGATCGGCGATTCCAACTGCGCTTTCTGCGGTCAGTGCACCGTGGTCTGCCCCGTGGGCGCTCTGAAGGAGACCAACCATAAGGAACGCGTCTGGGCCGCCCTGAACGATCCCAACAAGTTCGTGGTCGTGCAGCCCGCTCCCGCCATCCGCGTGGGCATCGGCGAATGCTTCGGCATCCCCGCCGGCACCTCCCAGACCGGCCGTCTGGCCGCCGCTCTGCGCCGCCTGGGCTTTGACGCCGTGTTCGACACCAACTGGTCCGCCGACCTGACCATCATGGAAGAAGGCACCGAGTTCCTGACCCGCGTCACCAAGGCGCTGACCGGCCAGGAAGTGGTCCTGCCCATGATGACCTCCTGCTCCCCCGGCTGGATCAAGTACATCGAATCCCATTATCCGGATCAGCTGGCTCACCTGAGCACCTGCAAATCCCCGCATGAGATGATGGGCGCCGTGGTCAAGAGCTACTACGCCGAAAAGATCGGCAAGAAGCCCGAAGAAATGTACGTCGTCTCCATCATGCCCTGCACCGCCAAGAAGACCGAATGCGCCCGTCCCGAGCTGTCCAACGACGGCGTGCAGAACGTGGACGCCGTCCTCACCACCCGTGAGCTGGGCGACATGATCAAGTCCGCCGGCATCGACTTCCTGGCTCTGCCGGAAGAAGAATTCGACAACCCGCTGGGCCTGTCCACCGGCGCGGCCGACATCTTCGGCCTGACCGGCGGCGTTATGGAAGCTGCCCTGCGTACCGTCTACGAGATCATCACCGGCCGCGAGCTGCCCTTCCCCGATCTGCACGTCAGCCCCATCGTCGGTCTGGATCAGGTCAAGGAAGCCACCATCAAGCTGGAGAACGTCAAGCCTGAATGGAAAGCTGCCGAAGGTCTGGAAGTCAAGATCGCCGTCACCAGCGGCCTGGCCGGCGCCAAGAAGCTGATGGATCAGATCGCAGCCGGCACCAGCCCCTACCACTTCATCGAAGTCATGGGCTGCCCCGGCGGCTGCATCACCGGCGGCGGCCAGCCCCGCCCCGGCAAGGAAGGCATCGACACCGTCCGCAAGGCCCGTATGGAAGCCCTCTACAAAGAGGACGAAGGCAAGGCCATGCGCAAGTCTCACGAGAACCCGGCCGTCATCGAGTTCTACAAGGACATCAAGTCCGAGCCCTGCGGCCATTATTCTCACGAGTACCTGCACACCCATTACGTGCCCCGCGGCATCTACAACGAGCTGACCGACGAGACCTTCGTGGTCAAATAAGTTCGGCCGCATAACGGTATAAGCGAAGAGGACGGAGCCTGGCTCCGTCCTCTTTTTTATGCTCAGGCCCGCTTATTCTCCTGCGGCCATACATTACCATCTGTAATACAAATCAACTAATGCATGAACAACATTATATATGCTTAATTTGCATATATCTTATGCATTTTTTCTTTTTGTAATATACATTACGTTCATTTATAATAAAAATAAGTAGATGTATGGTGGGGGAATGTTCCCCCATACCACAAATTGACAGCAGCGCTTCGGCCCCTATTTTCAAAAACGGACCCCTCAACTGTTTACCGGATACATTTTATATGGTATAATTAGTTTTGAGTTCGCCTGCTTATTTTTATGACGAGGGCAAAAAAGCCGACTGCCTGTTTTTGCCAAAAGCGCTGCTAAACGGCATCATTACCGCTTTTTGGACAGGAACGGCACACAGGCGATACACAAACTGATTTCTGTCAGCTGTCCGCGCCTCAGGTTTCATCGGCAGCGCCGCGCGTGCCGCCTATATTTATATATCCATCCGCGAAAGGAGTACGAGATGAGCACTTACAGCGAAGAGTACAAACGCAAGCTGGTCACGGCGGAATACGCCGCCTCCCTGATCAAATCCGGCGACACCGTCGATTACGGCTGGACCACCACTACCAGCCGCTACGTGGACAGGGTCCTGGCCCAGCGTATGCCCGATCTGCATGATCTGGTCATCTACGGCGGCATCTTGGTCGTGGAACCGGAGATCTTCAAGGTCGAGAACGCCAAGGATCATTTCATCTGGAATTCCTGGCATATGACCGGTATCGAGCGTAAAGCTATCGAAAAGGGCTTTGCCTACTACTGCCCCCTGCGTTATTCCGAGCTGCCCCGTTTCTACCGCGAGAACCCCATCGACATCGACGTGGCCGTTTTCCAGGTAGCTCCCATGGATAAGCACGGCTACTTCAACTTCGGCCCCAGCGCCTCCCATATGGCGGCCGTGTGCGAACGGGCCAAGAAGATCGTGGTCGAAGTCAACTCCAACGTGCCCCGCTGCCTGGGCGGCTTCGAAGAAGCAGTGCACATCTCCAAGGTAGATTACATAGTCGAAGGCGACAACCCCGAGCTGGGCGTCATGCCCGCCATCCCTCCCACCGAGGTGGACGAGATCGTGGCCCGCATGATCGTGGAAGAGATCCCCAACGGCGCCTGCCTGCAGCTGGGCATCGGCGGCATGCCCAACACCGTGGGCTCCCTCATCGCCCAGTCCGACCTGAAGGACATCGGCGTGAACACGGAAATGTTCGTGGACGCTTTCGTGGATATCGCCGAGGCCGGCATCATCACCGGCAAATGCAAGAACATCGACAAGAACCGTCAGGCCTTCGCCTTCGGCGCCGGCACCAAGAAGATGTACGACTTCCTGGATGACAACCCCCAGTGCATGTCCGTGCCGGTGAACTACACCAACGACATCCGCACCATCTCCGCCCTGGACAACTACGTTTCCATCAACAACTGCGTGGACCTGGACCTCTACGGCCAGATCAACTCCGAATCCGCCGGTTTCCGCCAGATCTCCGGCGCCGGCGGCCAGCTGGACTTCGTCCTGGGCGCCTACCTCTCCAAGGGCGGCAAGAGCTTCATCTGCTGCTCCTCCACCATGACCGACAAGAAGACCGGCGAGCTGAAGTCCCGCATCGTACCCACCCTGTCCACCGGCTCCATCATCACCGACACCCGCGCCAACATCCACTATCTGGTCACCGAATACGGCAAGGTCAACCTGAAGGGCCTGTCCACCTGGAAGAAAGCCGAAAAGATCATCTCCGTGGCCCATCCCAAGTTCCGTGACGAGCTGATCAAGGAAGCCGAAAAGATGAAGATCTGGCGCCGCACCAACAAGCTGGAGCCCTGAGCGTCCGTCGTCAGTCCGCACCCGTTTCAGTTATAACCGTTTTGTAATATAAACCCAACCATTCAAACCTGAAAGGAGAACAACTAATGTCCAGAATCGTTATTGCCGGCGCCTGCCGCACTGCCATCGGTACCATGGGCGGATATTTTTCCGATATCCCCGCCAAGGACCTCGGCACCATCGTCATCAAAGAAGCCGTTAAGCGCGCCGGGATCAAGCCGGAAGACGTAGACCAGGTCATCATGGGCTGCGTGCTCCAGGCCGGCCAGGGCCAGAACGTCGCCCGTCAGGCCTCCATCCACGCCGGTCTGCCCATCGAGACTCCGGCCATGACCGTGAACATCCTCTGCGGTTCCGGTCTGGAATGCGTCAACCTGGCTGCCGACTACATCAAGGCCGGTGAAGCCGACGTCGTCATCGCCGGCGGCATGGAGAACATGACCCGCGCTCCTTACCTGGTCACCCAGGGCCGCTACGGCTACCGCATGAACAACGCCGTGCTGTACGACAGCATGATCAGCGACGGCCTGCAGGAAAGCTTCCATGATTATCACATGGGCGTCACTGCCGAGAACATCGCCAAGAAATACGGCATCACCCGTGAAGAAGTCGACGCTTTCTCCGTTGAGTCCCAGCAGAAGGCCGTTGCCGCTATGGAAGCCGGCCGCTTCGACGAAGAGATCGTGCCCGTCACCGTCAAGGTCAAGAAGGAAATGGTCGAGATCACCAAGGACCAGGGTCCCCGTCCCGGCACCTCCATGGAAGGCCTTGCCAAGCTGAAGCCCGCCTTCATCCCGGACGGCATCGTCACCGCCGGCAACGCTTCCGGCATCAACGACGGCGCTGCCGCCGTGGTGGTCATGACCGAAGAAAAGGCCAAAGAGCTGGGCGTCAAGCCCATGGCTTACTGGGTAGCCGGCGCTCTGGGCGGCGTTGATCCCGCCTACATGGGTCTGGGCCCGGTGCCTGCCTGCCGCAAGATCTTTGCCAAGACCGGCTGGACCGTGGACGATCTGGACCTGGTCGAAGCCAACGAAGCCTTTGCCGCTCAGGCCATCGGCGTCGATCGCGAGCTGCATTGGAACCATGACGTATTGAACGTCAACGGCGGCGCCGTCGCTCTGGGCCATCCCATCGGCGCTTCCGGCTGCCGTATCCTGGTCACCCTGCTGTACGAGATGAAGCGCCGCGACGCCAAGAAGGGCCTGGCCACGCTGTGCATCGGCGGCGGCATGGGCGCTGCCTGCGCTGTGGAACGCGACTAAACTGCACCTACGCCTCCTCCCTGCGGGGAGGAGGCGCTTCGGGTTTTCTTTCAGCAAACAAAAGGAGGATCTACCATGGCTTACGTTACCAGCGAAGTTGAAGCTGGGGTAGCGGTCATCACCATCGACCGTCCTAAGGCGTTGAACGCCCTCAACGAAGAAGTACTCACCGATCTCAAGGCCGCTTTCGACGGTCTGGATCTGGACGCCGTCCGCTGCGTCGTGCTGACCGGCGCCGGCGATAAATCTTTCGTGGCCGGTGCCGACATCGGCGCCATGGCCAAAATGACCAAGGCTGAAGGCACCGCCTTCGGTAAGTTCGGCAACGACATCTTCCGCATGATCGAGACCTTCCCGGTGCCCGTCATCGCCGCCATCAACGGTTTTGCTCTGGGCGGCGGCAACGAGCTGGCCATGAGCTGCGACATCCGCCTGTGCTCCGACAACGCCGTGTTCGGCCAGCCGGAAGTGGGCCTGGGCATCACCCCCGGCTTCGGCGGCACTCAGCGTCTGGCCCGCCTGGTCAGCCCCGGTATGGCCAAGCAGCTGATCTACGGCGGCCGCAACATCACCGCCGACGAAGCTTACCGCATCGGTCTGGTCAACGCCGTCTATCCTCAGGAAGAGCTGCTGCCCGCCGCCAAGAAGCTGGCCGGCGGCATCGCCAAGCAGGCTCCCATCGCCGTGCGCAACTGCAAAAAGGCCATCAACGACGGCCTGCAGGTGGACATCGACAAGGCTCTGGAGATCGAAGAAGCTCTGTTCGGCGCCTGCTTCGAATCCTGGGATCAGCAGGAAGGCATGGCCAACTTCCTGCGCAAGAAGGACGACCCCAACAAGGTCAAGGTCGTCGCTTTCCAGAACAAATAAGCTTTCCCCTTTAAGTTTCGGTCCACAAGTTAATTCAATATAAAAATCAAACAAAACAGGAGGAAAACACATGAAGGTTTGCATCATCGGCGCCGGCACTATGGGTTCCGGTATCGCCCATGCTTTTGCTCAGGCTGGCGATCAGTACGAGGTCTTCTCCACCGATATCACCAAGGAATTGGCTGACAAGGGTATCGGCAAAGTTGCCGCCGGCATGGCCAAGCGCGTTGCCAAGGGCAAGATGGCTCAGGAAGAAATGGACGCCATCCTCGGCCGCATCAAGACCGGCGTGAAGGAAGACTTCATCGCTGACGCTGATCTGGTCATCGAAGCTTCCACCGAAAATCCCGAGATCAAGCGCGCCCTGTTCAAGGAAATGGACGAGATGGCCAAGGAAGGCGCTATCCTGGCTTCCAACACCTCCACCCTGTCCATCACCCAGCTGAACCAGGTCTGCAAGCGGCCCATCATCGGCATGCACTTCTTCAACCCGGCTCCCGTCATGAAGCTGGTCGAAGTCACCGCCGGTCTGAACACCCCCGATTCCATGGTAGACGAAGTGATGGCCATCTCCAAGGACCTGGGCAAGAACCCCGTCAAGGTCAACGAGGCCCCTGGCTTCATCGTCAACCGTATGCTGATCCCCATGATCAACGAAGCCGTCTTCACTCTGGCTGAAGGCGTTGCCTCCGCTGAGGACATCGACAGCGCCATGAAGGACGGCGCCGGCCATCCCATGGGCCCGCTGCATCTGGCCGACCTCATCGGTCTGGACGTCTGCCTGTTCGTCATGGAAATCCTCTACAACGAGTTCGCCGACAGCAAGTATCGTCCCTGCCCCCTGCTGACCAAGATGGTCCGCGGCGGCAAGCTGGGCTGCAAGACCGGCGAGGGCTTCTTCAAATATTAATAAAGTCCGTTAGCGTGGCTTATTTAGGAGGATAACAGCATGGATTTTAAACTGGATAAAGAGCATCAGATGCTGCGCAAGCTCTACCGTGAGTTTGCGGAAACCGAAGTCCGTCCCCTCGCCGCCGAAGTGGATGAAGAAGAACGTTTCCCCATGGAGACCGTTCAGAAAATGGCCAAGCTGGGCATGATGGGCATCTACTTCCCCAAGGAATACGGCGGCGGCGGCGCTGACGTGCTGGCTTACGCCATGGCCGTGGAAGAAATGTCCAAGGTCTGCGGCACCACCGGCGTCATCCTGTCCGGCCACACCTCCCTGTGCGTGGCCCCCATTTACGAATTCGGCACCAAGGAACAGAAAGAAAAGTATCTGCCCAAACTGTGCGCGGGCGAATGGATCGGCGCTTTCGGTCTGACCGAACCCGGCGCCGGCACCGACGCTCAGGGCCAGCAGACCACTGCCGTGTTTGACGAAGCCACCAACGAGTGGGTCCTGAACGGCAGCAAGATCTTCATCACCAACGCCGGCTACGCCAACGTCTTCATCATCATCGCCGTCACCGGCAAGAAGCCCGACAAGCGTAACCCGAAGAAGATGATCAAGGTCATCTCCTCCTTCATCGTCGAACGCACCGATCCCGGCTTCAGCGTGGGTCTCCACGAAAAGAAGATGGGTATCCGCGGCTCCTCCACCTGCGAACTGATCTTCCAGGATTGCCGCATCCCCGCCGACCGTCAGCTGGGCAAGCTGGGCGACGGCTTCAAGATCGCCATGATGACCCTGGACGGCGGCCGTATCGGCATCGCCGCGCAGGCTCTGGGCATCGGCGAAGGCGCCGTCAACGAGGCCATCAAGTACTCCAAGGAGCGCGTCCAGTTCGGTAAGCGCATCAGCCAGTTCCAGAACACCCAGTTCCAGCTGGCCGATATGGCTACCCGCATGCAGGCCGCCCAGTACCTGGTCTACGCCGCCGCCTGCAAGAAGCAGGCCTTCATGGATGCCGAGCATGCCGGCGACAAGCCCATCCCCTATTCCGCCGACGCGGCCATGGCCAAGCTGTTCGCAGCTGAGGCAGCCAGCGACGTGACCCGCAGAGCCGTTCAGATCTTCGGCGGCTACGGCTACACCCGCGATTACCCCGTGGAGCGTATGATGCGCGACGCCAAGATCACTGAGATCTACGAAGGCACCAGCGAAGTCATGCGCATGGTCATTTCCGCCAACCTGGGCGTGAACTAAGAAGGAGGTATAGAGTAATAATGAAAGCTATCGTATGTGTTAAGCAGGTTCCCGATACCTCCGGTAAGGTAGCAGTCAACCCGGACGGCACTTTGAACCGTGCCTCCATGCCCACCATCAGCAACCCGGACGACATGAACGCCCTGGAAGCCGCCCTGGCTCTGAAGGACGCCACCGGCTGCAAGGTCGTGGTCGTTTCCATGGGCCCGCCCCCGGCCGAAGGCATGCTCCACGAAATGCTGGCCATGGGCGCTGACGAGGCCTTCCTGATCAGCGGCCGTGAATTCGGCGGTTCCGATACCTTTGCCACTTCCCAGATCATCGCCGCCGGCATCCAGGCCATCGGTCTGGACGACGACGACGTGGTGTTCTGCGGCCGTCAGGCCATCGACGGCGACACCGCCCAGGTCGGCCCGCAGATCGCTGAAAAGCTGGGCCTGCCCCAGGTCAGCTACGTTGCCGAGATCAAGAAGGACGGCAAGGACATCGTTGTGAAGCGGATGCTGGAAGACGGCTACATGACCATCAAGGTACAGACTCCCTGCCTGCTCACCTGCATCAAGGAACTGAACCAGCCCCGCTACATGAACATCCGCGGCATCATGGAATCCTATTCCATGCCCTACACCGTACTGGATTACGAAGCTCTCAAAGACAGTCCGCTCATCGAAGCCGACACCATCGGCCTCAAGGGCTCTCCTACCAACATTCTGACTTCCTTTACCCCGCCTCAGAAGGGCAAAGGCAAGATGCTGGAAGGTGCGGATCAGGAAGCCTGCCATGCCCTGGTCAGCGAGCTCGCTGAGAAGCACATCATCTGATGAGAGAAAGGAGACTGTAAAATGTCTGAATTTGTGAACACCAACCCCGCCGATTTCAAAGGCGTTTGGGTATTCTGCGAGCAGCGCCAGGGCAAGATGATGCCCACCAGCTTCGAGCTGATCTCCGAAGCCCGCAAGCTCGCCGACGAGCTGGGCGTGGAAGTTTGCGGCCTGCTGCTGGGCAGCAACGTTGAAGGCATCGCCAAAGAGCTGGGCGGCTACGGCGCGGACAAAGTCTACGTCTGCGACGATCCCGCTCTGGAGACCTACACCACCGACGCTTACGCCAAGGCTCTGTGCGACGCCGTAGTCGAGAAGAAGCCGGAGATCGTGCTGTTCGGCGCTACCAACATCGGCCGCGACCTGGCGCCCCGCTGCGCCGCCCGTCTGCACACCGGCCTCACCGCCGACTGCACCCACCTGGATGTCGACATGGACATCTACAAGCAGTTCCTGCGCGACAACTCCACTCTGCCCGCCGAGCGTATCGACGGTCTGAGCAAGATCAAGGTAAACGGCGAAGACCACAGCGTGGAACGGGACCTGAAGATGACCCGTCCCGCTTTCGGCGGCCATCTGATGGCCTCCATCGTCTGCCCCCGTTTCCGTCCCTGCATGTCCACGGTCCGTCCCGGCGTTATGAAGCGCGCCGAATTCGATCAGGCCAAGGCTGACGCCTGCGTGGTCGAAAAGCTGGCCGTCAAGATCGGTCCGGAAGATCTGCACACCCAGGTGCTGGAAGTGGTCAAGGCCGCCAAAGAGCTGGTCGACCTCACCGGCGCTTCCGTGGTCGTCTCCGTGGGCCGCGGCATCAGCAAGGACGTTGAGACCGGCATCAAGCTGGCTGAAGAACTGGCCTCCGTGCTGGGCGGCGTCGTCGGCGCCTCCCGTGCCGTGGTCGACTCCGGCTGGATGACCGCCGACCATCAGGTCGGCCAGACCGGCAAGACCGTCCATCCCCACATCTACGTTGCTCTCGGCATTTCCGGCGCCATCCAGCATCTGGCCGGCATGCAGGATTCCGAGTACATCATCGCCGTCAACAAGAACGATTCCGCCCCCGTGTTCGAAGTGGCGGACTGGGGCATCTGCGGCGACCTGTTCAAGGTCGTGCCCATGCTCATCGAAGAGTTCAAGGCGGCCTTTGCCAGCAAAGCCTGAGCTTTGCCCGGTATCGCATAAGAAAAGGAGGAAAGCGCAAGCTTTCCTCCTTTTTTGCGTTATAACGGCACGGAAAAGGTCCGCGCAGCAACGCGGACCTTGGATACTCTTTTATGCGGAGCCGCCCTCCCTACTCCCGCCGCAGGGCCTCGATGGGGTCCAGCCGGGCAGCCCGGGAGGCGGGCATGGCGCCGAAGATGAGGCCGATGGCCATGGAAAAGCCCACCGCGATCAGGAGCCAGGGCACGTTGACGCCAAAGGGCAAGTTGGCCACCACGGAGATGAGCTTGGCCAGACCGATGCCCACCGCCACGCCCAGGATGCCGCCGGTGCTGGTCAGCACCGCGGATTCGGTGAGGAACTGGGTGAGGATGGTGCGGCGTTTGGCGCCCAGGGCCTTTTTCAGGCCGATCTCCGCCGTGCGCTCCGTCACCGACACCAGCATGA
>JAEEGL015773935.1_pt1 | contig 12864 bp, 13 predicted proteins | sample 9134231 | NCBI WGS metagenome assembly JAEEGL01 (sample SAMN16246548, study PRJNA631951) | gut metagenome | biome: gut microbiome; feature: rumen; material: fiber-attached | host: Bos | place: Iran: Karaj | collected 2018-10
ATATTTCTTTCCTGGCTCGTATTTGGAGGTGCTCCTGTATGCGTATTTCTTCTTCCCGCGCTGAACATAGAAGATTTCTGCCACATACCTATATTGTAGGTATAATATAAAAAGCCTTCCATTTATAAAGAGTATTTAAATTAGCTTTCGGAGTTTATAAATAAAAACATACCTTCAAAGATATACCTACAAGAAACCGAGAATTTCGGTTTCTGGTGCGTTGTAATTTGAATAATAATTTTTAGTTTTTAATCATGTTAAAATATGTGATTTATAATGAAAAACAGCTGTGCGTTGCTGCCATCTGCAATCTCGGAAGTACGAAGCGGATGGCAAAGCATCAGAAGAATGGGAAAAGGTTTTCCGCCCGCCGGAAAGGCAGGCGGGTGGAATCTCACTTGATTCTCCTCTGGTTGGCTCTGACGGAAGGCCTGGCCTTCTCGGCTCCCTTTCCGGTGTGCCTCATTCCGCGGCCTTTCTGTCCGGCGGAGGTCTTTCCGCGGTATACGCGGTTCTTGTGGTCGGAGTCGCAGATCCAGTTGATCTTCTTGTCGGATTTGATGACGGGGTGCGCGGGATCGACGAGGATGACCTCATACCACTCCTGCTGTCCGTCCGCTCCGACCCAGTAGGAGTTCAGGACCTCCATGTTGGGGTATCTCTTTGCGGTCCTCTCTTCGGCCATCCTCTGAAGGCTCTTGCCGACGGTGATCTGGTTGATACCCTTTCTCTTGGCTCTCCTTCCGGTGACGATGGCTCTCTTGTGGAAGCTTCCCTTCCTGACCCTCGCCCTGACGACGATGTATCCCTGCTTCGCCTTGTATCCGAGGGCTCTGGCCCTGTCGAGGCGGGTAGGCCTCTCGATGCGGAGGAAGTTCTCTTCCTTTCTCCAGATGATGCGGCGCTCGTAGTTGAGGGCCTTCACATAGGATTCGGAGGGGACATCCCAAGCTTTGGCGATGTAGCTGTACATGCTTTTCCCGTTGACCGGGCGTGTTTCCTGAGTCTCTTCGCTCATTTATATCACCTTTACGGATTCGCCCGAAGGCACATTTCCGTTCGCGGAACCAACGCTCCGCGCTCTGCGCATCGCCGTCCCCTATTTAATGGTCTTTGTTTGCGGTTCGGGATGAAAGATTCCGTCCGCGGACAGCAATCCTTAAACCGAATGCTGACAGATTAGCCCCGAGGCCGATGATGGATTACGTAGCGTTGGACATAGAGACCCCGAATTCCCGCGGGAATTCTATCTGCTCGATAGGCATCGTCATAGTCAGGGACGGCAAGGTTGCCGGCAAGATGCATTCTCAGATCAATCCCGAGGACAGGATAGACGAGCGCAACGCGGCCGTCACCGGGATAAACATCGCCGGCATAGAGAAGTGCCCGACGCTGCCGGATTATTGGCCTAACATAGAGGGTTATCTGCGGGATTGCGTCATCGTCAGCCACAACGCGAAGTACGATCTGGCCGTCCTTTCCAGGTCACTGGAGCGCTACGGCATCGCGGCCCCGGAATTCAGGTACATAGACACGCTGAAGCTCAGCCGCAAGCTCATGGCCGCCCCCTCATACAGCCTCAAAGAGCTCTCCAAGACCATAGGCTGCCAATATCTGGGGCGCAGCGCCATAGGAGACGCTTCCGCCACGCAGGCCCTGTTCGAGCATCTCGAAGGGAAATACGGCATAGAGGATACCGAAATCCGGACTTATGACCAAAACGAATCCGCCGAAGCCGACAGCGATCTGGTGGCCAGGCTGAACGAGATCTACGGCATAGTCATGGGGATAACGGCCGACAGGGACATCTCTCCGGACGAGATAAAATGCATCCGCGAATGGATCGGCAGGAACATGGATCTCAGGGAATATCCCCTGTTCGACCGCATCATCACCGCTTTGGACAAGGCCCTGGACGACGGGATCATCACCGCATACGAGCAGAAGGATCTCATGAACATCGCCAGCGCCATCGGCAAGAACAAATTCTACAGCGACAGCGCCTCTGCCATACAGTTTCTGCAGGGCATCATACGCGGGATCGCCGCCGACGGCGTCATAAGCAGGCCGGAAGGAATGTATCTGAAGGGCTGGCTGAAGGAGAATGATTACCTATCAGGCGTTTATCCGTATGATAAGATATACACCGCGATAACGGAAGCCCTCAAGGACAACATGATCTCCTCCGCCGAGCAGAAAAGCCTCATCCAGGAGTTCAAGGAGATCCTGGATCCGGACAGCGACGAGTTCGACAGGATCGAGCTCAAAGGGAAGACTTTCTGCCTTGCGGGAGAATTCGAGCGCGGAACCGACTCGGAGATCAGGAAAATCCTCGAATCCAAAGGCGCAATCAACAAAATGAGGGTCACAATCGGGCTGGATTATCTTTTCGTTGGCAATCTCGGCGTCAGCAGGTTCAAGTTCGGTGGCGGAGGAGGGAAAGTCGCCATGGCCGAGGAGCTCCGCGAGAAAGGGAAGAAGATAAGGATAATCAGCGAAGAGGACCTGTTCAAGCAGATCCGTCCCTGAAGAGAGGGCCGCCGCGGCATCCATATTCCGAGCCGCGGCTTCTTATTTTCAGTTCCCTACCAGCTCGGTCCCCGAGAAGCTCATGGTCGGGACGGTTACTACGCCCATCTGGGCAGGGTCGTTCCCGACGGCCTCGACGTTCGCTACGGCGTCCAGCATGTTCCCCATCAGCAGGGCGTTGTTCACGACGCCGGCTATCTCCCCGTTCCTGATGATGTAGCCGCATCTGACGTTGAGGCCGAATCTCCCGGTGAGCTCGTCGGCTTCCGGCCATGCGAATTTCTCGACGAGTATCCCTTTCTCGGTCTGGGCGACGATGTCTTCCGCGTTTTTGCTCCCGGGCTTCACGGTAAGGTTCAGGGGTTTTATCGTCGGGGTCCTGTCATAGGCGCCCTGAGGCTCTACGCTGGACCTCCTCATCCCGTTTCCGGTGCTGTCCCCGCAGAAAGTGTCCCTGAGGAAACCTCTGAGGATCCCGTTCTCGATGATCGGGCGCCTTTCGGCAGGGACCCCTTCGTCGTCGAACGCGCAGGACAGCGGAGCGCTGACGGTCGGGTCGTCGACCATGGTTATGCAGTCCGAGGCGACCTTCTCGCCGAGGGAATCCTTCCACAGGCTCCTCCCGTATTTCCTGTTCTCTCCGTTGACCGCCGAGCCTACCGACGATATGAGCATGTCCCCCAGCTCGCTGGGCGGGAGGATCATGGACAGCTTCTCGGACCCTCTGAATTCCCTGCATGTGGCCGCAGCCTCGGCTTTTCTGGCCAGATTGCGGCCGATCAGGACCGGATCCAGGGTCAGATGGGTGCCGTGGAATGTCTCCATCCCTTCGCCGGGATGGTCGATGTCGGCCATCGAGGTGAAATGCCCGTAGACCAGGGTGCTCCTGTGCCCCACGTCGACGCCGTTCCCGTTGACGGTCCTGGATTCGATGCATGAGACGCGGATCTGGGCCCTCGGGATGCTGACCCTGCAGTTCTCGATGACGCATTTCGCCAGTTCCCTCAGTTCCTCCGGAGTTATGTTCTCGGCTTTCCTGTCCCAGACGTCCGGCGCGGCTATTTTGGCCCGGCCGGGCTGGGCGTATCCTTTGAAGGCGGCGTTCTCGGGGGAGAAACGCAGCACCGAATCGGCCATCTCCAGGCAGCTTGCGGCGGCGCCGGGCGAATCGAGCGAGACCGAGGATTTCCCCATCCTGCGGCCCTCGGACATCCTGAACATCATCCCTTCGTCGGTTTTGGTCTCGATGTTGCTGATCTTGGAGCCGTCTATGTAGACCGTGTTCACGACCGCTCTGCTGACGTAAACTTCGGCCTGGTCGTACTTCTCCATGGCCTTTATTGCCCTGTCGTCCGGATAGATCACTGGCCTCCCCCCACTATCATCCTGGCGCGCATGTGTGGGCCTCCGGAGGACACTCTGACCCAGTCCTCTATGCCTTTCCCGCACATTCCGCCGTCCAGCACTACTTCTTTGGTGAGAGCGTCGGCGGAGGACAGGATCTCGACCGATTTCCCCGTGAGCGTGAAGGACCTCAGCATGCCTTTGATCTCGCCGTTCTCGATCTCGAATCCTCTGAGGCATTTGGCCTCGAAGCATCCCCCCACGGGGTCCTCCATGCCGTTGACCATTTTGTCGCAGATTATCCCGTGCTTGGTGTCCGCTATGAGCTCGTCCTTGTCCCAGTCCCCGGGCCCGAAATAGGTGTTCGTCATTCTTACCCAGGTTCTTTTGCCGAAGTTCTCCGCCCTTCCGTTGCCGGTGGGCCTGAATCCGAGCTGGGAGGCCGTTTCGAGGCTGTGCATATATCCGCTGTAGATGCCGCGGTCTATGATCTTGGTGCATGACGAAGGCGTTCCCTCGTCGTCGAAGGGCACCGATCCGTGGGCGCCCGGGACCGTTCCGTTGTCGTACATGGTTATGATGTCCGAGGCCACTCTAGTTCCGATCGCCCCGGTCAGGAAGGAGCGTTTCTTGGTGATTTCGTCGCCTTCGGAGGCGTGCCCCATCGCTTCGTGGGCGAGCAGCCCGGAGACCATCGGGTCGGAGATCACCGTGAGGCTGCCGGAAGGCGCTCTTTTGGCGGACAGGGTTTTCAGGGCCTCTTCCGCGGTTTTCCTTCCGATGCCCTCCAGATCAGCGTCTTTCACGGTCTCGTATCCGAACGTGCTGTCCGGCCCTTCGTAATATCTTTCCATCGAGTTTCCGTCGAAGGCTATCGACATCGCCCTGCACAGCGTGCGGACCTCCTCCCAGCTGAGATCGGAGCCCGCTGAATTCACCAGGGCGTTCTCTTTTATCTCCTCGGCGTAGGAGCCCATGCGGTTGGCGATGCGGTCGTCTATCGCCTGGGCCCTGTCAAGGTCGAGCGCCGCCTGGATTTTCTCGTCCAGGCCGACGGAATCGGGGTGTATCCTCACCTGGGCAGGCATATGCTTCCTTATCGCCGAAGGCTCCAGGGCAAGGTCCGATTTCCTTTCCCCGGAAGCGTTCCTGACGGCATCTTCGGCCGCTTTCATGACCGCTTCCGCGTCGAACGACGTTACCGTCCCGTATCCCCATCTGCCTCCGGCCCATGCCCTGAGGCACACCCCGCCGGTGCTTTTCCTGGTGAGCTGCTTGAGCTCCCCGTCCATGGAGCTTATCCCGATGCTTCTGACAGTCTGGGATTTCGCGTCGCAGAATTCCGCGCCCAGGTCTTGCATCCTTTCGACTGCTTTGTGGAGGATGTCCTGGGAGTCCTCGGCTCTGACGAGAATCTGCTTCTGCATCATACCACCGTGAACGAATGGTCGAAGGAAGTGAGTATCTCGCATCCATTTTCTGTGATCAGGCAGGTGTCTTCTATCCTGATGCCGCCTACCCCGGGGATATAGATGCCGGGCTCGGCGGAGACGATGTTGCCGGCGCGGAGTATCTGATCGGACCTCGGCGACACGGATATGTCCTGGTGGACGTCCATGCCTATGCCGTGGCCGAACGAATGTATGAATTTCCCTTTGAACTCGGAGTCATCTATTATCTTCCTGGCCGCAAGATCCGCGGCTTTGGCCTCGGCTCCGTCGCGGTATTCTCCGATCCCGGCGGCCTGGGCTTCCCTCACGATCTCGTACGCTCTCTCCAGGATCTCCGGCGGCTTCCCGAGGAAGACGGTGCGGGTCATGTCGGAGCAGTATCTGTCATATTTGGAACCGAAGTCGAACAGCGCCGTGTCGCCTTTCTTAAGCCTGTAATCGCAGGGCATGTGGTGGGGCTGCGACGAGTATTCGCCGAATGCGGCGATGGTGTCGAAGGCGTTCCCGGTTCCTCCGAGCTCCCTTATCCTGCTGTCCATCCTCGCGGCGACCTCCCTTTCGGAGACGCCTTCGGAAAGGTAATCCGGGATTTCGGCGGCGACTTTCGATGAGATGCCGCAGGCGCGCCTCGTAGCTTCGATCTCTTTGGCGTCTTTGACGGACACGGTGTCGCCTATGGCTTTCCCGGCGTCCACGGGCTCGAACTCTCCCGCCACCTTTTTAATGTACTGGACCGCGGCGTAGGTCGCTGAATGCATGTTGAATCCCACTTTGGAGCATCCTGAAAGGGCATCCCTGATGAATCTCTCCCTCTCCTCGCGGTCATGGTACACGCGCACGTCCCCCTTGCCGGCGTTGGCGGATTCCTCCTCCAATACGCTGACTATGACGTCCATCGAACCGTCTTTCCTGACGACAGCGAAGGATCCTTCGAAAGTGCCGGAAGTCTGCTCCGTCAGATACCAGAACGTGGAATCCAGAAACGGTTCGCCATCGTTGGCTATGACGACAGCGTCCATGCCATCCGCATTCGAAATGAGCCTCTCGGCCCTTGTCTTTGCCATGGCGGTTAATGCGGAGGCGCCATGAAATATTTTGGGATGCCGAAATGAAGGCCGTGCTATGATCGCAGGACCCAGGTTCCGGCCGGTCCGATCGGGGACGGGATCCTGCGGCATTCCGCCGGGGTTTCCCGCCCGCCGGCAGGCTCAGATGCCTATCCATTCGTTTCTGACTATCCTTTTTAGGGCCGAAATCGCGGACATCGCCGACAGATACGATGTCTTCGGGTTCTCCGGGGCGGGCACGTTGTAGGTGCTGCAGTCCATCTCGCCGAACTCCCCTTTGAGCTTCAGCTCGTAGGAGTTGCTGTGGGTGTCGGGATCCATGACGATGGTCACTTTGGTCCTGTCGAACCCTATGCCCAGAAGGCTCACCGTCGCCGCCACGTTGACGTTCTTGGGGAACATCTGGACGGCTTCCCTGGCGGTGCCGGAATAGACCACGGTCTTCTCGGTGAGCTTCCCGACGTCTATCCCTTTGTTGATGACATAATCCACGCCGGAGAGGGTTTTGGGCCCCTGGATCGCTATGAGCTCGACCTCATCCAGCTTGCCCATGGATGAGGATCTGAGGCCGTCGGTCCCGCACACCGCTCCGGACGGGATGTAGATCTTCGCCTCGCATTCCGCGGCTTTCTCGGTCACGCCTTTCCTGTATTCGTCGTCAACCAGCGCGCCCACGGACATGACCATGATGTCGACGCCTCTCGCCACCACCTTGGGGATTATGGATTTGGCCGCTTCCTGGGTGGCAGATTCGATGACCAGATCGCAGTGGTACAGCTCTTCCTCTACGTTCTCGACCACGATGGCCTTCTTCATCTTCGAAGCCAGACGCTCCGCCTTCTCTTTGTTGACGTCGGTGAGATAGATCCTTTTCACCTCGGCCATTTCGTCAGCGGCTTCGGCCAGCATCTGACCGATGGACCCGCATCCGACTATAGTTATGCGCATAGGGCCCCGAATATAGTAGTATATTAAGAAATTTTGCGTAAAAATACAGGTCAAAAGAAAAATTCGTCCGTCAATTATAAGCGATAATACGAAAAACGCATGAATTCTACGATTAACATGGAACGTTATGCCCTCCCGTCCCACTCCCCGAGGAATTCGGCCAGGAAGCCTTCCATGTATGCGTGGCGTCTTTCCGCCATCTCTCTTGCCGAATCCGTGTTCATCAGCTCCCTGAGTTTCAGAAGCTTCTCATAGAAGTGGTTCAGCGTCGTGCCTTCCGACCTATATTCGGCTTCGGTCATGGATTCTCTTGGCTTTTCGCCCGGGATGTGCATGGGGCGGCCCCTGCTCCCGCCGTAGGCGAACGCCCTCGCTATGCCTATCGCGCCTATGGCATCCAGCCTGTCCGCGTCCTGGACGATCTTCCCTTCCAGAGTGTCCGGCACCGCGGATCCGGAGCCTTTGAAGGATATCTGGGAGATGATGCGGACTATTCTTTCCTGCTCTTCTCCGGGCAGCCCCTCGGAATCCATGAAACGGACGGCGTTCGCGTATCCGGCGTCTCCGAACAGCTTCGGGTCGTCCACGTCGTGGAGCAGCGCCGCGAGGCGGACGATCCTTTCGTCCCCGCCTTCCTCCCCGCATATCTTCCTGGCTGCGGCATGCACCCTAAGAGTATGGTATATGTCGTGGCCGCTAGAATCCCCCGAGAAGACGCTTTCCGCGAATCTCTCCGCCCTGGAGAATATGTCGTCCATGGCAGGGGAACGCCGCGCCGGCTTTTCAATGTGCCCCTGTCCCGGCAACGTTAAAAACGGCGGGGAGGGATTACGGCGCATGGAGAGATACGTCCTCATCGACCACACCGCAGACATGATGGTGAAGGCTTTCGGAAGCACTCTGGAGGAATGCTTCGCCAACGCGGGGTTCGCCCTGTTCAACGAGACGGTGGATCTTTCCGGCATAGGAGAATCTGAGCGCACGGAATTCGAAGTTGAAGGCATCGACGACGAGGACATGCTCTATTCTTTCCTTTCAGAGCTGCTTTTCATAGAGGACTGCGACAACCTCATCCTGAAGCATATCCGCGTGTCCATAGACGGGAATAGGGTGCGCTGCGCGGCCGAGGGCGAGAAGCTGGACAGATCCAGGCACAGGATAAAGTCCGAGGTCAAAGCCGTGACCTACCATATGATGGAGGTGGACAGGGAGACGCCCTCCGTTACGGTGGTGTTCGACGTCTGAAATTCTATATCCCTGTTCAATCATGGGGGAACGATGCTCAGGTTAGGATGGTTCTCCACTGGAAGGGGCCCCGGGTCCCGCAATCTTCTCAAAGCGGTCATGGACAAGAGAGACGAGGGCGTCCTGGATGTCGAGATCCCCTTCGTTTTCTGCAACTGGGACAACGAGGAGGAAGACAACCCCAAGAAGGAGCAGAGGCAGATGTTCTTCGATATGGTCCGCGGATACGGGATTCCGCTGGTGACCGTGTCCTGGAAGAAGTTCATGCCTGAGCTGAGGAAAAGCGACGAGGCGGCATGGAGAGCGGAATACGGGAGGCTACTGAGGGAGAAAACCTCGGCCTACGATTTCGACCTGGGCATACTGGCCGGATATATGATGTGGATGGACGACGAGACCTGCAGGCAGTATGACATGCTGAACCTCCATCCTGCCCTGCCGGACGGCCCCAAAGGCACCTGGCAGGAGGTCATCTGGCAGCTCATCGCCGAGAAAGCCGACCGCCAGGGCGCGATGATGCACATCTGCACCGAAGAGTGGGACAGAGGAGCGCCGCTCACGTATTGCTCCTTCCCGATCCGCGGAGGGGAATATGACGCCCTCTGGGAGAGCCTCGGGAGAAAGCTGGAGACGTCCACTCTGGACGAGATCAAGGCCGAGGAAGGCGCCGAAGAGCCGCTGTTCAGAAAGATAAGGGAAGACGGGGCCAGACGCGAGCTTCCGCTGATAGTCGCCACCATAAAGGAATTCGCCGACGGGCGCGTGGTCATGAAGGACAAAAGGCTTTACGCGGACGGCAGGCCCCTGGACGGCCCGTACGATCTGTCCGTGCAGGTCGACGCGTCCCTGGAGTGAGGGGCATGGCAGGAGAGTTCGACCCCACGATGGAGCTCGGCCTGGTCGCCGAGAAGATGTTCGTATGCGGCTGCAGGGGATTCCTGGCCCGCAACGACAGCCTGAGGGACATATGCGCCCATTTCATCCCGGACGGGGGGCATTTCTACGATCTCCTCTGCAGATACGACAGCCTCGTCACATACGTCCTGGGAAGGGACGACTCCGTGGCCGGCGAAGTCCCGAAATTCGCTCTGCCATTCCTGAAAGCCTACGGCGCCACCAATTATCTTATCTATAAGACCGCCAAAGAATCCCTGAGGCTGGTGGACAACGCGCCGGCGGCGATGGTATATCTTTCCGAGCTCATGCCGACCTACATCACCACCTCGTCGTTCGGCCAGGCTCTGATGGCTCTCGAAGAGAAGCTCGGGGCGCCCCTGTGCGAATCGGAATGCACCGAATACGATTATGCCACAGGGCAGATAGGGCGCATCGGCTCCAAAGCGCTCAGAGACCTCGCATCCGAAATGAATTCACTGGAGGTCCCGGATATAACCTACCAGTTCAACGTCCCCACCAGCCTGGACAGCAGGGACGTGAAGATAATCCAGAAGCTGGACCACTTCCTGGGGGACGGCATGCCGGACGAAGGCAGGCTCGCCATGGAATCCTGCCAGCCCATGACCGCCAGCAAGAAAGCGTACAGGCTGCTGGATCTCAGGCGCAACAACGGCATCGATCTGGACGGGACGGCGTACATCGGGAACGACCATACCGATTACCAGTGCATGAGCCTGGTCAAGGACAGCAACGGACTTTCCCTGTCGTTCAACGGTTCGGAGATCGCCGTCAGAGGGAGCAACATCGCAGTCATATCCGGCAGCGCCACCGTCGGCGCGGTCCTCGCCGGAGTATTCTACGACAAAGGCATCCAGGCCGTTCTGGACCTGGCGGACAGGTGGGACAGAGGATTCGCCGACAGCGGGGATTTCCCCGACAGATATCTCGGCGACAAGCTGCTGGCGGAGAAGGAATTCCCGAAGGTCTACGCCACTGACGACGTGGATCTGGACGATCTCTGCGAAGAAAGCGGGAAAATGCGCGAAAGGATGATGGAACCCAAAAGATGATCCAAAGTGCTCCAGCCGGGATTCGAACCCAGGTATCAGCCTCGAAAGGGCTGAATGATTGGCCACTACACCACTGGAGCGCAATATGACCCATCACAGCATCGTTTATAATTGTTTCCGAAGGCCCGCGCATTTCCAAGGTCTGGCACCGGGTTTTACGCCGGGCTGTTCACCGAAAAATGGTTATGTTTTTATAAAACGTCGATTCATGATAGGCGGAGATGGCAATGAGCGAGCAGCCTATGGAAAGCACCGAGGAGGATGTGTCCCGCATCCGCATGCCCAACATCAAAGAGGGAGAGATATTCGGCATAGCCGATCAGCTCCTGGGAGCATCCAAGATCAAGGTCATGTGCGAGGACGGAGTGTCCCGCGTGGGGCGCATACCTGGGAAAATCAAGAAAAGAATGTGGATCAGAGAGGGAGACCTGCTCATCGTCTCGGTCTGGGACTTCCAGCCGGACAAATGCGACATAAGGTTCAGATACACCAGAACCCAGGCGGTCAACCTCAGCAAGAAGAACAAAGTGCCCAAGAACCTGGACATCTTCTGAGATCCGAGGGGATCCGCATGCCGTCATACGAAGAGAAGTATGCATACCTCGAGAAGCACGTGGATGCCCTTAAGACCAACAGAACGGGAGACGAAAGGCAGACTGACGGCGAGGTCTTCGACAAGAAGACCCTCATGACGATCTACGATCTCATGTCCGACGGCCTGCTGGACAAGGTGCATTATCCCATCTCCACGGGGAAAGAGGGGAACGTCTTCTATGCAACGGACGCGGACGGGGACGGGCTGGCTCTGAAGATCTTCAGGACCTCCACTTCCACGTTCAAAAGGATATCGAAATACATAGAGGGCGACCCCAGATTCAAAGGGGTCAGCGGCAACCGCTGGAAGATGATATACGCCTGGGTCAACAAGGAGTACAAGAACCTCCTGAGATACTACGACGCGGAGATCCCGGTGCCGGAGCCGATAGCGTTTGAGAACAACTGCCTGCTGATGGAATACATAGGGGATGAGAACGGGCCGGCGCCCCAGCTCAAGGACTGCGTCCTGGAGGACCCCACCGACATCTACGACGAGGTCACGTCCTTCATAATAGACGGCTGGCAGGATGCGCATCTGGTCCACGGGGATCTCAGCGAGTACAACATCCTCATGCTGGACGGGCAGCCCATACTCATCGACGTCGGCCAGGCCATGACCCGCGACCATTACAACGCCAAGGAATATCTGATAAGGGACATAGCGAACGTCAACAGATTCTTCAGGCAGAGAGGCGCGGACATAATAGAAGACGAGAAAATCCTGGATTGCGCGCTGAACGGATGCGACGACGAAGAGGAAGAGGAAGAGGAATGAGATCGATAAGAGTGCCCGCCGACAGGGTAGGGACGCTGATAGGGAAGGGCGGAGAGACCAAGAAGGCCCTTCAGGACATCTCCGGGATCAAGCTGGAGATCAACACGGAAGACGGGGAGGTGATCATCCACGACGACGTCGAGCTGGAGGACCCCGTCATGGCGCTGAAGATAATCGACGTCGTGAAGGCCGTCGGAAGGGGGTTCAACCCGGACAAGGCCATGAGGCTCTTCGACGACGACGAGTACCTCGAAATCGTGGACATTAAGGAAGCCGTGGGAGCCAACCAGGTGGCCCGCGTGAGAGGCCGCATAATCGGGAAGGACGGGAAAACGCGCAGGCTCATCGAAGAGCTCACCGGCTGCGACATGGTCATCTACGGCAACACGGTCGGACTCATAGGCAACAGCGTCAGCTTGCCGGTCGCCAAGCATGCGGTGGAGCTCCTGATCCACGGGAGCGAGCACGCCACCGTATACCATTACATGGAAAGCCAGCGCCCCATGCTCAGGATAAGCGAGATGGGGTTCGACATCTGAGGGGTTCCGATGGAGGAATGGATCGCCGGCAATCTGGAAGCCGCGGAGAAACTGGCCGCGATGGGCCTCTGCGACCGCTGCCTCGGGCGCATGTTCGGGAAGCTCGGGACCAATATGACCAACGACGTCCGCGGGAGGCTGATCCGCGAGGCCCTCGCCGGAAACGGCATCGAGTCCGGGGCGGAGGAGATATGCCCCCTCTGCGAGAACGTCTTCGACATGCTTGACAGGTTCGCCGACGCGGCCGCGGAGAGCGTGAACTCGGTGGAATCCGAGAATTTCCTGATCGGCAGCAGGGTCGAGCCCGAAACAGCCAAGAAAGAGAAGGAAATCATCGCCGAGCTGGGACTGGAGAACGCAGAAGGCATCAAATCCGAGCTCAACCGCGAGATCGGCAAGATC
>JAEEGL017459958.1_pt1 | contig 12864 bp, 8 predicted proteins | sample 9134231 | NCBI WGS metagenome assembly JAEEGL01 (sample SAMN16246548, study PRJNA631951) | gut metagenome | biome: gut microbiome; feature: rumen; material: fiber-attached | host: Bos | place: Iran: Karaj | collected 2018-10
GAGAACACAGAACTCGTCTCCGCCGACTCTGCCGATGAAGTCCTCGTTTGAGAATTCCGCACGGAGGATACTTCCGGTCTTAGCAAGGACTTTATCGCCGTATGCATGACCGAGAGAATCGTTGATACCCTTGAAGTTGTCAAGGTCGAGGAGTATCATTGCGTGCTCAGCTCCGTCCGAAGCCGAGGTGATGAGCCTTGCCGAGGATTCGCTGAATGCCTGTTTGTTGAGGATGCCAGTGAGCTGGTCGTTGGTAGCTCTTGTATTGAGAAAAGCGACAGCCTGTTTTACCGGCTCGGTCATCTTTATTGAGAAAACGGCGCACATAAGCATCGCAACGATAGCGGCTATAGCTCCTACCATGAAGATAAAGAGGCTCATGTCATTCTTTTCCCTGAGAATGATATCAGTCGGGATAGAGCATATTATGTACCATTCATCGCCGCAAGAGCTTACTGAAACGAGATAATTGTCGTCCATAACAGAAGCCGAGGTCTTCCCCTTTACACGTTCGAGGATAGGTGTGGGCAGAGGTTTTCCGGATTCTTCTTTTCTTGAGGAATAGAGGATATTGTAATCCTTGTTTACAAGGCGGATATCCATATCGTTCAGGGTCTCGGGGTTGTCAAATACGGATTCGAGCTCGCTTGTGTAGAAGGACAGCACAAGAAGAGCGTTGTCGTGGACACGCTTTACGTAGTAAATCCTCTTGAAATTGTCCTGATAACCTGCGCACCAGCCGTCGTTAGTTCTCTGACGGGTTATCATGGTGCTCAGCTCCTCAAACATACGGTCACCGAATAGTGAAGATGTGCCGTTTGATATTTTTCCTACGGTGCGGTTATTTCTGTAGACGATACCGTAATCGACGAAATTCTCCATAATGCAAAGACTGTAGAGCTTCTCTGTGATAGCCTTTTCAGTATTGAGAGCTTCGTACTCGTCGTTGTTTGGGTCAGTAGCGTCGTAAGTATAAGTTTCCTCCTCGCTGAAGGCGATAGTTCCGAGAGATTCCATACGGGCGAGGTAGCTGTTCATATTTAGTTTCATCTGCACATCGAGTGACGACGACATTGAAACGACCTTGTCCTGAAGCACGTCATCGGTCTTTTTAATAGCGAGATTAGTAACAGTGAGTATAACGATAACGATTATCACCGCATAGCCAATGACCATTGAGAACAACTGACGGTTGACCTTTTGCGGGCTTGCAATACTATTATCCCCTTTAGACATTTTTTTCTCCTTTTATCTGTAGAATTTGCTGTAATATACACTAAAAGATTAATTTATATACATTATACCATTTTAAAGAGAAAAAATCAATATATATTATGTTAACGTCAGATGCTTTTTTGATAAATTAAAAAATCCCGACTGCAAATGCAGTCGGGACAAATGAACTTATTGGCTGAGCTCGGGAAGGGACGTAATAAGTCCGGCGTCGAGCTTCTGTATAGCGAGAGCGTCCATACCGGTAATTCCGTCACCGGGATTGAAGCAGTCAGCGTTCTTTTTGCCGGTCTCGGAGAGAGCATACTTGTCGCGGTTTCCGAGGTACTGAAGGATAGTTACAGCATCAGCAACGGTTACGCTTTTGTCTTCATTGGCATCACCGAGGAGTATCTTATCGGCAGTTGAGGTAGTAGTAGTTTCAGTTGTGGTCGTTTCAGAAGTAGTTGTAGATGTTGTTGTTACTGTTGTGGTAGTAGTCGTCGTTGTAGTGGTAGTAGTGGTGGTCGTCGTAGTTGTGGTTGTCGTTGTTGCAACTGGTACAGCGTCAACGAATACGGTATAGTTGATGCAGTTGCCGTTCATTCCGTTCTGACCGAGCTCTACCTTCTCGCCGCCGTTGAAGGTCTTTTTGTAGACGCTGAATCTGACTTCGTTGCTGGAAGCGGCAGTCATGGAAGTTTTCTCGTAGCTGCTGAGCCATGCGGGAACGTTTCCGGCGTCCTCGACTCTTGTATCGACGAGGACGAAAACGTCGATGTTTTCGCTTGCAGTGAACTCAGCGAGGTCGGCGAATGTATTCTTGGAGTTGCAGGCAGTCATGATAGCTTCTTTGCCTCTGAGGAATTCAGGGAGCTCGGTATAGGTGAAGTCTCTGTCGCCGTAGATGAGAGAGCCGATGTCGGAGGACTTTGAGAGCTGCCATGCGAGCATATTGTCTCTGTCGAGGACGTTGAGGTTCTTGATGAAGCGACCGCTTATCGGCTCGGGAGGAGTGTTGTTGAGCTTGATATTCGGTCTTGCGGGGAGCTGAGCCTCTGTGCCGAGATAGAAGCTCGGATGCGGAGGCTGATTGTATGAGCTCTGCTGACAGCCGCACTGCATACGGTACTGCATATCGTGCATAAGAGTAGTCAGACGGTACTTGGTTTCGGTATTTGTACACCAGATACGGAGCTTGGAGTTGTCCTCGGTGCGGAGGATGAGCTCCTCGCGCCAGTCGCCGAAGAGGTCGGCAGTGCAGCACGGAACAGCCTTTGTGCCATTGTTTGAAGCGCATCCAGTAGCCGTGAGGATATTATGTATATCGGTAGTTGATGACATCTCATCGATGTAGATATCGTTGAGAATTTCGCGTTCGAGGTCGCCGTCCCAGTAGATGAGGAAGTTCATCGCAGGAACTTTCGAGCCAATCTTCTGACCTGCCGCATTGTAGAGCGAATTTGCAGGTCTTGAGCCCCAGAATTCAGCGCCGGGATTGCTTGCGAGAACGTTGTCAGCGCAGCAGCGGCCGGTATCCTTGTCACCGTCGTAATGCCATAGTATCTGACCGTTCCTGCCGTCAACGAGGGAGATTCCGTAATTGCCGTCCTCGTGGCAGATGAAAGCCTCGATGCCCTCGTGATTCGGGTCGAGGTCGCCGATGTGCATCGCATCGCCGTGCAGCTGCTTTGTAGACCAGAGGAGCTTGCCGTTGTCGTCGATACATGAAGCACCCATGCAGACTTCCTGCTTGCCGTCGTTGTCGAAGTCTGCGACCATTACATTATGGTTTCCGCAGCCATAGGCAGGATTGCTTTTATCGAATCCGGTATCGAATATCCAGCGCTTGACGAGCTTGCCGTCGCGGACGTCAACTGCTGAGAGAGAAAGTCTTGTATAGTAGCCTCTGCCGTACACGCATGAAGGGTGAACGCCGTCGAGGTATGCGATAGCGCAGTTGTAGCGCTCGCAGCGGTTGCCGTAGTTATCGCCCCATGTGGACTTGGCAGCCGAGCTTGTAGCGTCGCCTCTGAGCACGGGGAATTCTATCGTATCGAGAGCCTTGCCCGTAGCGCCCTCGAACAGTGTCATATACTCGGGACCCGTGAGGATAGTTCCCGCGTCGTTGACGTAGTTGGCGCTGCCGTTGCCGATGACCTTACCAGTGCCGTCAACAGTGCCGTCGCAGGTCTTGGTGATGAGCTCAGCTTTGCCGTCGCAGTCGAAGTCAGCGACAGCTATCTGCGTGTAGTGCTGACCTGCACGGATATTCCTGCCGAGGTCAATGCGCCAGAGCTTCTTGCCCGTGAGGGTATAGCAGTCGATGTAGACATTGCCCGTGTGGTAGTCCGCGCCCGCCTTGGAGTTGTCCTGCGAGTTGGAGGGGTCCCACTTGACGAACAGCTCGTACTGACCGTCACCGTCAACGTCTCCGACTACAGTGTCGTTGGGCGAATATGTGTAGCTGATGCCGTTGATGCTTCCGCCTCTCGGAACATCGAGCGGAACGTCGAAATAGTTCGTACCGGAGGTGAAGCGGCAGTTTTCGGAATTTATTACCTCGCCGTCTCTGAGAGTATCAACGCGGTACTTGGAGCTTGAATTGCCGGAAGCGTCCCAGTAGTTGGTAGCATCGCCGGCTTTGCTTGTGTATATGAGCTGGTCGTCGCGGTAGAGCCTGAACTCGGCATTATCGTCGTCGTTGGCGTTATAGCGCCAGCTGATGAACATACCGTTTCCGGACCTGATAGCATAGATGCCCCTGTCGAGGTATTCCATGATAGCGTTGCCGTTGCCGCCGACGCCGTATGCAGCGTTCGATATGCAGGGAGCTGCACTGCCCGCGAGCATACCTGCTGCAACAGCCATAGACGAGACTGCGGCGGTGAATTTTGTGAGAGTTTTATTCATGATTATCCCCCTTAGAATAATATTGAAAGTATTACGAACGAGTTTATTACATTAATATAATAACATATGATTCATCATTTGGCAATGACTTTTTGTATCATTTTGAATGCATTTTTGTGCATACTTACTCGAAAGAGGGGATAGTTCACAAATCGGATGTGCAGAATAATCTTCTGAGGATATGATTTTTTATGTATTCTCCGGCGGGAAATAATAATCAAGCAGGAGATTTACCATGCGTGAGTAGCTGGAGATGCCGTCCTCGACGCCGTTGAGCTTCATACTCGTATCAGAAGCTGATTCCGAAACGGAGCTGACGGTCTCAGTCGAAAAGACCTCCTTTTCCTTGTTTTCCTCCCAGTAGTTGTCGGGCAGGAAGCGGAACCAGTCGTTGAACACCTGAGGAGAGATTTTCTCGGTGATTTCAAATCCAGACTGGACGTTGTTGCCGTATATCTGGTTATGTACGTATTCAAGAGCTTCGAGACAGCCGCTGTAGCGTACTTCAGCGTTGTCGCTGCCCTGAGTTGCAACGAACGAGATGAAATTAGCCTCGTCCTCCTGCATAAAGCCTTTGAGGTGGGCATATTCGTGACATATTACTTCCGGTTGGCACTCGGGTACCATATCGGCGTTGTAGTTTGCCTCCATAGAGAACGGGAAGTACATACCCGCGGTGCCGGTCTGGCTCATGAAATACGAGAATAATATCGGCTTCGGACGGGGATAATAGCCCTTGAGCTGGGGATAGTCGGCGGAGGCTTTTTTCATGGCTTTGCGGCATTCCTTGGTGGCGTCGATAGTGAGAGTGAAGCGGTCGTTCTCGTCGCGCGGAACTTCAGCTGCAAGCTCGTTTGCCTCGTCGATTAGCATGGAGTAGAGCTGTTTGAGCTGTTCATTGTCGTGCTCTGAGCCTGAGAAATACCGTTCCGAGAAGCGTGTACAGCCGTAGAGCGAGAAGCAGTTGAACGACTGGGTCACAGCAACAAACGCGAGTATCCATACAGTCGCAGTCAGCGAAAAAGAAGCGACTTTTTTACGTTTTTTCTTTGCGAAGATGAGCAGTATTATCATCACCGGTATGCCGATGACGAACAGCAGCAGTGCTGCGACGATGAGTATCTCTCCGAGCGAGAAGGGGAGCAGTCCGCTGATGAAGGCGTACGGAGTTGACAAATACGGGAAAATATGCGCTGCATAGAAGTCGGCAAAGCTCTTTGAAAGCCTTCCGGCGGCGGTGAGTATCGCTGAAACACCGATGAGTATCAGCGGGATAAGATATCTTTTTTTCATTGTAGTTACCTCAGAAGATAATATTTTTACTAATATTATATATTGAAAAGCCGCCGGTGTCAATACTGCCGGCGGCGGAAAATTATGCTTTTTCGTAGTCGATAATAGTCATGCGTTCGTTTATGACCTCAGTTTTACCGGTGCGGCGATAGCCCATTTTCTCGTAGAGGTGACAATTACCGGCTTCCTGAAGAATGGTATCGAGCTGCCAGTGCGAGCCGCCGTGTATCTCTTCGACTGCGCGGATAGCAGCCTGAGCGAGACCTTTTCCGCGGTATTCCTTCATTATGAACAGTGGCGAAATGCGTTTGCGGGTACCGTCATGCATATCAACAACGCGGATAGCTCCGACCTTCACACCGTCGTTTATGATGAAATAGTAGTAAGTCGAGGGCTGGTCAAGACGTATTTTTACGCGTTCGAGAGTTTCATTTGCGGGATTTGTATCATGATCCTGATAGCGTTCGAGCAATTCCGCGAAAGCCGCGACCTGCATTTTCCAAAGCTCTTCCGCATCGTTGTTTTTTATCCTGATGAGTTCCATTATATCTCCTTAGTTGTAATCGTGCATGAAATAGAGACCGCCAAACAGCTTGAACATGAGCTTTTCGAGGTAGTCCTCATCAGCTTTGCAGCCGTTAAGCACGTAATTCTTGGCAATGCTGTTCATGCCGCTCGCGATAAAATCGACGAGGTAAATGCGGCTTTCACCGGTAACGTCGCCGAAGAAGTGCTCGCACTCCATGAATGCTTTATACTGCACATCGTAGAGAAAGTGCATCATCTCATTTTTCACGAGCAGCTCGAGCAGATGCCGGTTTTTGACGATGTAGGAGGTGTAATTGCGGCAGAAGAGATGAAAGCTTGCCGAGCGGCATATGCTGCTGTTGTCCTCGGGAGTGAAGCAGAAGCTGCTTTGCAGCGTGTATACGATAACATTTTCTTTTGTGCCGAAGAGCGAGTAGAAGGTCTGTCTCGAGACTTCAGCTTCGCGGCAGAGGTCGCTCACGCTTATCTCGGCGAAGGATTCGGTTTCGAGAAGGCGCAGGATAGCGTCGCCTATGAGTTTTTGGGAAAGAAGAGCAGTTTTGTTGCTGCCTTTATACATTGACAAACCGCCTCCTTTTGTAAAAGTTTGTCGATTTCCATTGACAAATGTCAGTGTTGATGATATTATTATAACAGCAACTTGGACAAATGTCAAGTTGTATATTTAAATTTATCTCCATGCACGGAGACGATACGGAGGAATTCTAAAATGGCAGATAAGGTAACAAAGGATACAAAGATCGGCGAGCTTCTTATGATAAATGCTGACGTAGCACCGATACTTCTTAGCATCGGAATGCACTGTCTCGGATGTCCTGCTTCACAGAACGAGACTATCGAAGAGGCTGCTGCTGTTCACGGCGTAAACGCAGATGAGCTCGTAGCTGCTCTCAACGAGAAGATAAACGGCTAAGATAAGCAAAAAACCGGAGCTTAAAGCTCCGGTCTTTTTTTATTTTGTAAGCATTTTTCTGAGTTCAACGAGGTCGAACGTATCAATAACGCCGTCTTTGATGATATCGGCATTTGCGATAGTGACTTTCTTGCCGAGGAGGTACTGATTCAGCAGTACGAGGTCGGCAACGTTGACCTGCGTATCGCCGTTGAAGTCGCCGTCAATGACGTTTGAAGCTCCGCCGGAATAAACAGCCTTTATTGTGACGTCGCCCGTTGCCTTGAAGGTGATAGTCGGCGAGGTCTTGCTGCCGGAAGTGAGCTCTGCACCTGTTATTTCCCAGTGGTCGAAGGAAGCTCCCTCATTCGGCTGAGCGGTAGCAGTCATGTCGTAATCGGAGTGGTACTTGCCGCTCCACTTGTTCTCCTTGAGTGTGAGAGTGTTGAGCTTGACGCTGCCCAAGCTGCTGTCGTTCTGAACGTTAACAGTGTTTGTGGTGCTCTTGAGCGAGCAGGCATTGCGCATGGTGCTCTCAGCGGTTGAGTAGCGGTTCTTGTAGAAGCTCATAACGGTGTTATACTCGGATTCGAGCTTCTGCTTGCCGTCTGAATTTGACGGATAGCGGTCATATGTATCGAGTATCTGCTGCGAGTAGAGGTTCTTGAACTTGTCTATCTCGGCAGTTGTCTTTTCGGTATCGAAGTTGTAGTTGGCGATATCCATGTATGTACGGGCAAAATCAAGAGCGAATTTCTCGTCCTTGAGGAGCTTTGTGAATGCGGCGCTGAGGTCGTCGTCCCTGTTCTGAGCGATACGCTGGAAGCAGTTTGCATTTGCGGAGTTGTTCTGGCTTCCGTAGAGACCCTGTCCGCTCTCTGTATCGAAGAGGAACATACGCCATTTGCCGTCGGAGTAGGGATTTGTCTCGTCTATGGCATTCGAGCGCCATGCAGCAACGTTGTTCTGGGGCCAGTCGGAATTGGACCAGTATATCTCAGCCGAGAAGTAGTCCATAAAGCTCTGTACATCGACCTTCTGAGCGAACTGCTCATATGTGACGCTGCCGTTCGCAACGCCCTGAATGAGGCTGTTCCAGTCCTGAAGGTCCTGCTCGGTGCCTTCCTCGGCTTCGCCGTTCTTGATGATAGCAACGTCGCTCTTCTTTATGTCGTAGTGGGTGTTGATATAATCGTCGCTTACCTTTTCGGTTATCTGGTAGATGCCCCAGAATTCGCCGTCGATGAAGAGCATACACTCGCTCATTCCCTGAGTTGCGAAAGCGCGGTCAGCAACGAGCTGCTGGTTAACGGAATCGCGGAAGTAGAAGTTTCCGCAGTCATTTCCGCCGTTTCTGATGACGATATTCTCGAATTTCTTGATAGTCTTGCCGTTTTTAGCCTTGGTAGCGGTGCCGTCGAAGAAGTCGTACTCGAGCTCGGGCTTGCCGTAGTCCTGACGGGCATAGAGTGTGAAGCTCTTCTGAGCCTGATTACGGCTTGCAGCTCCCTTGATGCGGATACCTACATTCTGCTGAACGACGGAAGTTCCGTTGTCGAACATTTCGATATTGGCAACGCGCTCCCATTCTCTGCCCTTCTGGGTGTAGTTTGCAGGAGTTTTCCACGGCTCCATGAAATTGAAGCCGCCGCCGGGATTCCAGTCGCCCCAGCCGGGGATCTGCCAGCCGCCGCCGGGACCTCCGGGCTGCTGACCTGGACCTCCGGGCTGCTGTTCGCCGGGCTGCTGAGTAGAGCCTGTAGCCTCGTCGTATTTCTTACCCTTTACGTAGATGCCTTTTTCGTAGTCGAAGAGGTTATCGGGGTCGGTTACCATTGAAACGACTTTCATATTTTTATAATAGCCGGAAGCAGTCTTTCCGACGAAGTATGTCTTGGTGACGGGTTCGCTCACTCTGCCCTGACTGTCAACAGCTACAGCGCGGACGATAGCCGCCTTGTCGACAGTTATTCTCGGAGCAGTAACAGCACTTGCGCTGATATCAGTTCTTGCGCTGAGCTTGTTTTCGGTATTGCTCATATCGGTGATATTGATAGGGGCGGTGTATTTCTCTGATTCAGTTGTGGGGTCAGAGCCGTCGGTAGTGTAGTATACAGTTGTGCCGGCGGGAGCGTTTATAGTAAGTGAGAAGCCGCTGTCGTAGAAGCCGCTCTCCATTGAAAATTCAGGAAGCTTTACAGCGTTCGAGCCCTCGGGAGCAGTATTTGCCGCACCGGGAGTGCATGAAAGCGTGTAGAAGTCATCAGCGCCGTCGGGGTATCTTCCGTAGGAAGTATCAGAGGCGAGAGCGCCGAAGGTGATAGTATCAACAACATTCCCGGAAGCGTCGCTGAGGGTGAGAGTCTCGCCGCTTGCGGACATACCGAATGGCGCGATAGCAGAGTTATTGAGAGCTGCATCGCTGTCGCAGTAGAGGACGAAGCTGCCCTTTGCAGGGATAACAGTTCCGGAGGGGAAGGTAAAGCGGAAGGGCTTGGTCTCCTTGTCTGTGAGACCGTATCCGCTGATATCCACGGGAGCTGAGGAGTTGTTGTACAGCTCTACCCAATCGTAGAAATTGCCGTCGCTGGCGGGCTTGGTAGTATTCTTGGGGCAGACCTCGTTGATAGTGACGGACGAGTCTGCTGCGGAAGCAGTTGAGGGAGCAAGTCCTGCTGAGGCGAGGAGCGTTGTGAGGCAGAGAATGCTTGCTGCTGTGCGTTTGAGTGGTAATTTTTTCATGGTGATATCCTCCTTTTTGAGTTACAGGGCGGAGGTGTTTGACAGAGCGTAGCTGTGTCACCCACGGATCCGGCTGATGATTAGCCAATCCCTTTCGTTTTTATATCTCTTGGTAAATTGTAACACTAAATATACGATTTGTCAATAATTATTTGAGAAATTCGCAATTATTGGTATAAAAGCGCCTTATATAGCTAAAAAGGGGCTTTGTCGTACATTTTTTTCAGCTTCTGGATAGCTTTCTTTTCGATTCGCGACACATATGAGCGCGAGATGCCGAGCTTTTCGGCGGTCTCATTCTGGGTGTGAGGGGAAGTCCCGTAGAGCCCGTAGCGGTAGATGATTATCTCGGTCTCGCGCTGGTCAAGGGCTGAATCAAGGAAGCGGTAGAGCTGCTTTGAGCGGATAGTAAGCTCTACCTGCTCATGGATATCCACACCGTCGTCGATGAGGTCTATGAGGGACATGGTATTGCCGTCCTTGTCGGTCTCGACGGGCTCGTTTATGTATATGTCTCCAGCGGACTTCTTTGCAGCCCTGAAGCTCATCAAAACTTCGTTTTCGATGCATCTGCTGGCGTATGTAGCGAACTTGGCTCCCTTGCTGTAATCGAAGGAGGAAACAGCCTTTATAAGTCCGATAGTTCCGATAGAGATGAGTTCGTCCTGCTCGGCAGGAGTCTGAGCGTATTTCTTGACGATGTGCGCCACGAGCCGCAGATTGTGCTCGATGAGCTTGTTTTTTGCAGCCTTGTCGCCCTGTGACATCTTTATGAAGCAATCCTCCTCGTCCTTTTTAGAGAGCGGACGCGGGAAAACGCTGGTATTGTCAACGTGAAGAGCGAAAAACAGCAGGTCTTTGAGCAATTTAAGTAACATTTCTGGCACCTCCGGTATTAGTCGGGATATTATATGCCGGAGAGCTTGAACAATATTTCATATCAGTTGATATTTTTTACAGCTTGTGCTATAATATATCCATGCCGATGAAAAGGCAGCATACTTCAAAGGAAGGTATTTTTCATGGATATAACGAATGCAAAAAAGCGGGCAGCCGAGCTCACGGAGCTGCTTGATAAGTACACATACCAGTATTACGTCCTCGATGATCCCGAGGTCAGCGACTACGAATTTGATATGCTCATGCAGGAGCTTAAAGCCATAGAAGCTGAATTTCCCGAGCTTGTAACTCCCTCGTCTCCGACGCAGAGAGTAGGAGGAATGGCTTCAGGCAAGTTTGCAAAAGTCGAGCACACCGTACAGATGGCGAGCCTTCAGGACGTTTTCTCACTGGAGCAGGTAGAGGCTTTTCTCGAGCGCTGTTCGGAGCAGCTCACAGCTCCGGAATACTCGGTAGAGCCCAAGATAGACGGACTGTCAGTATCCCTCGAATACACTGACGGAGTCCTTACCCGAGGCTCTACCCGCGGAGACGGTTTCATCGGTGAGGACGTTACTGCCAACATCAGGACTATCCGCTCTATACCGCTGAAAATAAAGAATGCTCCGAGCTTCCTTGAGGTCAGGGGAGAGGTCTATATGCCGCGCAGCAGCTTCTTCGAGCTTGTCGAGCAGCAGGAGCTCATGGACGAGCAGCCCTTCAAGAACCCACGCAACGCTGCGGCAGGCTCTCTGCGTCAGAAGGACCCGAAGATAACGGCTGAGCGCAAGCTTGATATGTTCATATTCAACGTCCAGCAGGTCGAGGGCAGAGAGTTTTCATCGCATACAGAGTCACTTGATTACCTCCGCGAGCTCGGCTTCAAGACGATTCCCACATATAAGAAATGTACGCAGTTCGCCGAGATAAAGGCTGAAATAGAGCGCATCGGCAATGAGCGCTCGGAGTTCTCATTCGACATAGACGGAGTAGTTATCAAGGTCAACGACCTCGCCCAGCGCGACCTCATGGGAGCTACCGCGAAAACTCCCAAGTGGGCTGTCGCATATAAGTATCCGCCGGAGGAGAAAGAGACCGTTCTCCGCGATATAGAGGTAAATGTCGGACGCACCGGAGCCATAACTCCAGTTGCCGTTTTCGACTCGATAATCCTCGCCGGAACTGCCGTTTCACGCGCTGTTCTCCACAATCAGGACTTCATCGACGAGAAGGATATACGCATCGGCGACACTATCCTCGTCCGCAAGGCAGGAGAGATAATCCCTGAGGTACTGCGCTCGGTCAGCCACGGAGCAGATTCCCAGCCCTTCCGTCTGCCGGAGGTCTGTCCCGTCTGCGGAACTCCGTCGGTCCGCGAGGAGGGCGAGAGCGTACTGCGCTGCCCGAACGTTGAATGTCCGGCACAGCTTCTGAAAAACCTGATACATTTCGCATCAAAGAATGCGATGAACATCGACGGACTTGGTCCCGCGAACATGAAGCTCCTGACGGAGACCGGACTTGTGAAGTCTCCGGCTGACCTTTACACGCTCAAAAAGGAGCAGCTCATGTCGCTCGAGCGCTTTGCAGAGAAGTCGGCAGAGAACCTCATCGCAGCGATAGAAAGCTCGAAGAATTCGGAGCTCGACAGGCTCGTTCACGCGCTTGGAATACGCAATATCGGACAGCGTGCGGCAGCTCTGCTCTGCGAGAGGTTCGGCGATATGGAAAGCCTGCTTGCCGCCGGAAAGGACGATGTTTCAGCTATTGAGGGCTTCGGAGACGTTATGGCTGAGAGTGTGGTAAAGGCGTTCAGCGAGCCGCATATGCGCGAGCTGATAGACAAGCTCCGTCAGGCGGGAGTAAACATGAGCTATACGAAGCAGTCCACAGGCGACGACCGCTTTGCCGGCGCGACATTTGTACTGACGGGAACTCTGCCGACAATGAAGCGCGACGAGGCGAAAAAGCTGATAGAGAGCTTCGGCGGAAAGGTCTCGGGCTCGGTGTCGAAAAAGACGAGCTACGTAGTTGCCGGCGAGGAAGCCGGAAGCAAGCTCACAAAGGCGCAGTCGCTGGGCGTAGAGATCTTGAGCGAGGAAGAATTTTTGAAAATGCTGCAATAATACTTTTATTATCAAATATTTTGAGCAGCAAAAACAGAGAATAGTATTGCCTATAATATAATTACAAAACCATCGGGTGAAGATAAAAAACATCTTCATCCGATGGTCTTTTTAGCTTTGGTAACAAAAACAAATATCGGTCGTCCATGCAAGCCGTAACGGAAAAACCGATATACAAATATAAATACAATCGGGAACAAAGGTTTTTTCCAAACAAAGTCTGTCTGCCCGACCGAAACTCCACACTCCACACTCCAC
>JAEEGL010254508.1_pt1 | contig 12863 bp, 8 predicted proteins | sample 9134231 | NCBI WGS metagenome assembly JAEEGL01 (sample SAMN16246548, study PRJNA631951) | gut metagenome | biome: gut microbiome; feature: rumen; material: fiber-attached | host: Bos | place: Iran: Karaj | collected 2018-10
CACCTACACCCAGATGCTCGAGCTGTTCTTCACCGGCAAGGCCGCGATGCTGCCCATCGGTTCCTGGGTCAACGCCGAAGTCGCCAAGGGCGAGCAGGACTTCGAAGTCGGCTGGTTCCCGCTGCCCGGCGATGAGAACGCCAACGTGCTGTCCGTGTTCGTGAACGAAGGTCTGTCCATCGGCGCAAACACCAAGTATCCGGAAATCTGCAAGGATTTCATCCACTTCTTCTTCACCGACAAGGAGACGTACAGTGAATTCCTGAAGAGCGAGCAGCTGTTCGCTACCACCAAGGAGACGGTGGAATACGAAATGATCCCGCTGCGCAAGGCCATGGAAGAAATGATCGCGGGAATGCAGGAAGTGGAAGGCTTTGAGAGCATGACCGGCGACGATGCGTTCCTGCCCGGCCTGAAGGACTACTTCACCAACAAGACGACGCAGAACATCGCCAACGGTGCGGATGTGGGCGCTGAGCTGGACGCCATGGACGCTGAGTGGGATATCGCCAACGAAGCGCTGGAGGACGCTCAGTAAGGAATAAGGGGGCTTTCCGATCGCCCCCTTAACCCCTTCGGTCCGAATGAGTTAGTGATGATGCTTGTGCTACGGATTGAGAAACGGATTTAAAACAATGTGTGACGCTATCCGGGAGGGGTATATTTGGGGAATACCCCTCCCTTTCTTTAAAGGGGGCTGTATGAATGAAGCATAACAAACTGCACGACATCCTGCTGGCGGCACCGGGATATCTGGTGTATACCGTTTTCATGATCATCCCGCTGGGTCTGTGTTTCTTCTACAGCTTCACCAACTGGGACGGCATCAGCAAGAAATACAAGATGATCGGGCTGCGGAACTTCGAACGGCTCTTTCAGGACGCGAGTTTCTTCAACGCATTGAAGGTGACGCTGATCATCACGGTCATCACGGTGCTGATCTACAATGTCCTGGGCGTTTTCCTGGCGGTGGTGCTGAGCAGAAAAAACCGGATCTGCGCCTTTGCCAAGAGCGCGATCTTCGTGCCAACGGTTCTGAGCAGCGTGGTCGTCGCTTTTATCTGGTCCTACATCATGCAGACCGACGGCGGCGTGATCAACACGATCCTCGGCCTGGTCGGGATTCCGCCGATTGATTTCTATGACAGCCCCCTGCATACGATCGTCATGATCTCGGTGATTATCTCCTGGAACGGCCTGGGCCTTTTCCTGGTCATCTACATGGCGACGCTCAACACCATTCCCCAGGAACTGATGGAAGCGGCCGAGGTGGACGGGGCTACCGGCAGCCAGCGGTTCTTCAAGATCACGCTGCCGCTGATGATGCCCGGCATCACGATCAACAGCGTACTGTCGCTGGCAGGCGGACTGAAACAGTACGACCATGTAAAGGTAATCACCGGCGGCGGGCCGGGCGGCGCGACGCAGACCATCACTCTGCTGTCCGTGGAAAAAGCTTTCGTCTATAACCGGCGCGGCTATTCGTCAGCGATTATCCTGGTGCTGTTCATCCTGATCGTAATCGTATCCGTGATTCAGATCAGCATTACCAAGAAACGCGAGGTGGAATACTGAGATGAGCACGATCGTGACAAAAGCCGGAAGAAAGAGAGCCGTCGGCAACGGTATCAGAAGCGGACTGATCCTTCTGTTTGCGCTGATCTATCTGATTCCGCTGTATATCGCCGTATCCAACGCGTTCAAGAGTTACTGGGACGTGATCAAATCGCCGCTGTCGCTTCCGACCGAACCGACGATGGACAACTTCATTGAGGCGTTCCATTCGTCGAATATTCTGTCCCTGTACGGGACCAGTATCCTGATCACTTTCAGTTCTGTGGCGCTGCTGATCCTGATCTGCTCCAGTGCAGCGTATATCATCATCCGCCGGAAGAACAAGCTTTGCAAATTCCTGTACGGTTTCGCGCTGATCGGTATCATGGTGCCGCCTGTGGTGACGCTGGTACCCAGCATCAAGACGCTGAGTATGCTGGGACTCATGTATACTCCGTGGGGCCTGCTGATGTTCTACGGTGGGGCATACTTCAGTACGACGATCTTCCTCTATACCGGCTTTATCAACTCCATTCCCCGGACGCTGGACGAGTCCGCCTACATCGACGGGGCGAACACGATCACGATCTTTTTCCGGATCATCTTCCCGCTGCTCAAGCCCTGCACAGCGACGGCGATCATCCTGATGGGCATGTGGATCTGGAACGACTTCCTGAACCCGATGTATATTCTCGGAACCACGGCCGGGAAGACCATTACGCTCGGCATTTACAATTCAATCGGCGCGCTGACATCCAAATGGAACCTGGTGTTCGCGAACGTGATTCTGGCATCGTTCCCGATCGTTGTGCTGTATCTGTGCATGCAGCGGCAGTTTATGGACGGGTTGACGGCAGGAGCGGTGAAAGGATAACCAGGGGGCTTTCCGATCGAATCCAACGCACGCGCCACTGGCGCCTGCGCCCCTGGACCCTTCGGATTATGGTCGAGATTGCGGTGTCCAAAGCGGAAAGTTCAGAGCAAGGAGTTAAGCGTGGAGAGGATACAGTTAGGGGACGGGGTTGAGCGGGTTATCCTGCGGCCCGGGGATGCGGAGCATTTCGAACCTTTGGCGTTTGGAGACGATGAGGGGATATTTCTGACGCAGACGGGGTTTTCCTGCACGGAGAGGCCGGTGTACCGTCTGGATCCTTCCGCGGGCGACGGAAATGTCCGACAGACCGCGAACGGTGAGGTTGTCGTGTTTGACGAAGGCCTGCGACGCCTGCAGTACATGAGCTGTTCGGCGGAGGTGCGTTTTGCCTGCCAAGAAGGAGAAATCCTGACCGGTCTCGGACAGCATGAGGCGGGGATCTTCGACTATGCCCACCGGGAAGAACGCCTGTACCAGCACAACATGAAAATCGCCATTCCCTTTTTGCTGAGCAGCGCGGGATGGGGCCTGCTGATGGAAAACGGCTGCGCGATGCGGTACCGCGGGGAAGGGAACGGCTTTGTGTTTGCGCTGGACGCGGCGCGGGAGATTACCTACACGGTGATCCGGGCGGAGGACTGCGCCGGGGTGCTGATGAAACTGTCAGCGCTGACCGGGAAACCGACGCTTCTGCCGAAGTGGGCTTTCGGCTATATCCAGTCAAAAGAACGATACAGAACGGCCGCGGAGCTGACCGAAACGGCCGCAGAATTCCGCCGCCGGGGCCTCGGTCTGGACTGCATCGTGCTGGACTGGTGCAGCTGGCGCGAAGGCTGCTGGGGAGATAAGACGCCGGATCCGGAACGCTTTCCGGATGTCCGGGGACTGGTGGATGAACTGCACGGGATGAATGTACATTTCATGGTTTCCGTGTGGCCGAACACCGCCAGCGGACAGGACTGCGACGAGTTCCTTGCGGCGGGGAAGTTCCTGCCGGGCAGCCGGATCTATGACGCCTTTGATCCGGAAGCCCGGGACCTGTACTGGGCACAGTGCAGGCGTTACTGGATAGACGGCGGAGCGGACGCCCTGTGGTGCGACAGCGACGAGCCGATTACCGATCCGGACTGGTGCGGGGAAACAAAGCGGGACGAGGACGAACGCATGCGCCTGCTGACGGAGGCTTCGGCACTGCGGATGGATCCGGAACAGATGAATCATTACGCCGCGAAACACCTGCGCGGCCTGTATGACCACTGGCGGCATGACGATCCCGGCAGGCGGCCGGTGATTCTTTCCCGAAGCGGCGGCCTGGATTCCGGTGCGCTGGGGACGATCCTGTGGTCCGGGGATGTGGCGGCCCGATGGGACGTGCTGCAGAAACAGGTTACGGAGGCCATCCGGACGGCGTGCAGCGGCATTTGCTGGTGGACGCTGGACATCGGCGCGTTCTTTGTCGGACAGAAGGAACAATGGTTCTGGCGCGGGGATTATCCGGAAGGCGTAAAGGATCCGGCTTACCGGGAACTGTATATTCGCTGGTTCCAGTTCGGCGCGATGCTGCCGGTATTCCGCTCCCACGGAACGGATACGCCAAGGGAACCCTGGCAGTTTGGCGGGGAAGGAAGTTCGGAATATGCCTGCCTCGGAGATATGATTATGCTCCGATACCGGCTGTTGCCGTATCTCTACTCCACGGCGGCGCAGGCCTGCCGTGACGGCCTGCCGATGATCCGGGCCATGCTGACGGCTTTTCCGGAGGTTCCCGAGCTGTTTGCGTCGGACGATCAGTATATGCTGGGCGACGCGCTGCTGGTAAAGCCCGTGACGCGGGCGCTGAAGGACGGCGGAGATCAGACTGAAATCCTGCTCCCGCCGGGCGGATGGTACGATCTGTTCACAGGAAAGTACCATCAGGGCGGGCAGAAGATCCGGATCAGTACGCCACTGAACCGCTTTCCGGCGTTCGTCCGGGCGGGCAGTATCCTGCCTGTGGCGAAAGGTGCGCAATGCGCAGAGGACCTGCCGGTTCCCGCGAGGGAGCTGATTGTTTTCAGCGGGGCGGACGGCGTTCTGAATCTGTACGATGACGCGGGAGACGGCTATGAGCCGGGGATGCTGATTCCCCTGCGGTATGATCATGCCGAATCCGTGCTGTATCTGGGCCGTGTGACGGGCAGGATGCCGGAGACGGTCGAACTGACTGTGCGGCTGTATCAGCCTGACGGAGAATCGTATGTCCGGACCGTGCAGTATGACGGGCAGGAAGCAGTAAGGATCCCGCTGATTGATGTTCTCTGACGGGATCAGGCGCTGCCGAGGTCATACAGATAAGAAATCATGGCGTATTCCTTACCGCCCCAATTGTGGGAACCGGTTTTATACTCTTTCCCGCCAACATTTTCATAGAATTTTCTTGATTCCCTGTTGTCTTTCAGACACCATATGATCATCCTTTTCTTTCCGGATTCCCTGAAAGTGCTGAAGGCATGCTGCATCAGGAGTTTTCCGATACCGTTATTCCTTTTTGAATATCTGACATACAGCGCAATGACTTCACAATCCGCCGGTTCTTCCGCTGTTGGTTCCAGCCATGCATAACCCAGAATTTCATGGCCATCAGCGGCAACCAGATATTTCTCATATCTTTTGATTTCGATTTCGTATCGCAGGTCCGCGCTCATTGAATCCAGGAAAGCATCGTCCATGATTCCTCTATAGACCTTTTGCCAGTCTTCAACAAGGATTTCAGCGATCTGTCTGACATCTTCTTTTTCCGCATTTCTGATCATCATTTCGTTTTTCATTTACAACCACCCCAGTACATTTGAATCAAATGATTTCCCTGCTCTGGGATTATATACCGGATTGATGCTCTGAACAATCATTCATTCTGACAGGCACCTGCGCCTCTCCGGCCCACTATTGAAATGTGCGGATGAATATGGGAAATATGACTCAGATATAAAGATCATACTGAAGGAAAAAAAGGCAACATGAAAAAGCTCATACTGTTCATATACAGAAAAATTCAGCTTTTGCTGCCACAGTTGCCTGCTGCTTCGTATTATCCTGTGAAGGGCGTAATAAGGCGCCCGATAAAAGAGGGAAATAAGCTCCCGACGCAGAAAGAAAGAGAAAACCAAGAAAGGGGAAATGATTATTATGAAGAAACTGGTATCTGTTCTGCTGGCTCTGGCCCTGGCGCTGGGCGTATGCGGCGCGTTCGCGGAATCCGCCGCGCTGCCGGCCTATACCTATCAGACTGAAGACCCGATCGTGGACGCCGTGGTGAAGTACATGCAGAAAACCGATTTCGGCTTTGAAGCGCCGGAAGGCGGTATCCTGGTGCCAACTCCCATCATCCTGAGGACAGCTATCGTGGTGGCTGAAAACGGAGAAGACGCCGATGCGACCGTGTACGGCAACTTCTGGATCTTCACCTACGCCCTGGAAGGCAAGACCCTTAAAACCCACTCCGGCGGTGAGAATCCCGGCGTACTGAAGCTGGAAAAGAGAAACGGCGAATGGGCCGTGACCGGCGCCGAGTTCGCGGAAGACGGCGAAGGGTACGCCGAGAGCATCAAAAAGTTCGCGGACGGCGATGAGCAGCTGGAAGAGGCTTACTACGACACAACAGGCGCGTCCGAGAATAGTATGCTGCCGCAGTATCAGCGGGCTGTGCTGGTGAATTATGTGGCAGAAAACAAACTGGACATCACAGACTATCAGGACTTCGGCCAGGATCCCGTGAGCCTGATCGACTGATTTCAGACATACAGGGAGATTATCAGGGGGCTGCCTCAAAGGACGAGGCAGCCCCTGCTTTCATTTTATCATTTCAATTCTTCTCAAGGATCGTCAGCAAGTTGAAGTCAGCCTCTCCCGGCTCACGGCAGAATGTTGATCTTTTTCATTATCCCGGTTATACTTGAGACGGTCAAGGGACGGTCAAAACAAAAAGGAGCAAGCTGCATATGAGATTTCTGCATCTGGCGGATCTGCATCTGGGGAAGTCCATTTATGGAACGTCTCTGATTGACAACGGTGATCAGAAGGTCTGGATGGACCGCTTTCTGGACCGGGCGCGGGAACTGAAGCCGGATGCGGTGGTGATAGCCGGGGACGTATATGACCGTAGTCTTCCACCCGGCCGGGCTGCACAACTGCTGAGCTTCCTCGTGACAGCGCTGGCAGAGACGGGTATTCCTGTCCTGATCACTGCCGGAAATCATGACTCGGTATACCATCTGTCGTGTCTGAGCTCTCTTCTGGAAGCAAGGGATGTTTATATCTCGAGACCGATTGAACAGTCGGTGGAACTGGTACATAAGACACTGAAAGATGAATACGGCCAGGTCACGTTCTGGCTGCTTCCGTATATCTATCCGGCGATGATCGCCCAGGCACTGGGAGATGAGGAAATCCGGGATTACGATACTGCCGTCAGAAAGATCCTGGCAGCTCAGAATGCTGATTTCACGCAGCGCAATGTGCTGATTGCGCATCAGAACGTCACGGCCGGGGGACAGGAAGCTGAACGCGGGGGTTCAGAGTCCATGGTTGGCGGCATTGGTCAGGTGGATTATACAGCCTTTGACGGTTTTGAATATGTTGCTTTGGGGCATATTCATTCTTCCTATCATGTGGGCCGAGCAGAAGTCAGGTATGCAGGTACACCGATGGCATATCATTTCAATGAGACAAAACAGCCGGACAAAGGGCCCCTGCTGGTCACACTTCCGGAGAAGAACGGGAAGGTGCAAATTGAGCAGATCAAGATTGAACCGCTGCACCGCATGCGGGAAATCCGGGGAACCTATGATGAGATCAGGGAGATCGCAGAAGCTCATCCCTGGAAGAACGAATATCTGAAAGTCATTCTCACGGATCAGCGGATCACGCCTTTGATATCAGACTATATCCATGAGAAAGCAAAGGCTTATGGAAGCACAGTAATGGAAATGACTTCCGACTTCTGTGCGTTCACCGGAGATGCGGTTTTCTCCGAAACGAAGGACATGCATGAAAAACCGGTGGAGGAACTGTTTGCGGATTTCTATAAGGACAGGAACAACGGCGTGGAGGCAGATGAGCAGGACCTGGAACTGATGTCATTTGTCGGTGAACTGACGCGGAGCGCCGCCGTCACTCAGGAAGAACCGGATGAACGGGCATACCGCAGGATCCTGGACTTTGTGCTCGGACAGGAGGCAGAACGGAAATGAAACCTGTTATGCTTGAAATGACAGCCTTCGGGTCCTATGCGGAAAAAGCGGTGATTCATTTCGATGATTTCAGTCAGGGCCTGTTCCTGATTTCCGGCGAGACCGGCGCGGGCAAGACCATGATCTTTGATGCCATTGCCTTTGCGCTGTACGGAAAGACCAGCGGCGGGGAACGGGACCCGCTGCGGATGCACTGTGATCTGGTCAGCCCGGCCGTGGATACGGTTGTGAAACTTGTTTTCATCCAGAACGGCCGTGAGTATACGGTGGAAAGAACGCTTCATTTCTCGAAAAAGCGCGGGACTGAGGATGAGTACAACGACGCGAAGCAGGATGCTGTTCTGACGGAGCCGGACCGTGTCACCGTAAAGGGCCAGGAAAAGGTCAGCGACCGCTGCACGGAGCTGCTGGGGATGGACGTGGAACAGTTCCGGAAAATTGTCATGCTTGCACAGGGCGAATTTCGGGAATTCCTGAAAGCAAACAGCGACAAGAAAAATGAGATTCTGGGAAGATTGTTTGACAATTCCGCTTTCAGACGGTATCAGGACCTGCTGAGCGGCGCAAAGGGCATACTGTATGAGCGGCGGAGGGAAAACCAGGAAAAGCTGAATTCACTGATCAACGACGGTTTTCCGGAGGAGGAAAGAATCCAGTATCATCCGGAGAACCCGGAATTTCTGGCAAGGCTTGAAGCGCTTGTTTCAGACGACGAAGAACGGGTGAAAGAACTGGACAAAAGGAAGAGCAGCATCCGGGAAACCCTTCAGAAGCTGAATGTTGAACGCGGCGCGGCGGAAGGGATCAACAACGATCTGAAGGAACTGGAAACAAAAAAGGGCTTTCTGGCGGAACTGGTTTCCCGGGAAAATGAAATTGAAGAACGGAAGAAGCTGATCGCGGCTGTCGGGACTGTGCTTCATACGGTCCGCCCGAAGATCGATGCCGGAAAACGGGCAGCTGAGGCTTTGGAGAAGGCCGGGCGTGAGATCCTGGAGCTGGAGCAGGCACTGGAGGAATGCGGCAAGAAACTGGAGGATGCAAAGAAAACCAGAGCCGGGGATGCCGATGCGATCAGGCGGGTTGAGGAGCTCAAAAACGAGATTCACAGTCTGAAGGAGCAACTGCCCAGATACCGGGAGCTGCAGGAAAAAATGAAGGAACAGGCGCAGGCGGAGACGGCGGAAAAGACCGCCCGGGCAGGCCGGGAAGAAGCGGAGAAGCAACAGCAGGCGCTGAAGGATGAACAGGCGGAGACTGCAAAGCGGCTTGAAGAACTGAAGGATGTTGATCATGAGGTCAATGATCTGACGGAGGCTGACGAAGCTGCCCGGAACGCCCGGGAAACCCTGAGCGGGAAGGACGGGATCATAGAGACCGTCAGGACGGTGAAAGCAGACGAAGCCAAGCTGACGGCAGAGTATGAACGGCTGGCTGAGATGGTACTGAAGGCGTCGGAAGCTGAAAGGACGCATCATGAGCTGTATCAGCGGTTTATCGCCGGGCAGGCGGGGATACTGGCAGAGAGGCTGCGCGGGGAGATTGAAGCAGCCGGCGAAGCGGCCTGCCCGGTCTGCGGTACGGTGCATACCGGGGCTGACGATGAGCATTTTGCCATGATGCCGGAGGGTACGCCTGTAGAGACCCAGGTGAGAACCGCTGAAAGGGCGTACAAACAGGCGGAGGAGGAGCGGAAGCAGCAGGAGAAGCTGATACAGGAAAAGAAGAATGGGGTTGAAAGCAGAAAGAATGACCTGCTCCGGAAAACGGATCCGCTTTTCCCGGACTGCAGCTGGGAACAGATTTCAGAGGACAGCTTCCTGGAAAAGGCTGAAAAGGATCTGAATGATAAAGCCAGAGCTGCCGGATCAGCGCTGAAGGAAGCAAAAAGACAGCAGACTGAACGGAACAATCTCGAGCAGAAGCAGAGGAACAGCCAGGCATCACTTGAAAAACTGGCCTCCAGGATTGAAAAACTGAAACAGGATGAAGGCAGGCAGCAAACTGCTTTTGCGTCGGCAGAAAGCGCTGCAGCGGAGCTGAAAAAGACGCTGAAGTTCGGGTCGGCTGATGCGGCACAGCATCAGATCGATGCATGGACTGAGGAACAGACCGGGCTGCAGGTCCGAATTGATGAACATTCCGAGGCTGAGAAAAAAGCCGAGAATGTTGTTTCCGCCACGAAGGGCAGCCTGGAAGGGAAACGCAAGGAGCTTCCCGGCCTGAAGGATGCCCTTGAGGACGCGGAGAGCAAGGCGGAAAAGGTGCTGACCGAGAATGGCTTTGCCGATGAAGATGCTGCCCTGGCGGTGCTGGCACCGGTGGGGGATGCGGATGAAGAAAACTGGCTGCAGATCCAGACAAAGGCTGTCCATGATTATGAAAGCGACTGCAGGAATACCAGGAAACGGATCATGGAACTGGAAGCGAAAACGGAGGGCAAAACCATTACGGATCTGGCTGAGCTTGATGCCAGGATAGCCGCGGAGAAAGAAGAACAGGCAGCAGCGGATGACGAATACAATACAGGAGACAGTACGCTGAAGGCTCACAGGAGAATTCTGGACAAGGCAAAAGAATACAGGAAAGCCCTGGCTGCGTCCGAATCAGCCTGGCAGCGGCTCAGCACCCTGGGGACGCTGGCAGCCGGATCGACCGGCGAAGGCGGAAAGATCAGCTTTGACCGTTACGTGATGGGAGCTGTTTTCCGTGAGATTCTGGAAATGGCCAACCGCCGGATTGACATCATGAGCGGTGGTCAGTATGAACTGGTGCATAAGAAGGACTCAGACAGGAAGAATGCCAAAGCCGGTCTGGAAATAGAAGTACTGGTAACCGGCACAGGCAAGTCACGTCCGTCTTCCAACCTTTCAGGCGGCGAAGGATTCTATGCTTCACTGGCACTTGCCCTGGGCCTTTCCGATGTGGTGCAGATGCATTCCGGCGAGAAGAAACTGGATGCGCTGTTCATTGATGAGGGCTTTGGAACACTCAGCCCGGACGTGCTTGACAAGGCGCTGGATGTGCTGAATCAGTTATCCGCCGGTGACCGCCTCGTCGGGATTATCTCTCATGTGGACAAACTTGATGAGAGCATTCCGCAGAAGATCCGGGTCACATGCGATGAGAATGGCAGCCACGTCAGACAGGAATTGTCGTAAGGGAGCGTCGGATAGGCCATTGGGGACAGGGCAAACCGGCCCATTTTCAAGCAACTGTTATTCTGATATAATCGGTTCAGCAAACAACTGGAGGGATCACGTGTGAAAAAGAAGCTGAGCATCGTTGTCCTTTGCCTGATCTTTGTGCTTCATGCGCTGATGGTCCTGCCTGCCTGCGCGGACGGGACTGCGGAAACCGCCAGGCCTTCCGTGAACGGCCGCCTCCGGGTGGACGGAACCCGGCTCACGGATGCTTCCGGGCAGGAGGTGCAGCTGCGGGGCGTGAGTACCCACGGCCTGATCTGGTATCCGAACATGGTCAGCGAAAACCTTTTCCGGCAGGTTTGAAGCGGGCCGGTGTGAATCTTGCAGGATAAAATGATAAACGGTATAATGCTTACAGAGAAAGACACAGGAAACAATAAAAGGGAAACTCAATGAACCGCGAAGGGTTCCAAAGACGGAGGCAGAACAGGGTGAAACGATACAGTGAATTCAGCTTTGGGGATATGCTGCTGGCTTATTTCCTGGACGGGCAGAACCGCATAAGCATGACGCTGATTCCGGCGGAGATGAAGGACAGGGCGGCGGAGAAGGAATACCAGCCGGAACCGCTGGTGCAGATCCATGCCAGGGGAGACCATTTCCCGAACGGATACGGGAACGGACACACGCTGGCGGTGACCTCGGCGACGGACGCGCTGAAGTTTGTCGGACAGACGCGGGATAGAGACACGGTCATCACGACGGTTGCGGACGGAACCGGGCGGACGGTGCGTCACCGGGTGCGCTGGGAGGAAGGGCTGCAGGCCGTCACCGTTTCCTGCGAATTTGAAAACACGGGCAGGGAACCGGTGATGCTGAACCTGCTGTCCAGCGTGAACCTGAGCGGAATCACGCCGTTCACGGAGGGGGATGCGCAGGGCAGCCTGTATCTGCACCGGATCCGCAGCATGTGGAGCGCGGAGGGACGGGTGCAGACCGAAAGCATAGAAGAGGCGATGCTGGAGCGAAGCTGGACGGGACACGCGATGCGGATCTGCAAATTCGGCCAGCGGGGTTCCATGCCGGTGCGGGATTATTTCCCCTTCGCGGCGGTGGAGGACCGGAAAGCCGGGGTGACCTGGGCGGTTCAGCTGGCCTGCCCCTCCAGCTGGATGATGGAGGTGCGGCGGAAGGACGACTGCCTGAACCTGATGGCCGGGCTGCCGGACGAGGATTACGGCCACTGGGCGAAGACGATTCATCCGGGAGAGACCTTCGAGACCCCGGAGGCAACCCTGACGGCCGGCAAAGGCGGGGTGGATGAGGTCAGCCAGCGGCTGCTGACCGTACAGCGGCGGAACATGCCCAGGCCGGAGGCAGAACTCCCGGTCATGTTTAACGAATACTGCACGACATGGGGAAATCCGACCCATGAGAACCTGAAGGAGATCGCCGAATGCCTGGACGGTAAGGGAATGGAATTCCTGGTGATCGACGCAGGCTGGTACCGGAAGCCGGGGATCGGCTGGTCCGACTGCGGCGGGGACTGGATTCCGGAGGAGAAGGAGATGTTCCCGGAAGGCCTGAAGGCGACGGCGGACATGATCCGGGCCCACGGGATGAAGCCCGGTCTCTGGTTTGAGCCGGAAACCTGCGCGGCAAACGCGGATCTGTTCAAACGGGAAGAGCTGCTGCTGAAACGGGACGGAGCGGTCATCGATACCGATAACCGGCGGTTTCTGGACATGCGGCAGGAAGCGGCACACGCCTACCTGGAGGAGCGGGTGATCGGCCTGCTGAAGCGCTGCGGATTTGAGTATACAAAGATTGACTATAACTGCTGCATCGGCATGGGATGTGACGACGCGGACAGCATCGGCGAAGGATTGCGGGAGAACATGCAGGGGACGCTGCGTTTCTTCCGCCGGCTGCGGGAGGCGATCCCGGGGATCACGATCGAGAACTGCTCCTCGGGCGGGCACCGGCTGGAACCCTCGCTGATGGCGGTGACGGACATGGCCTCCTTCTCGGACGCGCATGAGTGCGCCGAGATCCCGATCA
>JAEEGL010256357.1_pt1 | contig 12863 bp, 8 predicted proteins | sample 9134231 | NCBI WGS metagenome assembly JAEEGL01 (sample SAMN16246548, study PRJNA631951) | gut metagenome | biome: gut microbiome; feature: rumen; material: fiber-attached | host: Bos | place: Iran: Karaj | collected 2018-10
CGCTCGTCGATGCCGAAAAGAAAAGCGCCCAAACAGGAAAGGTGGTAAGGTAATGAAGAACGTATCCGTATGCAGCTGGAGCTATCGCAAGTCGATTCGCGACATCGCCGAGGAAATGCGCAAGATCAAGGTGGATCACATCCAGCTTGCGCTGACGCCGTTCATTGACCCCAAGGCCGTCGTGCCGGGCGCCGCCGGCGAAACATCGGGCGCGTCGGCGCCGGCCGATCCGATCGACGTGCAGCGGCGGCAGGTCGAGGAGCTGCTGGCCTCAGGCGAATGGACGCTGTGCTCGTCGATGTTCAATTCGGCCTACGAGGACTACACGACGCTTGATACGATCAAGCGCACGGGCGGCATCATGCCGGATGAGCACTGGGACGAGAATCGCGCGCTGATCGTAAAGGCCGCGAAGCTTTCCGCCGAATGGAAGGCGCCGTATCTCATGCTACATGCGGGGTTCATGGACGAAACCGATCCATCGGCCTACGCCAAGTTCACCGACCGCGTGAAGTTCATCCGCGACATGTGCGGCGAGAATGGCGTGGGGCTGATCCTCGAGACCGGACAGGAGCGCCCCGAGCATCTGGCCGAGTTCCTTTCGAAGAACGAGGACATCTATGTGAACCTCGATCCGGCGAACATCATCCTCTACGGCATGGGCGAGCCGGTTCCGGCCGTGAAGATCCTCGCGCCGTGGATACGCCATCTGCACATCAAGGACGCCAAGTACGCGGCCCAGCCGGGCACGTGGGGCGAAGAAGTCCCGTGGGGCGAGGGCCAGGTGGATGCGCCTGCCTTCCTCAAGGCGCTGGACGAAATCGGCTTTACCGGCTACGGCGCCGTGGAGCGCGAGGCCGGCAACGACCGCGCTGGCGACATCGCCCTCGCCATCCAGCGGTTGCGCGGCTGATCAGGACTTGGCGGCATGTCTTCGCCGAGGTCCGTATAACCAATCTTGCCAATGGGCAAGGTCAGAAACGGATTACGGACTCTTTTTGGCTTGTCTGGCGTGAAGCGTGTGCGATAGGTGGCTGGCGCTGCAAAATCCTGTAAGTTCCGCCGTTTTTTCAAGCGACATCTCGCCATACGTACGCAGTTCTTTCGCCTTGGCCAGACGTTGGGCGATAACATAGTCGATGGGACTCTTCCCCACGGTCTTGCGGAACGCTCGATGGAGGGAACTTGCTGATTTGCCAGATATGGCGCAGAGATCCTTTAGCACGATCTTACGTCCGATGTTGGCCGCGATGAAGTCAATTTCCCTTTGTATCACGGAATGAGCGGACAGTTCGTCTGCAAGTGTCCATCGCGCAAGCTCCAGAAGGACCGCCTTGAATAGCGTGGCACAGGCGATATGCCGTTGCGCCCGATCGGCTTCCTCTTCGCGCCTTATGGCCTTGATGAGGACAAGAAGATTTGACAACTCGCGTCTTGGCACGCGCCCAAGCACCTCCGCCGGAAAGGGTGCATGATCATGCGGGAAGAGCGCGTCAGAAAAAGGACCTGCATTCGCCAGTTCAAGCGGAGGTTCCTTTGCATGGTACAGCAGATTGTACACTGTAGTCCCAGGAACAAGTTCTGCGTAGCCGTGGCGCTTGCCGGGATGCACAACGAAGAAATCGCCCTGACGCAACTGCGCCGATCCGTCGGTGTGGATGTGCTTGAGATGTCCTGATGCAACAATCACAAGTTCGGAAAATTCGTGATCGTGCATGGCTATGAAGACGTTGCTTGGAGCGTAGCTCATCGTGCGGACAACGCAGGGGAGTGCGCTATCCTTGAAGTATGTAGCGTCAACCAACCGTTCGAGATGTCGTATCTGCCGAAGTGCCATGTCGAAATTATAACATGTACCGCATACGCGCTGCAACTAAATCGTGAAAATATAATGCAAGCCGGATGGCAATATTATGCATTTCACAGCCTCTGCTAAACTGATAAACTATTATCTGCAACGGCATGTAGCCGTTGGGTCTGCCGTAGACAATGGAGATGATTGACATGAAACTGACAAGAACGCCTCCGATCAGGTGGAACGGACTTCGGATATGCCAGTCCGTAGCCGTAGTGGTGATGTTGACTGGTGCAGCATTTGGAAGAAGCTGCATCGTAAGTGCTGGGACGGAGTCGTATGTGCAAGTTTCCGTGCAGTCGGCTTCGGTTTCGATGGACATATCGTCGCGCACGACTTCGGCGTGTCCTGTGAATGGCGTGGTGGAAACACGTAATCGCACTACGGATGCCTCTACCGGGCGCAGACTTTCGACAATGCCGCCTGGCGGGATATTGAGTTTTCGTTGATGTTCGGGATAGGGAGATAACATGCATAACGCGACAAGGATTATGAAGCTGTGCACACTCGCTGTAATGGCCGCAGGTTCGTCGTTCGCCGTCGGCATCATGCCGGTAGTCTCAAATGTCACGATGACCCAAGGTCGCGGCCACAAGGTAGTTGTTGAGTATGACTTGGCGAATGGACCGGCCGTAGTGACACTTGACATCGAGACGAACGGACCGTCCGGCTGGGCGTCGATCGGGCTTGAGAATGTTTACGCCAATGCCGATTCTGTCACGGGCGACGCCAACCGCAAGGTGACTGCGGCGCACGGCAGGATCGTGTGGCGGGCGGTACAGGCCTGGCCGGAGCGCATTGTCGAAGGCAACAACGCGCGTGCCGTGGTGACGGCTTGGCCCGTGGACGACACGCCCGACTACATGGTGGTGGACATGACGGCAGGAGAACCTTCGGCCGACCGTGTGCGTTACTATGTTTCGACCAATTCCCTGCCGGGTGGCGGTCTTTTCGGTAACAACGCCTACCGCACGACGCATCTTGTGCTGAAGAAGATCATTGCGCGCGACATCACTTGGACGATGGGATCTCTTTGCGAGTCCGGGCGTGTGCCTGCGGATGAGAAACCACATCCGGTGACGCTCACGAACAACTACTATTTGGGCGTGTTCCCAGTAACGCAAAAACAGCTGAACATGATGTATGGTTCCACCTATACGACCTCTTTCACCATTGATGGCGACATGCGTATCCGTGACCGCGTGTACTACAACCGGTGGCAGCCATACGCGCGTGGCCCAGCCAATTGGCCTGATCCTCCCTCATCGGATTCGCTCTTGGGCAAGCTCCGCACTATGACGGCGAACACGATAGACTTTGATTTGCCCAGCGAGGCGCAATGGGAATACGCCGCGAAGGCCGGGTTCGGCGACAACCATTGGGGCGAGGCGGCGCCGATGATGATACCGGTCAATGATATCAACCGCGATGCCACGCTACCGGGCCGTTACCGCTATAACCAGGAGACGGAATGGTGGTCGAAATGGCAGGATTGGAACGACCATGCCGCCGAGCATGGTCCGGGCGACGGTACGCCCATAGCCGGCAGCTATCGCCCCAACGCCTTTGGTCTCTATGACATGTACGGTGGCGTCTGGGAATGGTGCCTCGACTGGTTTCAGAGCGACATCACGTCCTACGGCGGGGCAGTCAATGCCAACGGCGACCAGACTCTTGACGGTAACACCATAACACTCACCAATCGTGTGCAGAAGGGTGGCGCATGGAACTCGGTCGCACGAGCCTGTCGCCCCGCATATCGTTATTCGCATGCGCCACAGTATCCCGGCGATTCGATGGAAGGCGGTTTTCGCGTGTACTGCCGAGCCGGGCTTAAGTAGAATATAGAATGGAGAATAGAAAATGAAGTACCTTTCAACATTCATGGTTTTGGCTTGTGCTGCAACGGTAACCGCGGCAAGACCCCAGGTAACGGTTACGGACGTGGTACAGGACAGCGACCGTACAGTGACCGTGTCCTACACGCTTGCGAATCCGCCTGCCGTGATTACGTTCGCAGCTGAAACCAATGGCGCAAACGGTTGGGTGGAGCTTGACGGTCGTTGCGTGTCGTCCGTATCGGGCGATATCTTCAGAAAGGTGAACGCTGCATTCGGGAGATTCCGCTGGAATCTGGACAGCTTGGGGATTGAAGGACCGATCTCCTCGGGCAATTTGCGCGTGAAGCTGAAGGCTTGGCGTACGGATGACACGCCCGACTACATGGTTGTACAGCTAGGCAACGGTATCTCTGCCGCCGATCGTGTACGTTATTACACCTCGACAAACGAACTTCCGGGCGGATTGCTGGATAATCCGGAGTACCGTCAGTCGCAGGTTGTAATGCGGCGCATCCACGCGCGCGGTATCCCGTGGATCATGGGGTCGCCCGCCAACGAGCCTGGTCGTGCTGGTGACACGCGCGAGACGCAACATCCTGCGATGCTCACGAACGATTATTACATCGGCGTGTTCCCTCTCACCGTCGCGCAGATCGGTATCATATACTGCCAGGGGAACCAGACTACGACTGGCGCCTTCCCAATCGATCGCGCCATGCGCATCTGTGACCGTGTTTACTACAAGAACGGCAACTTCCCCATGCGCAACGACAACTGGCCGGCACCGCCGGCATCCGGTACCATCCTGGACAAGCTACGCACCCTGACCGCCGGTGTCATCGACGATTGGGAACTGCCAACCGAGGCGCAATGGGAATTCGCCTGCCGCGCAAATCAGCCCATTGGATTCTGGGGCAATGGTGTGCAATACAACTTCAACGCCACCTATCCCTACACGACCGATCCTGGCATGCCTGGTCGCTATCGCTACAACCAAGGCTCAGATTGGTGGACGGTGTGGAACGACTACAGTACCAACTCCGCTCCGCAGGGTGTGACGAACGGTTGTCCGATCGCGGGATCGTACGCGCCCAACGCCTTTGGTCTCTATGACATGCATGGTGGTATTTGGGAGTGGTGCTTGGACTGGTATGCGGAGAATATCACCGCGCTCAACGGTGGCCTCAACATTGACCCGACGGACGGGACGAAGCTGGCCGATGGTGTTACGACGGGGGAACGACGCGTAATGCGCGGTGGTGACTACAAAACCAATGCCAGCGTCTGCCGGGCGGCGTACCGCAAGGACGCCGCGCCTACATATCCCGGTGATTCACAGGAGGGCGGCGCACGACTCTGCTGTCAGGCGGGACTACGATAGAATGAAGAATGTAGAATGTAAAATTAAGAGTACAGGTAGAATGGAGAATGCAGAATGAAAAATCTTTTCCTCTTCATGTTTGTGTTGACCGGTGGCGTGATTTTCGCATCGCCAAGCGTGTCTAATGTCGTGCTTTCGCAGAATGATGGCCGTGAATGTACGGTCACCTACGACCTAGCCGAAGCCCCGGCAGTAATTACCCTGTCCATCGAGACCAACAGCGGCAGCGCATGGGTGGCGATGGATGACAAGGTTGTCTCGCGCGCAATGGGCGACCTTAACCGCAAGATTACTACTTCGTCTGGTAAGATTTCATTTATCCCCGAAGTCGATTTGCCGGAGGATTCGTCGAACGTTCGCGCCGTCGTGACGGCCTGGCCGATGGACGACACGCCGAACTACATGGTGTTTGCGCTCTCTCAGGGTGCGGCAAGCGTTGATGACCGCGTACGCTACTACGCCACCACGAACGCCATGCCCGGCGGTCTTTTGGGTAATGTTGAGTACCGTAACGGGTTCATGGTGTTCCGCAAGATTCTTGCGAAAGGCGTAACGTGGACGATGGGATCCGACCACGACATCGAGCCGTCCGGCAAGGGATATGAAAACGAGGGACCGCACAACGTGACGTTAAGCCGCAACTACTACATCGGCGTGTTTCCGCTTACGCGTGGACAATACAAGACGCTCGTTGGCGCATGGTACAACACGTGGTTCTCCGTCGACAAGTCGCTGCGTATTCAGGACGGCATTTATTATCGCGACTATCAGTGTGCACGCGGGACACCCTACCCGGACACCCCATCTTCGTCGTCCATCTGTGGTATCATGCGCACACGTTCGGGAAACACCATTGACTTTGATCTTCCGAGTGAGGCGGAGTGGGAGTATGCCTGCCGTGCGGGCTACGGACACAATACGTGGCCCACGGGAGTTGAGATGCAGATGACATACGCAGTACGTCAGACTGATCCCGAAATGGATCGGATTGGACGCTATAAGGGCAACAATGCTACGGCGTGGTTTTCGGGCTGGACGGATGCGCGCGACTATGGTGGACAGCAAGGTGTCACCAACGGAACACCCATCGCAGGATCGTATGCGCCGAACGCCTGGGGACTATATGATATGCTGGGAGGCGTGGCGGAGCTGTGCAATGACTGGTATCAGGCGGACATCACCGGATTAAACGGTGTTGTGAACGTAAGTTCCACTGACAACACCAAACTTGCCGACGGCGTAACAGCTGGATCGAGCCGTGTCCGCAAGGGGGGCTCCTGGAAGGAAAATGCCTTTGTGTGTCGTCCGGCCTGGCGAGATGGAATTTCTCCCGGCTACGGCGGCGACTATCGAGAATCCGGCATGCGCGTAAAGTGCTACATGGGACTCCGCAAGAGCGAGTAGCGCCCAAATGTGAGCGTCGGACAGATGCCGAGGCAATTGATTGGCGTTCGTACAATGGCGGCGGTCCTCGCCGTTGTGTTTGCGTTGCAGGTTTCCAGCGCGCAGGCCTCGGTGACCTGTCCGTCGCTGTATGAAGGAGTCTGCAAGGATTTCTCGGATTGGGTAGTGCGCGGCGAGGCGGCCTTTCCCGTTTCCCTTTCCACGAATGCCGCCGGACACGTCCTTTTCGATTTCGGACTGCATCAAGTCGGCTGGGTTGAGCTCAACGTCGTTCACATCGGGAACTACGAATTCGTTTGGGGTGAATTGCTTGACGGGAACGGTACAATCCAGACAAACGAATTGTACACGAAGACGCAGGGTAATGTCCGTTACGCACGTGCGTATGTCGAATTCGCCGAAACGGGGTGGAAACGCATCCCCTATCAGTCCGTAGGCGCGTTCAACAGGAAACCGATCGGACGTTTTGGCACGGTCATGCCGTTTCGCTGGATGGAAGTCCTTGTCGCCCCTTGTCCTGTTTCGCCGGATCACGTCCGCCAAGTGCCCCTACACTATCCCTACGACCTGTCAGAGTCGAGTTTCAAAAGTGATTGTGACGCCCTGAACCGTGTGTACACATTCTGCAAACATTCCATTCGCGCGACAACCTATACCGGCTTGTTCATCGACGGCGATCGCGAACGACTGCCCTACGAGGCGGACTCCTACATCACTCAACTGGGTACGTATGCCATCACATCGGACCAGACGCTGACTAGATTGATGACCGACTATCTGGCCACGCATACCACATGGCCGACCGAATGGAAACAATTCTTCATACGGATGGTGTACGAGGATTGGAGGCATTCCGGCAAGACCGATCTCATGCGCAAGCACTGGACGCTCATGCGCGATGTGAAGTCCTGGCGGCAGTTGCGACGTACGGACGGGCTGCTTGTGACTCCAGGCGCGAAAATGGTGCCGTCTCCCGACGGCGGGACGTTCTGCGACATCGTCGACTGGGCGAAATGCTACCGCGACGGCTTCGTGTTCACGTCCGTCAACGCCGTCGTGAATGCGCTCCACTACCGCAATCTCAAAGAGCTGGCGGAGATGGCCTGTGCGATAGGAAAAGAAGAAGAGGCGGCAATGTTCAGGGAAGAGGCCGCGCAGACGTTTGACGCCTACCAGCGTGTTCTGTTCAATTCGTCCGCCGGCCGCTATAACGACGGCGAGGGAACGGATCATGCGACCGTGCAGGCCAATGCGATGGCGCTTGCCTGCGGAATCGTGCCGAAGGAACGCATGGGGGACGTCGCGGACTATGTGGCATCCAAAGGATTCAGTTGCAGCACCTACATGGCGCAGTTCGTGCTGGAAGCGTTGTTTGCCGCCGGACGCGAGAAAGAGGCTGTGCGCTTGATGACATCTGACGCACCTCGCAGTTGGCTCGGCATGATGGCGAAGGGCGCAACCATCACGCCGGAGTTTTGGGATCTCACGATGGAAGAACCAGGAAGAATTCCCGACATGAACCATTCGTGGTCCACCGCTCCGCTGAACATGATCAGCCGTTGGGTGCTGGGCGTTACGCCGCACAAGCCGGGTTTCGAGGAAATTTTGGTATGCCCGCATCCCGGACCGCTTAAAGGGCTTTCCGGTGTCGTGCCTACGCCGCATGGCCCTGTGCGTCTGGAAATGAAGCGAACTGGAGCCGGGTGGAATGTGTCCCTCGAATCGCCAAGGCCGTTTGCATTCAAGTTCGGCGGGCGTATTGAACGTCATCCACCGGGCAGGGTCGATTTCTTTGTCCGTTTGGATACGGAAAAAACCGATACGGAAAAATCCGAATGACATATTGCGTGTAAAATGGTCGTTTGGCACAATAATGTTCAGTTTATGAATACAGGAATGAATAATACAATTATTGGCGCGGCGGCGGTTCTGGCCGCCGTGCTTGCAATGAGCAGCAATGCTGCGGTGACGTGGCCGATGGAAAAACTACTGACGCCACCACAGACATACGACGCCTCGGCCTACGCCACCAACGGTGGCGTTCAGGTGACGTTCTTCGAAGGACTGCCATACAAAGGGAAGCCTACTCGCGTATTTGCTTACTACGGCGTGCCGCCGCACAAGCCGGGCGAGAAGGTCCCGGCCATGGTGCTTGTGCACGGTGGCGGCGGAAGCGCGTTCTATCGGTGGGTGAAGTTCTGGAATTCCAAGGGGTACGCGGCAATATCGATGGACACGTGCGGTTCGGTGAGCGGAAACACGCGCGGCAGCGAACAGCGTGAACACTTTCGGCACGAATGGGCGGGCCCTTCGGGCTGGGGAAGCTTCTGGTCGATGAACGATGCCGATGAAGATCAATGGGTCTTCCATGCCGTTGCGGCGGTCATCCGTGCCAATTCGTTCATGCGGTCGCTGCAGGATGTCGATCCCAATCGCATCGGCATCACGGGAGTCTCGTGGGGCGGGTTCCTCACCTGCATTGCTGCTTCGCTCGATAGCCGCTTCAAGTTTGCTGCGCCGGTTTATGGCTGTGGGGCGAACTTCATCAAGGCGCCCGCATGGATCAAAAACGCCGCAATTCTTGGCGAAGCGAACGTGCCGAAGTGGAAGGACCGCTGGGATCCCATAAACTACCTGCCGCAATCCAAGGTGCCGTTCCATTGGTTGGACGGTACAAACGATCCATGGTTCTCCCTTCCGGCGATAGAGGAGTGCCGCAACGCCGCCAAGGCTGGCGGCGATGCCACGATGCGAATACGCATGGTCCATACGCATGGGCCGGTCAGTGAGGAGGCTGGCGAACTCTTGGCTCTCGCAGACCATTACTTGAAAGATGGTCCTGCCTTGCCGCGCATAGGCGACATCTCCGTGGAAGGGGATGTGGCGTCGGCCGATTTCACGTGCGACGCGGCACGGCGGCCGGCCAAGGCCATGCTCGACTACACGCTGGACGCTCCCGGCACAAACGGACTGTGGTTCTCCAGATACTGGAAGAGCGCCCCCGCCACGCTTGCCGCAGGGAAGGTGACGGCCAAGCTGCCGCCATTTACCACGGCGTTCTACCTTAATCTCGAGACGGCGGATGGCCTGCGAACCAGTTCCCGAGTCATCGAGCTGGCCTCCCCCGTGCCGGGCAAGGAAACGATTGAGGTGCGCGTACGCGAGACGCAGGGCGGGCCGATGATCCATGTAAACGGCAAGCCTGTGCCCCCGCGCTTCTTCTTCGGCTGTCCGGCGCATGGTGTGTCGCAAGACAAGAATCCCTTCTTCAGGACGCTTGTGCATTGCAGGGAGGCAGGCGTAAGATTCATTTCGTTCCCGGCGCCGATCTGCTGGGAGCCGCCTGAACGCGGTACAAGGTGGGAGGCGATCGACGGCCTTTTCGACCGCATCATCGCCGCTTATCCCGAGGCATTGCTCGTGCCGCGCATATACATGGACGCGCCGAAGTGGCTGCTGGACAAGAATCCGGACTGGAAGATGAAATTCGACGACGGCAAAGACTACGGCGGCCGGGCATCCGTCTGCGCACACGACTTCCGCAGGCAGGCGGCGGAACATCTCGAGAAACTGACCCGCCATCTGGCGAGAAGCTATCCGCGCAATTTCGGGGGAATCCATCCAACGGGGCAGAGCTACGGCGAGTTCTTCTACATGGAATCGCTCGGCGGCGTCCTGCATGGCCTTGAACCCGCGGAGCGCAACGCCTGGCGCGAGTGGCTGGCGGCGCATGGCGAGAAGGATGCCGCCATTGCCGAGATACCGTCTCCGCAAGAACGGCGTTCACATGTTGGTGGCATGTTGCGCGATCCGGTGGCCGACAGGCGCATGGTGTTGTTCTCGCAGTTCGAGCAAGACGAGATGGCCGACTTTGTCGCCGAGATGGCGGCGGCGGCACGGCGTGGCGCGGATGGACGCAAGCTCGTCATGTTCTTCCATGGCTACGGATTCGAGCACACGACCGTGCCGAACGGCGCCGCCGCGACGGGCGACTACGGTTCCGAGCGGATGTTGACCAAGGCTGCCGGAAACATCGACATTCTCTGCGCGCCGTTCTCGTATGTGAACAGGAAATATCTCGCGCCGACAATGACGCAGATCGCCGCAGAGTCTGCGATACTTCGTGGCGTGATGCCGCTGGACGAGGATGATACGCGTACGTTCAGGACCGCCCAGACGAACGCGCTGGAATTGGCCGGAGGATGGGTGAGACCTACGAAGAGCCAATCCTTGCGCCAGCTAAGGAGCAATCTCACGGCGTGCATCACGCGCGGACGTGCCTCATGGTGGATGGATCTCACCGGACGCGGCTGGTACGACGATCGCGACCTCTGGCGCGTGATGGAGAAGATGCGTCCGCTGGACGAAAGGATGTTGTCGCGCAAAGCGCGATTCACCCCGGAAATAGCGCTTCTCCTGGACGAGCGGGGCATGATGTTCGCGGCGGCAGGTTCCAGGATAGCGTTTGAGCCGCTCGTGAAACGTGCCCGCGAAGGGCTTGAGCGTTGTGGCACGACTTACGGGCAGTATTTTGTGACAGACGCTCTCGCGGGACGCGTCCCTGCCCGGCTGCAGATATTCACGTCCACATTCTTTGCCGATGATCCGACGCAGAAGGCTATCGGTGCGCAACGTGTTGCACGATCGGAGATTACGCGGGTCTGGTGTTGGGCACCAGGATGGCTCGGCAAAGACGGACGCGACGACGCCAACATCTTTAGAACGACAGGATTCAAGGCAAGGCGAATTCCTGAAGCGTTGCCTGAGGTGATTTCCACGTCTGCCGGAAAGGCCCTTGGTTTCCCTGATTCGTGGAAGGGGATTTGGAAGGTCGATCCGCTTTTTGCCGTCGATGCTACGGAGGACGAAACGCTTGCCCGTTGGTCGGACGGTTCTCCAGCCGTAGCTCTCCACAAGGTTGGGGCCGGTTATGAGGTGTTCTGCGCCATTCCGGCACTTCCGACAAAGGTGATTGCGGGCTTTGCACGGTTGGCGGGTTGCAGGCGCTATGCTGAACCGGACACGGCCTACGTCCGCGAGGCGGAAGGACAGGTATTTATAGAACCAGTGGTCCAAATGTCAGAACCGCTTGTTCCAATGCCATAGTCCGCTTAACATGTTGCAAACAAGTATTGATTGATGAGTTACCTAAAGATGCGCTATAATACATCTCAAAAAGAGATGAAATCTGCGGTTCGGATTTCCGTGTTTGGTATCGCCATCGCGGTATGCGTCGCCGCCTTGGCGGCCGAAGAAAGGTCTTCCTGTGCGCAGGCGGCCGCTTGTGGTTCAAGAGGCGCAGTCTGCGACCTTATGAAGGCCCCCGTCATTTTTCGCGGCTCGGGTTTCAGCGGCGTGGCTTATCGCGCGGAAACCAGCACAACCAACTACTATTCCGCGATCAACGACGGCAAGGCGTCCACATTCTGGAAACCGATGGAGGATCGCGGCCCGCATTTCATCGAGATGCTGTGGAACCAGCCGGTCAAGGCATCAATGTTCAGTTGGAAGTTCGGGAACATAGGCGATGCCACATTGAGCAGATGGAGCAGGGGACGCTGGATTGTCGCCGCAAAGGTGTCCGGGACTGAAGGCACGGTTGACTTTCCCGTTTCGTCCAGCGACAGATGGCGGCTCGACGTCGGCAAGGCCGAGGGAACGCCCAAGGTGTTCGAGCTGGGGCTTTGCGGCCCGGCCCAATATATTCTGCCAGGAAACATACCTTGGGCCTTGGCGCATGGGACGGTGGAGTTTTCCGACGTGAAGCTTCCGGAAGGGACGTTTCATCCAGGCGACGAGATAGAAATCTCCTTCGACGTTTCCGCCACTTCGAATACGGCGGCGTTTGGGCTGAAGATTGAATTGAGTGACCGGGCCATGCTGGAAGACCGCAACATCATGCGCTACGAAGGCGACGACTTCTGCTCCGGACGCTGGGCCGCCAAGCCAGATGCCGCAGGGCACGTTTCGATAAGGATGGAGCTTCCGCCGTGGACGCCTCACGGAAGCAACGACCTGATCGTCACTGCGCTGGACGACAGGACGGGCGAACGCCTGGCCTCTAGGAACGCGCTCATAGGCTCCATAAACGTCGAACGGCCGGACCTGCCGCCGATGCTCGAGCCAGTCAGGCAAGTTTCCGTGGGGACAAACGTCGTGGGACAACGCGGCTTTGTCGTGAACGGAAAGTGGCATCCTGCGTTCTTCAACCGCTACTACGGCCATCCGACTCCAGAACGACTCGCGGCGACGGCCGAGACAGGCCTCAAGATCCTGTACTGGCAGAACCGCGACGGTCTGCCTTTGAACGAGACGGAGACGCAGGCCAGGCTCAAATGGTTCGATCGGCGCATCAGAATGGCGCTCAGGATCAATCCGCAGA
>JAEEGL012112864.1_pt1 | contig 12863 bp, 7 predicted proteins | sample 9134231 | NCBI WGS metagenome assembly JAEEGL01 (sample SAMN16246548, study PRJNA631951) | gut metagenome | biome: gut microbiome; feature: rumen; material: fiber-attached | host: Bos | place: Iran: Karaj | collected 2018-10
AACCATCCTTCCTTCACGGTCTGCTTTTTCAAGAATGTCCGCAGCTCTGTTTGTAAGCGCATCCAAGTATGAGTTTTGAGCATCCTGGGCTGCTTTTATAGCCTTAATTGCTGTGGATTTGGATACGCCAAGCGTTTTAAGATAGGCGTAGCAGCTTTCATACATCAGTTTTTCATCGTTGAATGTGATGACAGGGGAGTCAAGCGGAATGTTATATCTGCCAATGGTGTCTATAGAGCTTTTCAGCACATCGCTGTAACCAGATACCACAGGACAGTTGAAACTGTTCTTTGACTTCTCATCCTCTTTGCGCTCATAAACCACGTAAGGGTAGAATATGCGGTTCACCTTCTTCTCTATCAGGTCAAATATGTGGCCGTGCATAAGTTTGGCTGGAAAGCATATATTGTCGGCCATAATGGTGTGTACGCCTTTCTCATAGAGCTTGTTGCTTGACGGCGATGATAGTTTCACATCTATGTTGCACTCTGTAAAAAGTGTATGCCAGAAAGGGTAGTCCTCGTATATTCCAAGCCCGCGTGGAATGCCTATTGTAATTGTCGGCTCCTTGTCAAAATGGGCTTTAGGCTGCCTGCCAAATAACATTCTGTATTTCTCAGCAAACATGTTCACGCCTCTCACACTGCTCTCGCTCTTGTTTGAATACACCTTCTCACAATTGTTTCCTGAGTAATATGAGTTGCCGTTTGCAAAGCGGAAAACCTTAACCATGCAGTGGTTCTCGCAGCCTTTGCAGTTCTCAAAGTGTGACTCGTACTTGTTTGCTGATAAAATTTCCTTTAGGTTCATGGCTGTTTAATCAGTGAATTGTTTCATTGCATAGAGCGCACATCCGTATGCTCCCATAAGTTCAGGAATATTGCTGAATGACACCTCGCATCCGGTCATAATCTCCAATGCTCTCACTATGCTGTGATTTCTGAATGTGCCACCTTGCACCACAATCTTGCTGCCAAGTTCAGATGTGTTTTTAAGTTTCAGTACCTTGTAAAGTCCGTTCTTCACTACTGAGTAGCTGAATCCTGCAGCTATGTCCTCCACTGGAGCACCCTCACGCATGGCCTGCTTAACTTTTGAGTTCATGAAAACTGTGCATCGTGTACCAAGGTCGTATGGATGTTGTGCCAGACAGCTCAGATGAGCGAAGTCTGCCACTGTATAGCCCAGCATATTTGCAAAAGTCTCAATAAAAGAGCCGCATCCTGATGAGCAGGCCTCATTAATCTCTATTCGGTGTATTGTCCCGTTTTCCGCAAATATGGCCTTCATGTCCTGCCCCCCAATGTCCATGACAAATGTAACATCGGGTTCCACTTGGCATGCTGCTGAAAAGTGTGCCATGGTCTCCACTATGCCGTAGTCCATATTAAAGGCGTTTTTCAGCAGATTCTCTCCGTAACCTGTAACACAGCTTGCCGCTATGTTCACATTCTCAGGCTTGACAGCTGCTGAGTTCATTCGGTTCAGAGCTTCATAGAAAGTGTTGAAACTGTCACCGTTGTTTTTGCAGTAGTCTTTGTAAACCACTTCGCCCTTGCTGTTAAGGAGCACTATTTTTGTGGTGGTGGAGCCTGAATCCACACCTAAAAAGTGGTTCTCTTTTTTCTCTGTGTTGAATTTTGCCTCTGGTACATTGTAGATGTGTTTCTTTTTCAGCCAATCTTTGTAGGTGTCTTCTGAACCGAACAGAGGTTCCATTCTGTGAGTCTGGTCTATTGTCTGCTCTTCCTTGCCAAACATTATGTTATAGGCAAGGCGCTTTAGCTCTACACCCTCTGACGGGTTGCTTAGTGCAATAAGTGCGCAGCCTGTTGCTGGAATTATTTGAGCGTTGTCTGGTAGCAGACACTCTTTTGCTTCAAGTTTCAGCACTCTTTCAAAGTGCTTTTTCAGTTGTGGAAGAAATGCAAACGGACCTCCGCACATAAAAACCTTAGGCTTAATGTCCATACCTCTTGCCAGCGATGCCACCACTTGCAGTGCCACGGCGTTAAATACTGAGGCGGCTATGTCCGCCTTGCTGACCTTGCGGCTAATCAGGTTCTGTATGTCTGTTTTTGAAAAAACTCCGCATCGGGAGGCTATGGGGTATATATTCTCATACTTTGCGGCAAGTGTGTCAAGCTGGGCTGTATCCACTCCAAGCAGAGTGGCAGTCTGGTCAATAAAGGCTCCGGTACCCCCTGCGCAGCTTCCGTTCATCCTTATGTCAGGCACCTTCCCCTCTTCAAAGAATATCATCTTGCTGTCTTCTCCGCCCATGTCAATGAAGGTGTGAACATCGGGGTATAATCTCTTTATGGTTTCTGCCGCTGCAACCACCTCTTGCACAAATTTCAGATTCATACGTTCTGCATACCCCATGCCCACAGACCCTGTTATCACCAAGTCAAGCAGGCAGTTGCCAAACTCATTGTAAATCTTGCGTATAACGTCTGATGCTGTTGCTCTGATATTGGCATTGTGTCGGCGGTAGTCACTATATACTAACCTGCCGTCTTTGTCAAGCATGGCAACCTTGAGAGTGGTGGAGCCTATATCCACTCCAAAACTATAGTGTTCCAATCCTTTGCTCATTATTAATAAGTTTGTTTAATTGATTTATTTAATAGACTTATTAAACAATGCGCAAATATAAGCACTTTTATTTAAACTGGCAAAAAAATTATTCCCAGCCGTCAAATATATCCTCTCCGTAGAAGTTGTTTTCCTCCTTGCCGTGTATAGGAGTCCATATCTGTGCAAAGAATGGGTTTTTCTTTGCTATGTGGTCATAATTCCATGGCATTGGTGTGCATTCAGGACACCAGTGTCCGCCCAGAAGTATAAGAGCTGGTGATGCTTTGAATTTATGGCCTTCTGCGCACTGCCATTCAAGCGGAGTGGCAAGGTCGCCCTTTACCATGCTTTCAGACAAGCATTTGCCGCCACGGAATTCAGCAGCCTTACGCATGTCTTCAATATCAAGTTCTGAGTGTGGCTTGCTCTCATCAAATCCGTGCTTGATATCAACTACAGGGGTCTCTGACGGACGTGAGAGATCTTGCTCTCTCCATGGCTTGATGGCTTTGTATGCCTCCATAGAGCCGTAGTAGGCTGCAATTCGTGGTTTTTCGTTGTTCTCAATCCAATATTGTGTGCCCCATTTTTTCTTGTATGCCATAGGGCGCATTGCCATTTTAATTATAAAGGCTGGTACAATACGTGCAAGACTGTAGAACCAAGGAAGCTTTTTGCCCATCTGTTTGAAATACTCATCTACAGGTACATTTGCTCTGAAATGGAGATAGTTTTCCAGACGGTCGCTGTCCTGATACCACTGCCCGTGGAAGTTGCGTAACACAAACCATTGAGGCTCAAATATTTTTTCAGGGCGTGGGCATGAAATGGTGTCAAGTAATTTACATTCAAACTCATAGTTTGTAAGTCTGTACTCCTTACCTGAACCTATATTGTAAAAGTTGTTCCAGAATTCATCTGGCACGTTATCTTCAACCACATTGGCAAGCAGACGTCCTGAATCCTCCACTGTGGCCCACTCTAAAACGCCTCTTAGCGGTACATGAAACATGATAGGGTCATATTTGCTAAGAATGCCCGGATGCAGAATACCGCTCTGGCGCAAACTCACCCAATTCTTTATACCGGACTCCACAATAACTTTTTCAGCCTGTGTTTTAGATATGGCGTAGTGGTCATATACACTTATGCAGATTGGGTCTCCGGTGCGTCCCCAGTGAATAGGTTCACTACGGTCAGATGTCTGAGCCACTGTGCCTATATACACCACTTTGATATTATCTTTGTTTGGCTGTGCCAAAACAGCCTTAGCTATATTCTCAGCTGCTCCCACATTTGTTTTTATGGTGCGTTTTGGATAGTAGTCAGCAGCTGGAGATACCATGCCTCCCACGTGTAGTACGTAATCGGCTCCTGTCACACCAGCAAGCACATCTTCATACTTAAGCAGATTGCCCCAAACCACTTTCACGCCCATATCCATGTATTGGGCAAGTTTCTTACGATTAATCTTGCTGTCTCTTGCAAGCACTGTTACGTTAAAACGGTCAAGTTTTTTTGATAACTCTTTTAGTCCTGCTGCACCCATCACGCCAGTGGCGCCAGTGAGAAATATTGTTTTTTTCATGTGGAAAGTACTTTTTTATTTTTCAAAATGCATTTTCTTGGATATGTTGCGCTCACGGGCGTAAAATACTCTTGACACTACTAATGCTAAAAGCCCTGAGCATAGAAGCACCATGTCATATTGCTCTATAAGCCCAAGCCCTTCAGGTGCAAGCATAATATAGGATGTGACTACCATTGTCATAAATATAGCCGGTATCAATGTCAGCAGATGCCAATGTCCGTAATTGCGGTATAGATAAGCTGATATAGCCCATAGGGTGAATACAGACAGAGTCTGATTTGACCATGCAAAATAGCGCCATATAATTTCAAATCCGTCACGGTGTCTCATGCTCCAGACAAGCACCAGGCCAGTTACTGCAAAAAGTGGCAGGCATATAGCAAGGCGTTGCAATATTTTTTTCTGACTCATATTTATAAAGTCGGCTATTATAAGCCTGGCTGAGCGTAGAGCGGTATCTCCCGATGTAATGGGCGCAAAAACAACTCCAAGCAGTGCTAGCACACCACCAGCTCTGCCAAGCCATGTGTTTGAAATAAAGGAGACAATTGAGCCGGCAGACTCGTTTGTGTCATATCCGTACTCAGAATAGTACACATTAGCGGCGGCAGCCCATGCAAGAGCCACCACGCCCTCTGTAATCATAGCGCCGTAAAAAATAGGTCTGCCCTGTTTCTCGTTTGTCATGCATCGTGCCATAAGCGGTGATTGTGTGGCATGAAAACCTGATATGGCACCGCAAGCTATGCTGATAAACAACATTGGGAATATTGGCTTTATGTCTGCTGCAGGGTTTGTGTTTTGCAGACCGTCCGTTATCTCAGGTATGGCTGGCCAATTGATAAACAGCACACTTATTATGCCTAAAGCCATAAAGATAAGGGATATGGCAAAGATGGGATATATCTTGCCTATTATCTTGTCAATAGGGAGTATGGATGCCAATATATAGTATGCAAAAATAATTAAGACCCAGCTGAGCATACTAATGTGAGGTGTCATTTTTGCAAGCAGCTCCGCAGGCGTATATACAAAGACCACACCCACTAAAACCATTAGCAGTACAATAAACACAATGGTTATTCTCCGCGTATGGACGCCTATGTACTGGCCTATGATTTGCGGGAGGCTTTCTCCGTTATTCCGTAGTGAAATCATGCCGGAAATGTAGTCATGCACCGCGCCTGCAAAAATACAGCCTATCACAATCCATAGATATGCTGCGGTTCCGAATTTGGCCCCCATGATAGCACCAAAGATGGGTCCGGTTCCAGCAATGTTCAGGAATTGAATCATAAAAATCTTCCATCCTGGAAGTGGCACATAGTCAACTCCGTCAGGGTTTGCTATCGCCGGGGTTTTGCGGTCTGGATCAGGTTTGATAATCCAGGATATCAATTTGCCGTAAAGCAAGTATCCAAGAATCAATAAAACTAATGATGTTGAAAATGTTACCATTTTGAATTGTTTTAGATATTTAAGGACGCAAAGTTAAATAAAAAGCACTAATTTTGCGGCGAAAAAATGTAAAAAGATATGCATTTACCCGTTCTGATTAGTGATTTGGCACTTATTCTTTTATGTGCCGCTGTGATGTCTCTTTTATTCAAGAAACTCAAGCAGCCTGTGATTCTTGGCTATATTGTGGCAGGCTTTCTGGCTGGCCCGTACATGCCTTTCACTGATACAATTGTTGATGCTGAGGCTATAAAAACATGGGCTGAAATAGGTGTGATATTCCTTCTTTTCTCTCTTGGACTGGAGTTTAGTTTCAAGAAACTGCTTAAGATTGGTAGCGCTCCTGTTGTGGCAACCATACTTATTCTTCTAAGTATGATATTCATAGGCATAGGAATAGGTGCTGTATTCAAATGGGGGTTTATGGACGGACTCTATCTTGGAGGTATGATTGCCATGTCATCCACCAGCATAATAATTAAGGCGCTTGATGATTTGGGACTTAAACAGAAAAAGTTCACATCGTTGATTTTCAGTGTTTTGATATTGGAGGATATTGTGGCCATTATAATGATGATTCTCTTTGGAACATTAGGTAAGGGAGGCTCTATTGACAGTCAGGAGATATTCAAAAGTGTTATAAGCATGGTCTTTTATCTTGTCTTATGGTTTGTGGCTGGCATATATTTTGTCCCGCTCATTCTCAAGAAATGTAAAAGCTATCTAAATAATGAAACACTTCTAATTGTATCATTGACATTATGCTTTTTAATGGTATATGCAGCATCAATTGCAGGTTTCTCTGCTGCGTTTGGTGCGTTTGTCATGGGCTCTATTCTTGCAGAAACCACTGAGTCAGAGCACATAGAGCATATAACAGCTCCTATAAAAGACTTGTTTGGAGCTATATTCTTTGTATCAGTTGGTATGATGATTGTCCCGGAGATGCTTGTTAAATACTGGCTTCCTATACTTGTTGTAACATTTGCTGTATTGGTTCTTCGTACCATAGTGAGTGTGTTCTCATTTATGGCCGGAGGTACTAATTTCCGCACATCTGTGGAGTGCGCCATGTCATTAGCTCCAGTAGGTGAGTTCTCATTCATTATTGCCACATTAGGTATAAGTTTAGGTGCGATTAGCGAACATATATACCCCATAATTGTATCTGTATCTGTTGTCACTACGTTTGTAACACCTTATATGATTAAGCTTGCCAAGCCCATCGCTGACAAGATAGAACCTCATATACCTGAAAAATTCAAGCGTGAGATAGCCAGAAACGAGTCTGCTTCTGAGAGTGCCCGCACAAACAGACAATGGAGGCAGCTGCACAAGGATTCTGCAATTACTGTGATGGTTTATACTGTTTTAAGCATTGCCATCATCAAGGTTTGCGAATACACCCTCTTCCCCTATTTGTCAAATATAGTACCTGAAATTTGGGCAAGAGTTTTAACTCTAATTGTTTCGTTAGTTGCTCTTTTGGCTTTTGTCCGTCCAATTGTGGTGAAAGGTCTCTATGATGAACATTACTGGGAATTGTGGAATGACAAGTATTTTAATCGTGCGCCCCTTGTTCTATTGTCTGCGTTCAGAGCACTGATTGCTGTAACTCTTGTTACATACGCTATTCATAATATGTTCTGTTCCACTTGGGTGGTTCTTGGCGGAACAATTATGTTTGCGGTTGCAATGTGGATTCTGTCACGTCAGCTAATAAAGGGCCAGAACCATCTGGAGTCTGTTTTTATGTCAAATTTCAATTCAAAAGAGAATAACGCCGATGCCGGTTTTGCCAGGGATCTGATGGATAGGAATCTACATTTAACAGAACTGCAAATGCCAGTTAATTCCAAGTGGTGTGGAAAAACCGTAGGTGAAGCCAACTGGGGTCGTTTGTACGGGGTTCACATCACCTCTATACTAAGAGATTCATGCCGAATTAACATTCCGTCCATTGATATGCAGCTGTTTCCTGGGGATAAAATCCAGCTTATTGGCTCGGATGATAATCTCACCTTGTTTGCAATGGAGCTTAAGAAAGAGGAGAATATGGTGAAGCTTGACTCCACCACCTCTGACAATACTATTGAGATGGCTCGTGTGGTTATACCTACTGGTTCTTGCTATGATGGCAAAAAGATAAAAGAGAGCCAGATTCGTAAGGATTTCCGCTGCATGATTGTAGGTCTGGACCGTGGTGCGGATAATCTTATAAGACCATTGCCAGATAATGAGATATTAGGAGGTGATATGCTGTGGGTGGCAGGTGAGTCTTCTGATATTAAGGCGCTTAGAGAAAAGGCTAACGTTATATCTTCTTCAAATAAATAAAAATGGAGCCTGCTCAGCGGCAGGCTCCTCTCATTGTAAATTTATTTATTCAAAATTTAGTTATTACGCACGCAGCGGACTGCAAGTTTAATGTTGTCAGGTATGTTGTTAATATTTACCACCTCATATCTGTCTTCGTAAATATATACAGCACCGTCTGTAAGCCAGAAACCTGCAAAGTTTGATCTTTCAAATGGCTTGAAATTGAGCGCAGATGTGTTTGTACCATCTTTCCATGCATTGCAGCGCATAGCCATTGAAATGCCCTCAGGCTCACCTCCGTTGCAGTGATGTCCCATCTCCTCTTTAAGATCTTCCCAAGCGTCTGTTGTGGGGATGAACCATCCTTCAGGACAAACACCGCTCATTGCATCGGCGTAAGAGTAGTAGTGCTGTCCCTTTTCTGTGATCTCTGAATTAGCAGTGTTAGTCTTGAGGTTAGAAGTCATCCATGCATAGCGGTGGATGTGAACCACCTCAAACTCATTACCGTCTCTGTCAAAGAATTTGGCAGCATGGTCTTCCTTAAACTCGCCGGTTGTGGTACTCTTCTCAATACTTTCTGCTGGCAGAATGTTAGAATCTTTCTTACAAGATGTGAATGCTGCGCTAAGTGTTGTTACTGCAGCGGCAGCAATAAAAATCTTTCTCAGTTTAATTGATTTCTTTGTTTTCATAATTGTTTAATTTTTTGTTTTTCCCTTTGCAATTGCACTGCAAATGTAGGTTGTTATTTTTTTAACAAAATGTTTATGAATGTTAAAATTGGTATTTGAAACCCAAGTTTAACATATATGTTACAACTCAGTTACAATATGATTTTTCAGGTCTATATCTATAAAATAAGGTACTGTAGTGCGCCTTTAACGTTTGAAATGTTTTTGTAATAGAAGTGTTAAAAATATTAACCAATGTCAAATATTAACAGGCGTTAGTTGGTGTTAACATTTATACGCTCTACATTTGCACTCGGTGTCGCGACCAACGTGAAATTAAAAACTATTATTAAAAAACTTTATTGAAATTAGAAAAAATGAAAAAAGCATTAATTATTATGTCTGCCGTTATAGCTGCTGGTAGCATATTCACATCATGTAAGAAGGGTTCAGACGTTCAGTCTGCATCAGAGGTTAAGGCTCCAAAGGCAGGGGAACAGGTAGCCTTTGCACCAGATTTTAGGCCAAGTGAGGATGGCACTTTCCGTGATGTTCACATCTGGAACTCTACTGGTGTTCAGTATGGTGGTTACAATTTTAATGACCGTGTCTGGATGGACTCAAACCTTAAGGCGGTTACGTACTCAGATGGTACTCCTATCAGTTATTTTGAGGAGGGTAATGCTGGTAATCTTTACAGCTACTATGATGCGTATGAAAACCACAAGGGTCTAGGAGATGCTCAGGGCGCATGTCCTAATGGTTACCACCTTCCAAATCTTGACGAGTGGGCTTGGACAGCTGCTATGATTAAGGGTGAAGCAAAGTGTGACCCTAATGACGGTGGTTGCCTTTCAGTTGCTTTGAGAGCTACAGAGTGGGATGGAAATAATATTTCTGGTCTTTCTATCCAGAAGGAGAAGGGCTTTGGTGGAAACCTTGGCAGTGGTGTAACAGGTTTCTGGTTCCGTGACGGTGCCCTTATTATTCAATACTGGGGAACAGAGTGGAAGTCTGTTGACGAGGCTGGCAAAATGGCTAACTTGAGTGTACGTTGCATAAAGAATTAATTTTGAGTATGTTTTAGTTTTTTTTGTGAAGGAGGGTGACCCTGATTTTTGTGGTCACCTTTCTTTTTTTATTTGCCTCCCGTCATGCTGAGGCTTTGTTTTTTCGCTGCGCTCAAAGATCTTGATTCACTGCCGTGGGCAGGCTGCTAAAACAAAAAGAGGTTCTTTGCCCTTACGGGCTCAGAACCTTTCTTTAATTCCACTTCGGGTTTACAAATGCAAGCATTTGACACCCTCATTGTAATTAAAGAGGTCTGCCATCAGGCAGACCTCTTTTTGTTTTGTCGGGGTTACAAGATTCGAACTTGCGACCTCTACGTCCCGAACGTAGCGCGCTACCAACTGCGCTAAACCCCGATAACCATCAGCAGCGGTTTTGTGGGCGCAAAGGTAATAATTATAATTGAAAATTTGTACCTTTGCAACCTCAAATTTTGAAAAGTATGAAAAAAGCTATCTCTCATGTTGTTGCATTACTGATATTTATAGTCATAACCTTTGCGTACCTTTATCCGGTTCTGCAAGGTAAAACCATATTTGGCGCTGATACTCAGAGCTACATGGGTATGAGTCATGAGGCGGTGGAGTATAACAAAAACCATAGTGAGCAGACTCTATGGACTGGCTCCATGTTTGGCGGTATGCCTACCTACCAGATATCCATGTCAGAGCCTGCATCGGTGGTGAAATATATTGACACATGCCTGCGTGTGCTGCCTGGCCCCACATACCGTGTGTTCCTCTATTTGGTGGGGTTCTATATTCTTCTGGTTATGTTTGGCGTTAGCCCGTGGCTCTCTATAGGTGGTGCTGTGGCGTTTGCTTTTGGCTCTTACAATCTCATAATTATAGTGGCTGGGCATAACACCAAGGCTGTGGCTATAGCCTACATGGCTCCTATTGTAGCATCTATATACTATGCTTTCAGGCATAACAATCTGAAAGGCTGGCTTACGGGAGGGGCTCTGTTAGCGTTGTTCCTTGGGTTGGGATTGTATGCCCATCATGTACAAATCACATCTTCCACGCTTTTTATTGTGATCTGCTTTGGCGTGTCGGAGTTTGTCTTTGCGGTAAAGGAGAAGACACTGCCAGATTTCTTTAAGGCGCTTGGAATGCTTGTTGTGGGTGCGTTGCTTGCTGTGGGGCTAAACGCCACGCGTATAATGACCACTCAGGAGTACGTTAAGGCCACCATGCGTGGCGATAGCAACGGGCTTACTGTTAAAGGCTCTGATAATCATGGGCTTGATAAGGATTATATTACAGCATGGAGCTACGGAATAGGTGAGTCTTTTACCTTAATGATTCCAAATTTCAGGGGTGGCGCATCGGTTGGCAAGCTTGATGCAGACTCTGAGACGGCAAATAAAATTGAAGAGATAACTGGCTATAGAAAATCTGCATCGGGGCTCTCTTCTTCTGATAAGGAGCGTCTTGACCGGGTGATGCAGACTAATCCTAACTCTCTTAAGCCCAGAAATTTGGATGAACTTATGTACACCTTCAACCTGCCTCTCTACTGGGGTGAGCAGCCATTTACGTCAGGGCCTGTTTACGTGGGTGCCATAGTGTGCTTCCTTTTTCTGCTTGGTATGCTGATAGTGCCAGGACGTGAGAAGTGGTGGCTTTTTGCCGCTGCTGTTCTTGGCTTGCTGCTCTCTTGGGGGCGGAACTTTATGCCTCTCACAGATTTCTTTATTGATTATGTGCCTATGTACAATAAGTTCCGCACAGTGTCAATGACCCTCACAATAACCTGTCTTGCCATGTGTATAATGGCGGTGCTTGGGGTAAAGGAGTTCTTAACCGGCGATGCGAAACCGGTCTCAAAACTCAAGGCTCTATACGTATCTGTTGGTATAACTGGCGGTTTGTGTCTCTTATTCTGGGTGTTCCCTTCACTTGCAGGCTCTTTTGTTTCTCCTCAAGATGCTTCATACACAGGTTCCTACTCATTCTTACAGGAGACCCTTCCTGCTGACCGTGCCGCACTTCTCAGCTCAGATGCTTTACGTTCGCTAATATTTATTTTGCTTGCGGCTGCTGTACTGTTTGTGTCTGTTAAGGGCAAATTAAATACTGTGGTTGCATCGGTGGCGTTGGCAGTTCTTTTTGCAGCTGATATGATACCTGTGGCTGCCCGTTACCTTAACAGTGGTGATTTTGTTGATGATAGCGTAGTGAACAAGCCCTATTCACCATCATTCGCCGACAAGTACATTCTCTCAGACAAATCTCTTGATTTTCGTGTATTAGACCTCACTGTTGATATTTTCAATAGCTCCAAACCGTCATACTTCCACAAGACCGTAGGTGGTTACAGCGCTGTGAAACTGCGTAGGTATCAGGAACTTATAGATGTTCAACTCTCTCCTGAGCTTGGGCGTTTATCCCAGAACCTGCGTAAGGTGACATCGGAGGCTGACATCTATAAGGTGTTTGGTAATACCCCTATACTTAACATGCTGAACACCAAGTATGTTATAATTTCAGGGGCGTCATTGCCACTGTTCAATAATTACGCCTACGGCAATGCCTGGCTTGTGGATAAGGTAAGGTTTGCCGCCACGCCTGATGATGAGATAGGCCTGCTTGATGATGTTGACCTGCAGTCTGTTGTGCTTGTTGACGAGGCGCTGAAAGAGAGTGTGAGGGATACTGTGTTTGACACAGAAGATGCTGAAATACAGCTTATATCATATCAGCCAAACCGTCTGGAATACGCATTTTCCGCCAAAACACCGCAGCTTGCTGTGTTCTCAGAGGTGTTCTATTACACAGGCTGGCATGCTTACATCGGTGATAAGGAGGTCCCGTTCTTTAGGGCCGATTACCTGCTGCGAGCCATGAATCTTGAGGCGGGAAGTTACAAGATAACCTTTGTTTTTGAGCCGTCTTCATATAAAATTGGAAAAATAATTTCAATTATTTCCTCAATTCTCTTGACTTTGGCTTTTTGTGGTATTATCTTTGCGGCGGTTAAAAAAAAGAAATAATAAAATTAGGTAAAAATGTCAATACAAGCATCTCATATTTTTAATTCCAGACTTACATCTGTCATAAGTATCTCCTTGGTGATATTCCTCATAGGCGTAACCACCACTCTCTTGCTAATGTCAAGCGAGCTTTCCATAACGGTCAGGGAGAACATTACTATGTCTGTGGTCC
>JAEEGL012761920.1_pt1 | contig 12863 bp, 13 predicted proteins | sample 9134231 | NCBI WGS metagenome assembly JAEEGL01 (sample SAMN16246548, study PRJNA631951) | gut metagenome | biome: gut microbiome; feature: rumen; material: fiber-attached | host: Bos | place: Iran: Karaj | collected 2018-10
ATAGGACTCAAACGGATGAAATTTCGAGATATTTTCGGCGCGGAGGAAGCAGGAATACGCCGGTATTCCAATGACGACAAACCGAAAAGAGCCGAAATAGCGCCGTTTGAGCGGGTTCGGATAACTCTTGTTACCCTAAAGCGGGAGGACGTGAACCTCCCGCTTTAAAAGTGTTTTACGGTTATATTGATTGTCTGATATAATTGACCAAAGCCACCTCACATTCGGGATAAAGCGAGTTTGCCAAAAGCTCAGCCGTTTTTCTCTGCGCGTTTCCCCTCAGGTCATATAGAGCTAAAATGTTTTTATACACGCTCTCCGATCCTATATCGCAGAAGACGCGCAGGTCCTTTTCGGCGGTCGCTTTATTATGTTGTTTTATATACTCGCTCAAGCCCGTACCGACAAAAAAATCGAGCTTGACTTTAACTTTATATACCGTAACGGCGAATTTCGGCGGCTTTATTGTCCCGTCATACGCGAAATCGGCGTATATGAACGCCCTTGACGCGTTTGTCAGATCGTTTGCGGTCACGCCGTCGAAAACGCCGCTTAAGCTTTCATTTTTCGCTTTTTTGAATAACGCCGTCAAAGCGTTTGACAGCCACCATTCGTCCGCCCGCTGATATGAATCTGTAGATTTTTTAAGCTCATGCATTATATCCGCTGTCATAAACAGCGTTTCGTTTTTGACCGTGCCGCAGCCGCAGTCGGCTCTTATATACGCAACCGTCAAAAGCACCCACGCCATATTCGTTTTCTCCGTTATGCCGTATGATTTTGTTTTTAGCAGATTAACGGTATTATATTCAATCTGGTCTAAATCAGCCTTGAACCGTACGTGATCTTCCGCTTCGGCTTCGTCCAGAGCTTTATTTATCTTTTCTTTTAATTCTCCGCCTCCGCGCGCGAAAAAATAATCATCCCGTTTCTGCTTGTCGCACGCAATTTCGTTTATCATTTCAAGTAATTCGTCATAGGTGCTTTTTGCCATAATAACCTCCGTTATTGGAATTGTCTTACCGCGTTTTTTTCGCTGTTTGCCGATTTTTTAACTCTGAATTAAAGAACTGCCGCAAAAACGGCAGTAACGTAATAATCATTTTTTTGTTTTTTCTTTGAACATCGGCTTGTATTCCGCGCTCTCTTTTTCCTTTTTATCACGATTGAGTTTGATTATTACCATAATAACGGCGAAAACGGCGTATATGACCGCGGCGAATATCATCAGAAGCACGACGGAGCGCGCGGACGCGATCTCTTTTGTGACGGACAAAAACAGAAGGAACACCGCCGCCATACAGAGAAAGAAATGTATGAGCAGCTTTACGCCGAACGAAAGCTTTTTAATCCTGAACACGTTTTGTATCACCGCCATAACGACCGAGAACAAAAACAGCAGAAGCTCAACTTCAAACAGCAGAAACTGCCCTTTCGTCCCGTTCTGCGCGGTCAGCTGATATATCGCCGTTATGAAAAACTGCGACACGGTGAAATATATGCACGCGGTCTTTATATGCTCAAGTACGGTTTTAAAGTATTTCATATCCATCCTCTTAATCATGATACGCTTATTGTATCACATTATTGTGAATAAATCAATATTTTACAAATCGGTATTGATTTTATATTCACGATGATTTATAATGAAATAAAAAACGGTGATAAAATGAAAGACGGATTTATAAAGGTCGGCGCCTGCTCGCCGGATATAACAGTCGCGGACACGGAGAAAAACGTGAAAGAAATAATAAAATACGTAAAGGAAGCGGACGGATTCGGCGTAAAGCTGCTCTGCTTTCCCGAGCTGTGTATAACGGGCTATACGTGCGGAGATTTGTTTTTGACTGATACTCTGCTTGAAAACGCTGTATCGGCTCTTTCATTTATTAAACAGGAAACAAAAGATACCGACGTCGTTTTCGTCGTCGGTCTGCCTGTTCGGGTATCCGGCAAAATATATAACGGTGCCGCGGTCCTCCACGGCGGCGAAATAATCGGATTTGTAACCAAATCAAAGCCGACGGCGGCGGAGGCGCGCTGGTTTGCCTCGGGAGAGCCGGAAGATGAATTTAAGATAATAGACGACGAATACCGCGGCGTATCCGACCTTGTTTTCGGCTGCGAAAATCTGCCCGATTTTACGTTCTCCGTATCGTTCGGCTCACAAGAGAGCTTGCCGTCCGAATATTCGGGCGCGAACATAACCGCCGTCCTCGCCGCGTCCGCCGAAATAATCGGACGCGCGGATTTCAGGCGAGAGCTTGTGAAATCAAATTCCCGCAAAAACATTTGCGGTTATATCTACGCCGACGCCGCGCCGACGGAATCTACGCAGGACAGCGTTTATTCCTCGCATTGTCTGATAGCGGAAAACGGCAAAATTTTGGCGGAAAATAAGCCTTTCGGCGACGAAAGACTGCTTATAACGGAAATAGACGTTTCATATATAAGGCACGAAAAGAGCAATAAAAACAATATAGGAAAAGAAAATGTAGCCGGCTATTCCTTTGAATTTAAGAATATAACCGAAACAAAGCTGACGCGCAAAATAGAGAAAAATCCGTTCGTCCCCGACGACGAAGCCGAGCTTGCCTCTCGCGCGGAGGAGATTTTCAAAATGCAGTCATACGGGCTGAAAAAGCGGCTTGAGGTGACGCGGTGCAAGCCCGTTATAGGATTATCGGGCGGGCTCGATTCCACGCTCGCGCTGCTCGTCTGCTGTAAGACTTACGACCTTATGGGTGCGGACAGGAAAGATATACTGACGTACACCCTGCCCTGCTTCGGCACGACGAACAGAACGAAATCGAACGCGCAAAAGCTCGCCGAGCTTTGCGGCGTGTCGTTTGAGGAGATAAACATTTCCGCCTCCGTCACACAGCACTTGAAGGACATAGGCATAGCCGAAAACGACAGAGGCACGGCGTATGAAAACGCCCAGGCGCGCGAGCGCACGCAGGTTTTGATGGATATTGCAAATCAGAAGGGCGGTCTCGTCATCGGTACCGGCGACTTATCCGAGCTTGCGCTCGGCTGGTGCACTTACAACGGCGACCACATGAGTATGTACGGCGTAAACGCGTCGATCCCCAAATCGCTTGTCCGTTATCTTGTCAGATACGAGGCGTCAAACGCCCTGAAAAACGGAAATAAAGATTACGCGGCGGTGCTTTTCGACGTGCTTGAAACGCCGGTATCTCCCGAACTGTTGCCGCCCGACAAGGACAGCATAGTGCAGAAGACGGAAGAAATAGTAGGTCCGTACGAATTGCACGATTTCTTCATATACAATTTCGTCCGCCGCGGATATTCGCCGTCTAAAATTTTGCGCCTCGCACAGTACGCGTATGAGGGAAAATACGATAAAGAGACGATCCTGAAGTGGGAAAAGGTGTTTTTCCACAAGTTCTTCTCTCAGCAGTTCAAGCGCTCCTGTGTCCCGGGCGGCGCCGCGGTCGGATCGGTGTCGTTTTCACCGCGCACCTCGCTCATGATGCCGGACGACGCGTCGTCGGCGTTATGGCTGCAAGAGCTTGAAAGGTTAAAGGTGTGATATGTTCGTAAGACCTTTAGCGGACAGACTGCGCCCGCAGAGCTTTGAGGAGATTGCCGGTCAGAGCCATCTGTTTTCGAAAAACGGTTCGCTTTACAAAATGATAAGCGGCGGTCATATCACCAATATGATATTCTACGGTCCGCCCGGAACGGGCAAGACGACCGCCGCCAATATCATAGCAAAGCAAGCGGATATGACTATGTATAAGCTGAACGCGACGACGGCGTCGCTGTCCGACGTCAAGGACGTCATATCACAGACGGACACGGTCATAGGCGCGGGCGGGATTTTATTGTATTTAGACGAGATACAGTATTTCAACAAAAAACAGCAGCAGTCGCTGCTCGAATATATCGAGGACGGGCGCATAACGCTGATAACGTCAACGACGGAAAACCCGTTTTTCTACGTTTACCCCGCCATTATCTCGCGTTCCGCGGTGTTTGAATTCAAGCCCGTGGAGCCGTCCGACTGCGTGCCCGTACTGCGCCGCGCGCTCTCGATCTTAAACGAGGAAAACAAGACGGAATGTACCTGCGACGACGACACGCTTTTGTATATCGCCCGCCTCTGCGGCGGCGACGTACGGCGTTGCATAGGTCTGCTCGAGCACGTCTATTACGCCGCGGACGATAAGATAGATAAAGAGCTTACAGATAAATTCGTACCCGACGCGATGCGCGGCACGGGCGCTTTTCAGCGCGACGGAGACGGTCATTTCGATCTGTTGTCGGCGCTTCAGAAGTCGATACGCGGCTCCGATCCCGACGCGGCGGTATTTTACCTCGCAAAGCTGCTCTCCGCGGGCGAGCTTTTGTCCGTCTGCCGCAGACTTCAGGTGATAGCGAGCGAGGATATAGGTCTCGCGTACCCGCTCGGCGCCGTTATCACACGCGCGTGCTGTGAGAGCGCGAAGGAGCTCGGCCTGCCCGAGGCGCGCATACCGCTGACGAACGCCGCGATAACGCTCGCCACCGCGCCGAAGTCCGCGCAGGGCATATTCGCGTACGACAAGGCGGAGGCGGATATAGCCGCGGGCTTGGGCAAAAACGTGCCCGACCACCTGCGTGACGTGCATTATTCGGGCGCCGCAAAGCTCGGGCGCGGTACGGAGTACAAATACCCGCACGATTACGAAAACGACTGGTGCGAACAGCAGTATTTGCCCGACGACGTCAAGGATAAACGGTACTACGAGTACGGAAACAACAAGACCGAACAGGCGGCGAAAGCGTATTGGGAGAAGATTAAAGGAGTAAAAGAATGAGGTTTGCAAAATGTTTGCCGTACCTTATCGTAGGGAGGGGGCTTGCTCCCGCCGAAAACGGTGAAATCAGAACCTCATAAAAACTGTTTGGAAAATCGCCGAAAATCAGCTTTTATCACTCAAAAACAGATATCCGTCATAAAAAAACGCTTAATCTGTAATCAGAACGGCGGGAGCAAGCCCCCTCCCTACAGGTACAATCCAATAAATTGTAAATTGAGAAAACATGAATTCAGCAAAAAACGAATCGGTAGAATTGCCGAAAAGAAAACACCCTCGGCTTGACGATTACGATTATTCGTCGGCGGGGTTGTATTTTATTACGATCTGTACGCACAACAGAAAATGTATTTTTTCCAAAATTGTAGGGCGGGGGCTTGCTCCCGCCGAAAGCGATGAAATCAGAACTGAATATAAGTTGTATGGAAAAATCGCCGAAAATCAGCTTTTATCACTCAAAAACAGATATCCGTCCCTAAAAATATACGCATACGTGATTATGCCTAATCACATTCACTTGATCATAAATCCGGCGTTCGGCACGGCGGGAGCAAGCCCCCGCCCTACGGTCATGGATATAATCTGTACGTATAAATCTCTGACAACGAGAGAATGTAAAAAAGCATATATGACGGACAAGGTATTTCAAACCTCTTTTTATGAGCACATTATAAGAAGCAAAGAGGAATACGAAGAGACACTGAAATACATATACGACAATCCCGTACACTGGATATATGACCCGCTGTATCAAAAAGACGGCTGAGAAATGTTCCCGGCTTGCTTCGCAGACAGCTTTCCAAGAGAGGACGCCGAGCCTCTTTTTAAATTTTTGAAAAATTTATTCAGACCCGTTACTTTTCACGTTTTTTGTCGCTTATATATATGAAAGCGGAAAATCTGAGAGGAAAAAATCATGGAAGACGAAAACATTGTCGATCTGTATCTGCGCCGCGATGAGGATGCGATAAAGCAAACCGAGATAAAATACGGAAAAAAACTGTTATCGCTGTCGGTAGGGATAACACAGGACAGACAGGACGCGGAAGAATGCTGTGACAGCACGTATTTTGAGGTATGGAACACCATCCCGCCAAACGAGCCGCGCACATACTTTTTCGCCTATATCGCTCGCATATGCCGCCATATCTCGCTCGATCTGTGCCGCAGCAGAACCAGGCAGAAGCGAAAAGCGATGATAACGGCGCTGTCCGACGAGCTCGATCTTTGTTTCGCCTCGCCCGACGATACCGATAAATGGATAGACGATAACGCGCTGAAAAAAGCGCTTAACGATTTTTTGTCGTCGCTTGATGAAGACAGCCGCGATATGTTCATACGCCGTTACTGGTATATGGACAGCACGGCGGAGCTTGTGCGGAAATTCGGCAAAAGCGAGGGCAGTATAAAAATGGCGCTTTTGAGAATGAGGCAAAGCCTTCGTCTGTTTCTTGAAAAGGAGGGGATACGGATATGACCGGATACGAATTGCTTAAAAAAATGGAGCTGTGCGACGACAAATACGTTGTACACGCAGCCGAAATAAAAAGAAAACCTGTCATAAAGCCGTATTTAACAGCCGCTGCGGCGGTTATTCTCACCGTTGCCGCGATACTGCCGTTCGCCCTGCGCTTCTCCGGCAAGGTAACGGCGTCGGACGTGGCGGCGCTTTTCGCGGGTGACGTAACCGACGGCACGCCCACAAGAGCTTACGTCACGGTCTGCGCGCCGGATATATCGGAGCTCGGCTACGACTGTCTGCCTCTGCCCGACGGCGGCACGGTCAGGGTTTATACGATCGACCGCAGCGCGAGGGTCAGCAAATCCGCATTTGTAAAATTCGCCGGAAACGCGATCGGCGCCCTCTGCTCCGGCGTCGGCGCGGAGGCGCCCGAATACGGTATCGAAAAGCGCGAGTGGGGCGACGGCGGTTACACTATAGATCTTGCCGATAAAACGTACAAAGCGAACGGGTGCTTTATCAGCGCTTCCGCGTCGGACGGTATCGGCTATTCGGCGATGATCTCGCTCTCAAACGGCGATCTGACGTTTGACGGAATAAACGTGAAGCCCGATATGACGCTTGACGACGAAAGCCTCGCCGCGTCGTTTCAGCCGCTTCGCCGCGCGTTGCGCGACAGGCTCGGCGTTGATCTGCCGGAAATCAGAGTAAAACGCATTTACGACGCCTGGGGACCGCTCAAAGCCGTTTATATTGAATTTTGCGAAAAAGAAAACGCCGATATTGCCATGAACAGGGTCATGATATCGGACGAATATATAAGGATATCCTTCAGATTCAACAACGGTCGTGTTGAATCGACAAGCATATATTACTGCCGCGCGGTAAAGCCGTCAAAGCACAGAGAGGAAAAAATGATAAGCCTCGCCGAGGCGGAGAAGCTGTTATATAAAGGCTATGTTTTCGGCGGTCATATATGCGAGCTTTGCATGAGAGAGCAGACGGCGGTCGATTTTGAGGGCTACGACAAGGTCGGACTGTATTATTACGAGGGCTTTCCGTTTTACGCGTTTTACAAAAATACGGATCTGAAAAACGAAAACGGCTCGCAAATCTACGCAAGAACTCTCGTCCCCGCGATAAAGGTCGAGGGACTTGAAAAATACTTTGAAAAGCAGGTGAGCGAGCACGGCAAATTCGCGCAATTTGAGGAGATCGCGGAATAGTGTTTTAATTATTCAGCTCTTCAATTAAGCCGCTCTTTTTGTAATAGATTTTATACCCGCAGATCTCGTCGCCGTTATACGCCTCGGCGCGTTCCGCTTTTTTAACGTAGTATATGCGCTTGCATTTGGGGGAGAAGATGAGGACGCTTTTGTCCGCCGAGGCGCCTTTGAGGTCTATTTTCATCCTGCGCCCCGTCACCTCGGTTATGACGTCCGGCGCGAGCGTTCTGACGCCGGGAAGCGAGCCGCGCCACGATACGCCCATGACGCCGGTGTTTTTCAAAAGGCACGCTCTGCTCTCACTTTCTATCAGCAGGTTTTTGTTCTTTAAATATTTCGGAAAGAATTTGACGCCGTAGGTTTTTTCACCGACCGTCATTTCGATATCGTAACCCGGATAAACCTTGAAAAACGATCTGAAAAGTCCGTTGTGTTTCTTTACCGTCCCGCTGTTCTCTTTACAGAATTTTTTAATCGCGTTATAATACGATACCCTTTCGGTTATTATGCGTATCAGTTTGATCAAGACGACAAGAAGCGCGGCGGCGCAGGCTGAAATTATTATCGTCGTTATCGTTTCGTTGATTATGATAAACGGCATACTGTCACCCCAATGTCACGGAGTTTTCTATAAGATTTTTCTTTGTCGCCGCGGTGATCATAAACCTCACGATATAAAGTATTACAAAGAAGATCAGAGAAGCCGCGACCGCGCCGAGCAGAGAGTTTTTGCATACGATATAGACCCACAGCTCCGAAATATAGAACTTTTCAAACGCAAACGAGTTCGACAGATCTATGTTCGTTATAAACGAGAAATATACCGTAAACGGCAGAAGCACGGCGAGGTAAACGGGTATCTCGTACGCTGAATTTTTTATATAGAACTTTTTGAAAATGGCGGCGGTTGACGCGCCGTTTTTTATCTCCGCCTTGAATTCGTCGCGGAAGGTGACGCTTCTCGTCGTGACTATCGTATAAACGATACAGAATACGATATGGATAATAATTCCGTACGCGGTTATTATACCCACGGCGTTCGACTCGTATCCGTCGCGCCATACGTTGCTCACCACGGTGTTTAATGCCACGCCGAATATAAGCGATTCGGCAAGGTGACCTCCGAGCACCGCCAAAAGCCAGAAAAGTATAGATTTAAAAATCCTGTTTTTCATCTTCGCCTCCCGTTTTAAATATCACGTGCGGCAGAGTATGACCGCATTTGTGGCAGAATTCCTCGTTTATATCAGTCGTGATGCCGCATACCGCGCACTGCGACATGGTGTCGGACGGCTTCGGGATAATGACCGTGTATTTGCTCCCGTAAAGGTGGAAAACGCGGTCGCCGTTGTTGTACGTTTCAAGAAACTGCCCTTCCTTTGCGCGTCCGCTGTAAATTCTGAATTTCTCGACCTCTCCGCCGTCTTCTTTAACGTAGAGATAAATAGTGTTTTTTCTGTATCTCGTCTCCTTTGACGGCTTGAAAGAATTCATACTGTCAACCGTCGTCGATATCTTCACCTTTTCAATGGTCCCGTAAAACGTTTTATCCGACAAAGCCGAGAAAATACCCGATATGAACAAAGGCACGGTAAATATAACGGTGTAAAACGCGTGACCTATGACGTTGTATTTTGCTATATATTCCGTCTGATACATAACGTTTCTCGTCAGAACAAAAAACAGCGCCGCAGTTATCTCGCATAAGACGAACACGAAAACGGGCTTTAATTTCTGCGAACGTTCGTATTTTTTCAGATCGTCGGGCAGATTTACCATATCAAAGCTCCTTTCTTCTGAAAACGTAGAAAAGCGGCTCAAGTCCACCGTATGAATAATCTCCCGATTTGTGCTGTAAAAACAGATAATCGCTGCCGTCTATGCTTTTGATAACGTATTTTTCTGCGGTCAGCTCGCTGTCGCAGAGCACAAAATCCTTAGTGTAGCGCAGAACTATGTCCCCGGGCGCTTTGTCCGTTTTAACGGTCTTGACGCAGATGCCGCGCGGAAGAAAGCGGATATACATAAGCCAAAGGTCATTTTTCCCGCACCGCGGCTTTTCGGGATCGAAGTCAAAGATATCGCGGACGAAATCAACGGCTTCCCACGCGCCCAAAACGTCGGGATCGTCGATATACGGCAGATCGGTGTTGTCTATGCGCTTTCTTATCGTTTTATCGGTGTAGGGCGTCGTATCGGTCTGCCTATATAACAGGCACACGGGATCGCCGCCGTTTTCAATGCAGTCGTTGCCGATAAATTCAAGTATCATGTATTTTTCGCCGTCCGCCTCGACTATCCGATAGGGATTGGGAACTGCTATGCTGCCGTTCGCCAAAAGGCGGTATAAAACGCCCTTGGTCCAGAACCATATCCACACAAAAGCGCCGCCCGGCAGAAACGGGAGCTCCCTGTGCGCAAAAGCGGAAACCTCGGGATTTATTTTAGTCAGATCGTTTCTGTCCGTCAGTTCGCCGCAAAGCTCCCATTTGCCCACGACTTCGGGATCGTCGATGAAAGGCACGCTGTCGAACAATGAAAAATAGTTGATACTGTCGGGATCGCGCGTCAGCTCGTCGATTTTCCTTATCTTTTCCTTGTCCGCGGCAACGTCTGAGATAACGGCGTTTTTTCTTTTTATCATCATATCGCGGAAGCTCTCGCCGTCCGCGCTCAAAAGCGCTTTTATCTCGCTTAACTCAAAACCGAGGCTTTTGTAAAACTGAATTTTGCGGAATTTTTCCACGGCGGACGTGTCGTATAGCCTGTAGCCCGTGTTTTTATCGGTGACGTCGGCGCACAAAACACCCTCCGCGTCGTAATAACGCAGTGTCTGTGTGCTCACACCGCAAATTTTCGCCATATTGCCGATCTTTATCATACCCCGCCCTCCGTCGTTTTTATTATAACATTACAGTCAACTGTAAAGTCAATATTAAATCGGGATAATTAAATAAAAATTCACAATTATATATATCGACTTTAGCTTACCCTCTATTATCATCGACGAAGCTGACGCCTTTTTATATGGGATAAGGTCTCTTATATCGTACGAAGGAGAGAGCGCCGCTGAATTTATAAAGGATTTTCACTGCGCTGTCGACGATTATCTGAAAGAGTGCGAGGCTGAGGGCGAAAAGCACCACGAGGAGCGCTATTGCGCGTTGTTGAAGAACATAGATACGGAAAAGGTATTTGAAAAATCCGTTAATATCGGTAACGTGTAAAATAACGGCAGCATCCCGATACCGAAACCATATCAACCGTTTAAAGCAAGAAAATACAATAAATAACTCCCGGCAAAATTGCTTTTGCCGGGAGTCGTATATTTTTGAGATACCGTTTTACAAAATGTAAAATAACGCAAAAAGACTTTGATTTTACGTTTTTAAGGGATTTTTGATGTGATAAAAAGGTTTACCTTGGATCTGCACAAAAAACGGTTTTGCGGCACCGGGCTTTTTTGACCGCGCCTTGACACAAATCGATTTGTTCCGTTTAATAATCAACGCCCGCGAGCTTTCCTTCGCTGTCGTATCTTTCTTCTCTTATCTTCTCGCCGTTTTCGTCGTAAATATATTTATATGAATAGTTGACCTTGCCGTCGGCGTTGTAGCTCGTATAACCCATCGGTTTTCCGTTTTCGTTGGTATAAACGTCGTAGCCGACGAGCTCGTTATCCTGGTTTACCGTAGTGATCTTCGCCAGAAGGCCGTCAGAGTCATATTCAAACGTTGATACGGAATAACGGTTCGGCTGATTCACCCAGTTCGGATAGTATTTCTTTTTGCTGTATTTTTTCGGATGTTCTCCGTCCTTGTCGTCGTATTCAAAAAACGTCTTGTTGGTCGAAACGGTCTTCGTGCCCCAGCCCGTATCCTCAATAAGGCGATCGTACTCGTCGTATATGCGTTCGACCTTCATGAGAGCGCCGGAGTTCCAGAAAAACCACGCCATAACGGTACAGTTGCCGCGCTCGTCGTATTCGTAATCAACGGAGCCCGTCTGTTCACCCTTGGCGTTGTAACTCGTTTTGTTTTTTATACGGTCGTTTTCCCAGGTCTGCTTGTGTACGAATACCAGATTGCCCTCGCCGTCGAAATGGCTGAGCTTGATGATGCGGCCGTTATCGTCCGTTTCCACGACGTCCGGGCTTTCGGTCCCCGCGGAGGATCCCTCCGCATCGCTCGTGTCGGTAATATCCGCCATAAACGTGGATACCGCGTCCCCCAGAGAATCAAGGATGCCGGACAAATTGCCTAACTGCGAACAGGAAGACAGGAAGATCGCCGCAACAAGCACAACGGCTGCCATTATTGTGATCTTAAACTTTTTCATAATATACTCCTTTCATACCTTGATACGGTTTCCGAATATGATTATATACGCAAAATATGAATTTTTCAATCTTGTTTTTCGTATTATGGCTTTTATGATGCCCCGTGATCGGTTTTTCCGGGCGGTTTTGACGCGCGAGCGTGCGCTTTCGTTTTCGGATTTTGAAAAAAGAACGGACCGAATCGTTATCGGTCCGCTCATGTTTTTATGATTTGATTATCTGACTTTCTTTGCAACCACAACTACATGGATTTTATTTGTGTTTTGATTATTTTCATCATTTCACTTGTGTCAATTAAATCAAAATGTAAAGAATTCGTATTGCAGAACAGTCAAAAAATTCAAAAAGTGAAGCCGGGTTTTTTATCAGCCGCAATGCGCATTCGGACGCCGCCCCCCATGGCGCCGAATGCGATGTTCCGCCAAAGCGGAACATAAAAAGAAAAACAAACAGGCAAAATTCAAAGCCTGTTTTTTTTCGCAGTCGATCATCCTCGGCATCTGTTTGCCGATAAAACTTCAGATATTTCGCTTTACGTATAAATTTTTATCGCAAATTTTACATTTGTCATTATTTGCTATTGATTTTGTAAGAAAATGATGATAATATATCTGTGTATGCACAGAGTGTATAAGCAAATTTTTTAAATGAAAGGATATAAAACATGGCACACAAGTACATTTACCTTTTTACCGAAGGCAACGCAAACATGCGTGAGCTTCTGGGCGGCAAAGGCGCTAACCTCGCCGAGATGACCAACATCGGTCTTCCCGTTCCCCAGGGCTTCACTATTTCCACGGAGGCCTGCACTCAGTATTACGAGGACGGCAGACAGATCAACCCCGAGATCCAGGCTCAGATAATGGAATATATCGAGAAAATGGAAAAGATCACCGGAAAGAAATTCGGCGACAAGGAAAATCCCCTTCTCGTTTACGTACGTTACGGCGCGCGAGCTTCCATGACCGGTATGATGGACACCATCCTCAACCTCGGTCTGAACGAGGAAG
>JAEEGL016375711.1_pt1 | contig 12863 bp, 12 predicted proteins | sample 9134231 | NCBI WGS metagenome assembly JAEEGL01 (sample SAMN16246548, study PRJNA631951) | gut metagenome | biome: gut microbiome; feature: rumen; material: fiber-attached | host: Bos | place: Iran: Karaj | collected 2018-10
ATGAAACCGAAGGGATAGCAGATGTACAGCCTGCTGTCAGGCCGGCCAGGATCAAGGGAAAGCGTGCCCTGATCGAACAGGCTGCATCCGAGCGTACAGGCAGCACTGCTGCCATGATGGATACGGTCCTTGCTCTGACAGGTACAAAGGCGGATGAAGCAGAGTATGCCGGAGAGACAGAACCGGGTGAAACGGAAACAGAAGAGCAGGCTGAAACGGTAGAGGATGTCAATCCGACTTATGTCCATGCAGAGAGCATGCCTGAAGATATCAATTCACCGGTAATGGACGCGGTCGATTACGGTAATGCCAGCAGAAGCTATCTTTCTGCGGCTGATACGGTTTATAATACGGATGTAGAGGGGCTGTTTGCCGAAAACGGCGATTATTACAGATTCCGCGAGGTGAACGATGCCTACTTTACAGATGCGCTGATCATAGGGGATTCAAGGACAGTGGGACTGCGGGACTACGGCGGTATGAGGAACGTAGCATCCGTGATCGCAAAGGAATCTCTGAATATTCATAATCTGTTTACCAAAAATCTTGAACTTACCGATCCTGACGGCCATTATGAGATCACTACGCTGCTGGACCTTCTGCTTTCAAGACAGTATCGGAAAGTATATCTCAGCGTCGGGATCAACGAACTCGGTATAGGGGATACGGTCTATTTTTATAATGCGTACAGACAGGCGCTTGGTGTTATACGGCAGCTTCAGCCGGATGCGATCATTTATATCCAGGGCATAATGCATGTCAGCGGCAGCAAGTCCAGATCTGATCCTGTTTTCAACAATACGATCATAGTACAGAGAAACCGGGCGATAGCGACTCTGGCAAACGGACACGATATCTTTTATCTGGATATGAATCCCGACTTCTGTGATGAAGACGGCAACGTTTTTGAGAACATTACCGGTGACGGGGTCCACCTGAAAGCGTCAGCGTATGAGAAATGGCACAGTTTTCTTCTGACACACGGTATTGTGCGTTCTGCGGATGATTATCTCGGGACCGGACCCGTTATGGAAGGCGTCAAAATACCCGGCGTAACAGAACCGCTGACTGATGACGATCCGGAACAATAACATGCGCAGAATGATTTTTAAAATGGAAAGGGAAGGCCTTTTGAAAGAAGGGGACCATGTTACGGTCTCCGAAGGAGTCCTTCCCGGAAGCTATTATTATACGATCGAACCCGCCCTCGCAATGAGCGGCAATTTCCGTGTCTACGAACGTCTGACACGGCTGGAAGGGGATGTGGAGCTGATCGAGAAGAATGACCGCGGGTTCTATGTGACCGTTGTTTTTGATGAAGGCGGGAACTGATCCGTACCGCCGGTATATCTGGATGAAACAGAGTTTTGACAAGTCTTTAAAACCATCAGGACACCATCTGCGGCACTTTTTCGCTGCGGCAGTCTTTTTAGTGCTGTCTTTATTTTTTATATCCGGGTGTTCACGGAAAGAAGAGACCGTCTTTACGATGGCTGAAAAAGCCCTCGGCGAATCTGATTTTGAAACAGCTTATTCATATTATTCGGAAGCGCTCGAACTTGGCCTGGAGACAGAAAAAAGCCTGAGGGGCCGTGGTATCGCGCTGATGAGCCGCGGTGATTACGACGGCGCCGTCTCGGATTTTGAGGATGCGCTTCAGTCCAGCCACGGCATTCCCTCCGATATAGAATTTGATATCAACTATTATCTGGCTGCATGTTTTTACAAACTCGGACGGTTTGACGAAGCCATTAAAGTCTATGATGCCATCACCGCCTTAAGACCGTCTTCTGCCGATGCATTCAAAATGCGGGGAGATGCCGAACTTCAGGTCTTAATGCGAGAAGAAGCCGTAGCTGATTACAACAGGGCAGTCCAGCTGGAACCGAAGAATTACGACAGGATGATCCTCATCCTGCAGTCCCTTAAGGATGCCGGCCTGGAAGAGACCGGGAAAGGGTATATCGAAGAAGCGCTTGACAGATATTCTTCCGGTATGAGCAACTATGACAGAGGGCGCCTTTATTATTATCTCGAACAATATGATACGGCTAAAACATATCTTGAACAGGCCAGGGCATCATCATCGGATTACCGTTCTTCATCTTTGCTCGGACAGACTTACGAAAAACTCGGAGATTATAATTATGCGGTCAGTGTCTATGAGTCCTTCATAGCGGCTGACCAGTCCCATCCGGAAGTATACAACCGGCTGGGACTTTGCAGAATGGCCATGGGAAACTATCAGGAAGCACTGAATGCTTTCCAGCAGGGCCTGATGCTGCAGGATACCGCAATGGACCAGAGTCTCTCGTATAATGAGATCGTTGCCTATGAGTACCTTGGCCAGTTCAAAAAAGCGGCAGTCCTGATGGAGAGTTATCTCCAGAAATATCCTACGGATGAAGACGCCAGGAGAGAATACATATTTTTAAGCACCAGATAAAGCGAAATCTTCGCACGTAAAGAGGAGGCAACGTCTTATGATACGGAAACTGATGGAACAGATCGAAGCAAAACATGCACCGGTCGTTGTGGGACTGGACCCCAATCCGTCCATGATACCGAAACATCTGTATACTGAAGCCGCCCGTTCCTTAAGAAACAAGCCGGAAGCGGATGATGAACTGGAGATCACCGCATGTGCCATCTGGAAATTCAACAGGCAGATCATAGACGCGGTCGGCGACCTTATACCGGCTGTCAAACCGCAGATCGCCATGTATGAGCAATTCGGCATTCCCGGGCTGCAGACTTACCTCAGGACGCTTCGCTACTGCAGGGAAAAGGGGCTTATCGTGATAGCGGATGTCAAAAGGGGTGACATCGGTTCCACTTCCATGGCTTACGCGAGGGCACATCTGGGCAGGACAGAAGCGAACGGTGTCATGCGCAGGATATTTGACGCTGATTTTGCCACTGTCAATCCGTATTTCGGTACAGACGGGATCGAGCCGTTCATAGATATCTGCAGACAGGAAAAGAAGGGAATATTCGTCCTTGTCAAGACATCCAATCCCACCAGTGTGGAATTTCAGGATGTTCTCCTTAAGGACGGAACACCGCTATATGAGCTTGTCGGCAGAAAAGTCAGTGAATGGGGCGCCGGCCTGATGGACGGCAGTTACAGTGATATAGGTGCGGTCGTCGGTGCCACATATCCGGAGCAGGCAAAAAGACTGAGGGAAGTCATGCCGCATACATTTATTCTGGCACCGGGATACGGGGCTCAGGGAGCTACAGCAGCGGACCTTGCCGGTTTCTTTGACTCCGACGGGAAGGGCTGCATCGTCAATTCTTCCAGGGGCATCATTGCCGCGTACCAGAAGGAAAAATACGCCGGATTCGGACCCGAAGGATTCGCCGAAGCTGCCAGGGCAGCTGCAAAAGACATGATCGATGATCTGTCTTCCGTTATCTGAAAGGAGCATACATTTGGAACAGTATAAATGTGAATTTATTGATTTCATGGTCGAGGCGGATGTTCTCAAATTCGGTGATTTCGTCCTGAAAAGCGGTAGAAGGTCTCCTTTTTTCATGAATGCGGGAGCATATGTGACCGGCGGCCAGTTAAGGCGGCTCGGCGCATATTACGCAAAGGCCATCCATGACAGGTACGGACTCGATTTTGACGTCCTTTTCGGACCTGCCTACAAAGGGATACCGCTGGCTGTTGCGACAGCAGCCGCCATTGACGAACTGTACGGAAAACAGATCAGATATTGTTCCAACCGTAAGGAGGTCAAGGATCATGGGGATACCGGGATCCTCCTGGGGTCCGGCCTCAAAGACAGCGACAGAGTGGTCATCATAGAAGATGTGACGACCTCCGGCGCATCCATGGCAGAGACGGTACCGATCCTCAGGGAGCAGGCGGATGTGGAGATAAAAGGCCTTATGGTATCGCTCAACCGGATGGAAAAAGGAAGGGAATCCGACCGCAGTGCCCTGGATGAGATCCGTGCATTGTACGGATTCGAAACGGCTGCGATCGTGACCATGAAAGAAGTGGTCGACTATCTGTACGGACGAAGGCTTCCAGACGGAAGGATACTGATAGATGACGCTATGAAAGCGGCGATAGACGCATATTATGAAGAATACGGAGCAAAGTGATCTCCAGCCCAAAGTGGTCCTGGAAAGCATAAAAAGACCCCGGGGCAAAGTATTCCCTTTCGTAAGCACGTCCAGGTTTGCGGCATTTGCGCTGTTCCTCGGACTGCTTTCCCTGGTATGCACCGTCATCTGTATCGTATGCACCTATAATGCGGGCGGAAATGCCAGTGTGCAGTATACTACTGCATTTGTCCTTTGCCTGTTCATGGCGGTTGCCGGGATCGTTTTTGATATACTATCCAGAAGGGACGACGAAGAGGATATAGCGGTCTTCTGGATCAGTCTTGTGATCAACCTGGCCGTTGTGGCTTTCGGTGTGGTCATCCTGTATCTGGGGACCGGACCGGAATTTTAATATTGATTACTGTTACGGAGGATAAACTATGGCAGTTGTAGGCATACTTATGGGATCTGATTCGGATCTTTCGGTAATGAAAAAGGCGGCGGCGATACTGGACAGATTCGGTGTGGAGTATGAGATGCGGATCATTTCTGCACACAGGGAACCGGAACTGTTTGTCGACTATGCCAAAAATGCTTCGGACAGAGGCATCAAGGTGCTGATCGCCGGCGCCGGCATGGCTGCCCATCTGCCCGGCATGTGCGCAGCTATCTTTAAGGGACCTGTTATCGGTGTCCCGATGCACACAAAATCCCTTGGCGGAAAAGATTCACTGTATTCCATAGTCCAGATGCCGACAGGGATCCCGGTGGCGACCGTTGCGATAGACGGGGCGGCAAACGCGGCCCTTCTGGCTGTCAGGATCCTTGCCGTATACGACGGTGAGCTTTCACGCAGGATCGAAGAGTACCATAAAGAAATGGAAGAGCAGGTGATAGAGAAAGATAAAAAGCTTTTGTCCGGAGGTTATGACGACTGAGCCGTATTGATTGGAATGAGGTGGGAATATGAGCAAATTGGATTATAAGAGTTCCGGAGTGGATATCGAAGCCGGCTACGCTTCCGTCGAACTGATGAAGAAATATGTTAAGGAGACCATGCGCCCGGAAGTCCTCGGCGGGCTTGGCGGGTTTTCGGGGGCTTTCAGCTTAAGCGCGATCAAAAGCCTTGAACATCCTGTCCTGCTTTCCGGCACAGACGGTGTCGGCACCAAACTGAAGATCGCATTTTTGACGGACAGGCACGATACGGTCGGTATCGACTGCGTTGCCATGTGCGTGAACGATATTGTCTGCGCAGGTGCAAGACCTTTGTTTTTCCTTGATTATATTGCCTGCGGCAAGAACTATCCCGAAAAGATCGCGGCTATAGTGAAGGGTGTATGTGACGGATGCAGGGAGGCCGGAGCAGCCCTGATAGGCGGAGAGACAGCTGAAATGCCCGGATTTTATCCGGTCGATGAGTATGACCTGGCCGGATTTGCCGTCGGTGTCGCGGATGAGAAGGATATCATAACGGGGCAGGAGATCTGTCCGGGTGATGCACTGATCGGAATTGCTTCCTCCGGGATACACAGCAACGGATATTCCCTGGTACGCAGGATCTTTGAACTGGATTCGGAAGATGCTGCGGCAAAGCTGGATGAATATCTGCCGGAACTGGGTGAGAAACTCGGCGAAGCGCTCCTTCGCCCGACCAGGATCTATGTTAAGGCTGTTTCGGCGCTGCAGGACGCAGGCATCAGGATCAGGGGCTGCGCACACATAACCGGCGGCGGCTTTTACGAGAATATTCCCAGGATGCTTCCGGAAGGGACGGCCGTCCGTATCAGAAAAGACAGTTATCCGATACCGCCGGTATTCGAACTGATGAAAAAGCGCGGGGACCTGGAAGAGAAAATGATGTACAACACTTTCAATATGGGTATCGGTATGGTCATTTCCGTCCGTGAAGAAGATGCTGAAACGGCTGTTGAGATCATAGACGGTGCTGGTGAAAAGGCATACCGCCTGGGAGAAGTGACTGTGGGCAGCAAAGAGGTAGTCATATGCTGAGGGCCGCGGTACTCGTATCCGGAGGCGGGACCAATCTACAGGCGATCATTGACCGGATAAAAACGAATGAACTTACGGGGGTCAGTATCGTCTGCGTGATCAGCAACAGCAAAAAAGCCTATGCGCTCAAAAGGGCGGAAGAGGCAGGGATCCCTGCAGTATGTATTTCACCGTCGGCTTATGAAGACAGGGAGGCTTTTCATGAGGCGCTCCTGGCCGGGCTTAAAGAGTTTGAGCCGGACCTCATCGTCCTGGCCGGATTCCTTGTCACGATACCGCCTGCCATGATCAGGCAGTACAGCGGCAGGATAATCAATATCCATCCGTCCCTGATCCCTTCATTCTGCGGACAAGGCTATTACGGACTGAAAGTACATGAAGCGGCGCTCGCCCGCGGGGTAAAGATCTCAGGCGCAACCGTGCATTTCGTGGACGAAGGCATGGATTCGGGCCCGATCATTCTGCAAAAAGCCGTGGAAGTCATGGCGGATGATACTCCGGAATCACTTCAGCGCCGTATTATGGAACAGGCTGAATGGAGAATACTTCCGGAAGCGATCCAGCTGATCGCTGATAACAGGGTAAGGATTACCGGCAGCAGAACGACCATATTGCCGGAGGAAGGATAAGGATGACCGGAATGAGAGTACTTGTAGTTGGCGGAGGCGGCAGAGAGCACGCGATCGTCGATGCCATAAGCAGGAGCAGCAGAGTCAGCAGGATATTCTGCGCGCCCGGCAACGCCGGGATCGCTTCCATTGCCGAATGTGTTCCGATCGGGACGATGGATTTTGCTGCGCTGGCTGACTTTGCCGTCAGGGAGTCGGTCGATCTGACTGTAGTCAGTATGGATGACCCGCTCTGTGCCGGCATCACGGATTTCTTTGAGGAACGCGGACTCAGAATATTCGGGACCAGGAAAAATGCGGCTGTTATAGAGGGAAGCAAGGCATTTGCCAAGGAACTGATGCTCAAATATGATATTCCTACCGCTAAAAGCGTGACTTTTACCGATCCTGCCGCCGCAGTGTCTTATCTGGACGAAACAGGTTATCCTGTTGTCCTTAAGGCTGACGGCCTTGCCCTCGGAAAGGGCGTACTGATCTGTGAAGACCGCGGTGCGGCTATGGCCGGTATTAAGGAGATCATGATCGACAAAAAGTTCGGTGATGCGGGTAATACTGTCGTTATCGAAGAATTCCTGACGGGCAGGGAGGTATCCGTACTCGCCTTTGCCGATGGCCGGCATATCGTTACGATGAGTTCCGCCCAGGACCATAAACGGATAGGAGACAACGATACCGGACCGAACACCGGCGGTATGGGCACGTTTTCTCCCAGTCCGTTTTATACTGACGATATCGACAAGATCTGCAGGGAAACGATATACCAGAGAACGATCGACGCAATGGCCAAAGAAGGACGGCCTTTCAAGGGCGTGCTTTTCTTTGGACTCATGCTGACTGATGACGGGCCGAAAGTGCTGGAATACAATACAAGATTCGGCGACCCCGAGACACAGGTCGTACTGCCCAGGCTGGAAAACGATATCATCGATGTCATGGAAGCCTGCATGGACGGGACACTGGACAGGATCGAACTTAAGTTTTCAGACCGTGCCGCTGTCTGTGTGGTGCTTGCCTCAGGAGGATACCCCGGCTCTTATGAAAAAGGAAAGATCATAACCGGCCTCGAGTCGCTTAATAACGAACCGGATGTTTACTGTTACCATGCCGGGACAGCTTTTGACAGTGAAGGAAATATCGTTACCAGCGGAGGAAGGGTACTGGGTATCTGTGCGCTCGGGGACGATCTTCTCAAGGCGAGGGCAAAAGCATATGAAGCTGCCGGCAGGGTCAGCTTCGACGGAAAATATTTCAGGACGGATATCGGAAACGCTCTTTTTAGTGGGTGACAAACCCATGGTGTTGGTATAAAATTATCTCAGTTTGTATTTAAACTCATAAGGAGATATAGCGTCATGGTTAAGAGAAAAAATGCGGCTAGGATACTGGCAATAGGATTGGCTGCGGCTATGATACTCGGGGTACTGGGTTTTTCATTTGCCAGCTTTGCGGCTACGGCTACAGTCAACGGCAACGATGTCCGTGTGCGTTCCACTCCGTCCACTGATTCCAGCGTACGAGGCGTTGTGAATTCCGGACAGACTTTTGAGGTCGGCGATCCCGAATCCGGTGCGGACGGAAGACAGTGGTACAAGGTGACCCTGAGCGACGGGTCGACCGGATATATCCGTGAGGATCTTCTTACGATCACTGCCGATGAACAGCCTCAGGAAGTTACTGAGACTCCGCCGGAGACAGTCCCTGAAACGGAGACCCCTCCCGCGACAGAAGTACAGACCGAGGATGGATCAGACAGCGCCGCTGTCCCCACCACTTCTTCTGAGAGATACAGGATCGTCAATGTACCGGATGATACCGGTTCGGAAGTATGGTACGTATATGACTATACCGATGGTATCCGTATCAAGATCGAAGATCTTAAACAGTTTGATACTTATAAAGAGAGTGCGGAATCGAATTCCGCAAAGGCCAGCAGGTTCCGTATCCTTATGATCCTGTTCGCGATCCTTCTCGTCGCTGCTATCGTAGTTGCCACGCTTCTTGCTCTCAGGCTCCGTGACGTCACATCCTCTGATGTCGATCTTGCCGAAGCCCGCAGGAAAGAGAGAAAGCGCAACAGGAATGCTGACGATGTCAGCAGGCTTTCCGGATCATCCCGCAATCAGACGGCTTCCAGGAACAGGGAAAGCGCATATCCTTCAGGCAGAGCCGGCAGGACCGGCCAGGGCGCGGCAGGCGGTGCACAGCCGCATGCGGCTCACAGTCAGCAGCCTGCAAGAAACGCCGGCCAGGCAGTAAGACCTGTCCGCGGTGAAGACGGCCGTCCCGTCAGAGGCACAGGGGCACAGGTCCAGTCCAGACCCGTCCAGCAGCGTCCCGTCCAGGGCCAGGCAGCACCTGTAAACCGTGAAGGCGCTGCAAGACCTCAGCAGGCCAGACCCGTTCAGGGACAGGCACCTGCGCAGAGACCGGCATCCCAGCCCAGGAATTTTGCTGTTGATGAAGATATGGATTACGAATTTCTTAACCCCGGCAAATAATAAAACATAAGATTTTTATAAACTCATAGAGTTAGATTGACCTGAATTCTGCATCTGTTATATACTATATATAACAGATGCAGTTTTTTGGGTTCCGGCAGCATTTCGGAGGACAAAAAAACATGATGTTTATAGAAATAGATTTTAACAGTGATGAAGCTATATACCAGCAGCTTTGCAATCAGATCATTCAGGGCATAGCGACCGCCAGGATCGCCCAGGGCGACGTCCTGCCTTCTGTCAGGCAGCTTGCCGACGAAGTCGGCATCAACATGCATACGGTCAATAAAGCCTATTCGCTCCTCAAACAGGAAGGCTACGTCAAAGTAGACAGAAGGAAAGGGGCAGTGATTTCCTGTTCAGGCCAGAACAAGGACGAGGCAAAGCAGATCATCCGCAAGGATCTGACAGGCATACTTGCCCAGGCAAGATGCAGAGGACTGACAAAAGAAGATATTGCAGAACTGGTCAATGATATTTACAATGCCTTTGATGAATATGACAGAGTCAAAGAGGCAGGCAGACCTAAGGTTTAAGGAAGGATCTACGATCAATGAAACCGAATTATACGGATAACGCAAAGGAAGTGCTCAAGCTGGCAAAATCGGCTGCTATGGAGCATAAGCAGAATTATATCGGCACGGAGCACCTGCTGATGGGGCTCATCCGGGAACCTGACGGCGTTGCCTCCAGGATCCTGACGGAGAACCTGGTCACGGAAGCCAGGATCACCGAAATGCTTTCCCAGCTCAATATACAGAGTTCGGACCTTGCACTCATGGATAAGGACGGATTTTCTCCCAGGTGCCAGAAAGTACTGAATATCGCTGCCGAGCAGGCAGCGCAGTACAAATCTGTCAAGATCGGCACAGAGCATATACTGCTGGCCCTGATCCTGGAAGAAGAGAATGTCGGTGTCAAGATCATGCAGTCCCTGGGTATCAACCCTGCGAAAATATATTTCGAACTCCTTGCGGCCATCGGCGAGGATCCGACCAAACACAGGGAGGATCTGCAGAGCCAGAGAAGGCAGGAAGGACAGCCCGCAACGTCCATGCTCGACCAGTACAGCAGGGATCTTACGGCCCTTGCCAGGGCAGGCCAGCTCGATCCTGTCATCGGCAGAGAAGATGAGATCAGCAGAGTCATCCAGATCCTCAGCAGAAGGACAAAGAATAATCCGTGCCTGATCGGTGAACCCGGCGTCGGCAAGACTGCGATCGTGGAGGGTCTTGCTCAGCGTATCGTATCCGGCGACGTTCCCTTTACGGTAAAGAATAAAAGGCTCCTTACACTGGACCTGGCAGGTATGGTCGCCGGATCCAAATACAGGGGCGAGTTTGAGGAGAGGATAAAGACAGTTATCGCGGAAGTGATCCGCGACGGAAATGTGCTTCTGTTCCTGGATGAGATCCATACCGTGATCGGTGCGGGTGGTGCGGAAGGCGCGATAGATGCCTCCAATATACTCAAGCCTTCACTGGCAAGGGGCGAAGTGCAGCTGATCGGTGCGACCACGATCAATGAGTACCATAAATATATAGAAAAAGACGCTGCGCTGGAAAGGCGTTTCCAGCCGGTTTCAGTTGAAGAACCCGATACGGAAGAAGCGCTCAGGATACTGGAAGGCATTGTCCATCGTTATGAAGAGCATCATAAAGTCAGGGTGGACCAGGATGCACTCAAGGATGCAGTCGATCTTTCCGCCCGGTACATCAATGACAGGAACCTGCCCGATAAGGCGATCGATGTGATCGATGAAGCCTGTGCGGCTGTCAGGCTGAAAATGACGGATTCATCGGCATCGGATCCTGCCGCAAAGCTGCAGGGAGTGATCCGGGAACAGGATCTGGAACTGGCCAGGACACTCGCCGCCGGAGACCTGGCAGGGGCGAGAAAGCTCCGCAGGTCACAGGAACGCAATATCCGGAAACTGAATGCCCTGAACGAAAAACAGGATAATGAAGAAGCATCCCAGCCGTTGGTCACTGCAGAAGATGTGGCGGCTGTGATCTCCATGTGGACGAAAGTACCGGTCAACCGGCTGACACAGAAGGAAGGGGAGAGGCTCCTTCATCTGGAAGAAGAACTGCATAAACGGGTGATCGGCCAGGAAGATGCTGTTTCGGCGGTTTCAAGGGCCATCCGCAGGGGGCGTGTCGGACTCCAGGATCCCAAACGCCCGATCGGCTCGTTCCTCTTCCTCGGACCGACCGGCGTCGGCAAGACAGAGCTCTCAAAAGCACTTGCCGAGGTCATGTTCGGGTCGGATAAAGACCTGATCAGGGTAGATATGTCGGAGTACATGGAACAGTATGCCGTTTCTAAACTGATCGGATCGGCGCCCGGTTATGTAGGCTATGACGACGGCGGCCAGCTGACCGATAAGGTGCGTCAGCATCCGTATTCGGTCGTGCTGTTCGATGAGATCGAAAAAGCCCACAGGGATGTTTTCAATATTCTTCTGCAGATCCTCGATGACGGACATATAACCGATTCCAAGGGAAGAAGGATCAATTTCAAGAATACGATCATTATCATGACGTCCAACATAGGCGCCCAGAGGATCATTACCCCGAAAACGCTCGGATTTGCTGATAAACCGACCAGATCACAGAGCTACGAAACGATGAAGAGCAATGTCATGGAAGAAGTCAATAAGATCTTCAGACCTGAGTTTATCAACAGGATAGATGAAGTCCAGGTCTTCCATCCCCTGAGTAATGAAGAAATGCTGCAGATCACAACGCTGCTCTGCAACGACCTTATCCTAAGGGCAAAGAAACAGCTTGGCATCAGACTGAAGGTCACGAACTCATTCAAAAAATACCTGGTCGAAAAGTACGCGGATGAAAAAATGGGGGCAAGACCTTTGAAGAGGGCGATACAGACCGTGGCGGAAGATGCACTTTCGGAAAAGATCCTGCAGGAGAATCTGGAGGAAGGAAGTACGGTCACGATCGGTTATTCAGGCAGTCAAGTGACATTCAAAACGAGCTGATATATGGCAAAGATCAAGAAAAGCACAGCTTTTTTCTGTCAGGAATGCGGGTATGAATCCGCGAAATGGACCGGCCAGTGCCCGGTCTGCAAAGCATGGAATACAATGGTGGAGGAGCCTGTCAGGGCTTCTTCATCTGTTTCCGGAAGAGGCTCTCTTGCGGGACTTGATGCTCCAAAGCCCCTCAGTCTCTCGGAGATACCGGCGGACGATAATACGAGGACTCCGACCGGCTTTGACGAACTGGACAGGGTCATGGGCGGCGGGATCGTTGACGGCTCCCTTGTACTGATCGGCGGGGATCCCGGCATCGGCAAATCCACACTCCTCCTGCAGGTAGCGGCCCATGCAGGAAAGGCCGGCAGGAAGGTCCTGTACGTTTCCGGAGAGGAATCCATCGCGCAGATCGGCCTGAGGGCAAAGAGGCTGTTCGAGAATGATGCCTGTGAAGGCGTAAAGTTTCTATGTGAAACAGATCTTGCAGCGATCTCCGCGCTGATACTGGATACACGGCCGCACCTTGTGATCATAGATTCCATCCAGACCATGATGAATGACAGTGTACAGTCAGCGCCTGGTTCCGTAGCACAGGTCAGGGAGACTACGGCAGTGCTCCTGAAACTGGCGAAGCAGACAGGGATCACATTCTTTATCATCGGCCAT
>JAEEGL010095319.1_pt1 | contig 12862 bp, 8 predicted proteins | sample 9134231 | NCBI WGS metagenome assembly JAEEGL01 (sample SAMN16246548, study PRJNA631951) | gut metagenome | biome: gut microbiome; feature: rumen; material: fiber-attached | host: Bos | place: Iran: Karaj | collected 2018-10
CACCCACGCTGGAGTTTGGGTGCAACTTGGGTGCAAGATGGGTGCAGGATTGGGTGCAAGATTATGGGGGCTAACTGCTTGATAATGAGTACTGGGTGCAAGAAGTGCAAGATTCTGGCGGGTTTTATCTATATAGTCAACATAAAACAGGCTTAAGACGTGAGAGTCAACCTAAACAAGTTTTAATGACTAACAGAGTCAACCTTTTTAGGGTTTAGACATGTTAGTAGTCAACCTAAATCAGGAAAACACAGTCAGTTAAAGTCTTATATTGTGAAATAGCCAACCTTTTCAGGGATAAAACAACTCCGCCGCGACACGTTTGCCGCGGCGGAGCCTTTAATTGTTTATTCCTTAATTATTCATTATCCATTCCCAGTTTATGCTCCCTTATTTGAGATAATCAATCTGCAACTTCTGGCCGGGTATCCTGAAACGTAAATACCCCTTTCAAGTCTGATAGATATTTGTCGAAATCCGCAATGCTCTCATCCGTCATCAAGAAATGCAGTTCTAGGGGAATGTTGTTCTTGCTGAAAACGACAACACATCTGCCGCAAGTGTATTTTCCCTCATAGGTTTCGGCTTGGAAATTCTGAGGATAGACGAACATCGAAGTACCGTTGAAGATGTTTTTAGCCGTTTCGGCAGGATAGTTGGTAACGAGCATCTCGGCATCCCTTAACGCCTGTCTTGTCAGGGAATGGATAGGCTTCCCAAGCTCGAAGTGATTGGCAACACGAGTGAAGACATGTTCTTTGGCCGCTTTTTCGCTTAGGGGAAGTGTTAGCTTCTTCCCGTCGATACGCTTGGGATACGTGGTCATTGCCAAAAGGCATTTCCCGTCCTGATGCGCTAGGCGCCCCATCAGCATGCCGCCCAGTTTCCGGTTTATCGGAGCATCATGTCCTGTCAACGGTCCATACTTCGGGTCGAAAGGATATCCGTCGTTGTCAAACACATAAGACAATGTGTCTGATTCCACCACCCATTTGTCGCTGGGAGTATAGGAGATGTAATTCCTTTCCATGACTTCCCAAAATTTCTCGAACTTCATTCGCGGAATATTAAATTCCACCTCATGCTCGCGTCCTGTGGTGCCGAGGATGAGGGTGTAGGTGCCGGCGGGGAGGGCTGAGATGTCGTACTCGTTGTCATAATTATTATAGAGATGTATCTCATCTTCAAGAATGACAGTCTGGGTAGTATCCACAATATGAAGAGTTACGTCAGACTCTACTTGCGGGTAGAAGTAGAGATAGCCTCCTGCTATTTCCACCTCTGGAGGAGGGATGGGCGCGCCAGGGGCAGGGTGGAAGGGATGATCTCCCATTCCAACAATTGTGTCACCAAAAATGGGAATCAAGTTAATAGGATCATTACTTCGTGAGTCTATCGCGTTTGCGGCTAATGCGCATGAGCAGAAAAGTGCTGTCGCGAGAAAAAAATCAGTCATAGGCTTAACGTTTAGGATGTTAGATAATAATACTTATGCTGTTGTTTTGCAAGGCAAAATTCGTATTTTGTGGCGTTCCCGCCAAACTTTTTCTTTGCAAAAATTTTCATCGTACATTTTATTTTTTCAAATAATTTCACGGATGGGGTAAGAGCCTATAAACCATGTTTTTAACTGTTTTCGGCTTTTCGCGCGAATTTTGCTCGTTTTATATACTTTTTCTATTTTTGCGGCACAAAAGAACAAAACATGCCAAAAGTATGAAGCTTAGATTGTGTGTCGGGATTTGTGGGATATTGATTCTTTTCTCCTGCAATCGGGGTAGGGTGATGCCTGCCGAGCTGCTGCAGCTGGACTCGCTGGCGGAGGCGGAGCCGGCGCATGCAATGTCGCTGCTGGATTCGCTGGCGGAAAAATATGATAATGCTGACGAGGCGGAGTTCTACAAATACCGGCTGCTATGCATAAAAGCCAAGGCGAAGGCATACATCCCTATTGACGGAGAAAAGCAAATCAAGGAAATCGCACGCTACTATATGGGGAAGCCCCGGTGTTTGGAACAGATAGAAGCTCTATACTATCTGGGGGGATTCTATCGCGATGGCCACGACTATCCAAGAGCAATCGAAAACTACCGCGCGGCGGTAGAGTGTGCAGGTTCCGACAAAAGGTTGTCGCAATCGACCACTGTGGCATGCTGCTACGCGCAACTTGCGGGTTTGAACCTGAAACTCAGCCGGATGGACAAGGCTCTGGAGTACGCAAAGAGGGAACATGAGATTTTTCAGGCGATTTGTCCAGATGACATCGTTAAAGAACTGGATATCGCCAAGACATACAGATATTGCGGAAAGAAGGACTCCGCGAGCATATACTATACTCGTGCACTCAATCTCATAGCGAAAGACTCCGCAAGGCAACACTTCTCAGAAACGGCAGAGATACTGTACTTCTATTCAACATACAGCAGAAAGAGTGCTGCCGACTCGTGTGCTGCACTACTTCGCACAGCCAGAACGACGGATTTGCCTGCAAATGCGTGGGGCGCAATGGGTGTGTACCACAACGCTTTCGGGGATAGGGACTCTGCCGTATATTACCTGAAACTGCAATACGAACATCCGCGCAACTGGCTGGACAGGAAGAACTGCGCGAGCGCCCTGTTTCGTCACTACAAGCAAGCAGGGCAATGGGAACTCGCTACGCAATATGCGGAGGCATACGATGCTGCATGTGACTCGATGGAAATTGAAAATCGACGGGAGGCTACATTGAATGCTGATAATTTCTTTCAATATACGGTAGCCGCGAAGGCTGAAGCCGAAAAAGAAAAGGCGGACTTCCTACAAAACCTCTTACTTTGGTTTGCCATTATCATTTGTTCTACAGCGTGCACTATGCTAATAGTGGGGTATCATCTGTTCAAAAAGAGGATGAAGAAGATGGAGATGGATATGCTGCAACAACGCCACGTATTAGGAAAGGACACGGGCACAATGGTTTCCGTGTTTAAAAAGCTACAGGAAACAATCCAGAATGGGCGCGGCATCAACGATGTTGTCAGTTGGTCGGAGATAGAACGATGTGTGGAAATAGAATGTCCCGACTTCTCCGAACGTGTAAGAAGCAGCAACCTTACTGCCGAAGAGACACAAATATGCTACTTGGCAAGAATCGGAATGAGAAAGACGGAAATAGGCACACTGCTTAAACTGTCGCCATCTACCGTAACCCGTAGGGTTCAGTCGCTGACGGAAAAGGGCGTGATGTAGGTTTCTTGAGCAATTCTACTCTATCCTGAAATCGCCGAGGCGTTGGAGGGGAGTCTTGGGGAGTTTTGACCAGACTTCCTTGGGGCGGACGCTTTTGTCGAAGGCGTTGGAGATTGTGGTCTTCTGTTTGCGCGTGAGATAGTTGTAGCTCTCGTTGGTGGCTTCGCCGCTGTAGCGTGAGAAGCTGTTGGTGTCCTTTCCGATGAGGAAGATGTCGCCATCCTGAAAGCGGAAGGTGTAGGTGTTTTGCGACGTGTCGGCGCTGCCCGCAGAGGCAAAGTATTCAAGGCTTATCTTCAGCGTGCCGCGAGGCGAGATGTCGAGACTGCTGTTGACGAACAAGTATTCGTTAACCTGATGGGCGAGGACATCGGAGTACTGTTTCCACAGTTTGAAACTGCCATCGGCTACGCCGAAGTACACGGTGAGCAGGGGCTGGTTGAAGTTATAGACGTAGCCGTCGTCGCGCGTCAGCATATTCTCCGCATTGTCTGGCGTGGCGATGATGACGAGGTCCTCGAAGCCGTCCTTGTTGAGGTCGCCGCGCACTTCCTGCTTTTGCCATCCTTCAGGAACGATGTTGTCAGCGGAGGTGCCTGCGGGCTTCATCCCCTGTGCCCAGGTGAGCACGGGGAAAAGCGCAAGTGTGAATGATAAAATGGTTTTCATGATTTCTTCAAAGGCCGAGACCTTTATTACGTTAACCAATAACCGTTAACCATTAGCAGCCGCAGGCCTTCTGTTATTGTTTAACGAGAAGGATTTGCGCTGCTCGGCTCGTGAGATTTCTTCGAAGTCCAAGGGGTAATCGTTACTCGCCTCGCCATTCGCGCCCCAGCCAACGAGAGAACTGTGTCCTCTCGGGCTGACGTGCGCTGCTCGGCTCGTGAGATTTCTTCAAAGGCCGAGGGGTAATCGTTACTCGCCTCGCCATTCGCGCCCCAGCCAGCGAGAGAACTATGCCCTCTCGGGCTGACGTGCGCTGCTCGGCTCGTGAGATTTCTTCAAAGGCCGAGGGCTTTATCGGGGAAGTGCGGAGAAATGACTTTGGGGTGGGTAAACATTTGGCATTATTCAGAGGGATTATCTATGTAGATTGTGCCAAAGAAGAAGGTGCGAGGGTGCTCTTCTTCCTCGTCGGGGTCGAAGTCGTAGTCCACGTCAGAGCCAACGGTGCCCCAACAACGGACAGGGAAGGCAGGGAACAGGACGCGGAGGTAATCGGTGGAGTCGGCAGGGATGTAGCCCAAACGATAACCATCTGAGTGGTATATTGCGAGGGCATCAGGGTCGTATTCGTTTTCAGGTTCAGGAACAACATAGCCTACAAACGTGCCGAGATAGTCGGCAATGCGGTCGCGATAGTTAATACCTGCAATGGAGAAGGAGAGCTTGCCTGCGTAGATGTTGGTGAATGTCCCGTCGGCAAGACGTACAGGAAGCACACCACGATAACGCATGTTCATGGCATCCTGATGTGTTATCTCATCGCCGATTTCCTTTGACTGTTCCATAACGGCAGCTATTTGCAACAAGTATTGAGCCCTTTGTAGTGCCTGCTCAGGAGTGGAATCCGAAAATTGTGAAAACGGAACGGGGGGAGGTGGAGGTGGAGGTGGAGGAGGAATGTGTGACATAGTTATATAGTATTGGTAGGTTCGGCAACGGCCATGGGATAGGTCGGGTGATTTTTGTTTTTTGAATTGTTGTAAGGGAGGCAATGAACTGATCCTTTGCATCAACTTGTTGCCGCAGGACAGCTATAATTCATCCTTGCTTTTAAGTTCGCGCATGAGAGACGCGATGGTTTCATTCTTCGCAGCAAGCCTTTGAAAAATTATTCGCCTCGCTTTTCTGCCCACACCGCCCTTCGCTGCACTTTGCGCAGCGGGGCGACAGTGGACGCTCGGCTCATGACTTTTTCAAAGTCCAAGGCCTTTGAAAAAGTCATTGCCCTTGTCATCGACGAGGATGAAGGCGGGGAAGTCCTCGACTTCTATCTTCCAAACGGCTTCCATGCCGAGTTCGGGATATTCCACGCACTCGATGCTCTTGATGCTTTGGAAGGAGAGGACTGCTGCAGGGCCGCCGATGCTGCCGAGGTAGAAGCCGCCGTACTTCTTGCAAGCGTCTGTAACCTGCTGCGTGCGGTTGCCCTTGGCAATCATAAGCAGCGAGCCGCCCTTCGACTGGAAGAGGTCAACGTAGGGGTCCATGCGGTTTGCCGTCGTCGGGCCCATGGAGCCGCAGGGCATGCCTGCTGGCGTCTTTGCGGGACCAGCATAGAGCACGGGGTGGTCCTTGAGGTATTGTGGGATGTCCTCGCCGCGGTCGAGGCGTTCCTTAATCTTTGCGTGTGCGATGTCGCGTGCTACGATGATAGTGCCATTTAGCGATAGGCGTGTGCTGACAGGATACTGCGTGAGCTGTGCGAGCACTTCCTTCATGGGGCGGTTGAGGTCAACGCGTACGCCGCCGCCTTCGCCTGCCTCGCGCATGCTCTCGGGGATTAGTTGCGTGGGCTGGTCGTCGAGCTTTTCAATCCAGATGCCGTCCTTGTTAATCTTGCACTTGATGTTGCGGTCGGCGGAGCAGCTGACGCCGAGTCCTACGGGGCAGCTGGCGCCGTGGCGCGGCAGGCGTACGACGCGGATGTCGTGGGCGAAATACTTGCCGCCGAACTGTGCGCCGAGACCAATCTTGCAAGCCTCTTCGTAGAGGCGCTCTTCGAGTTCCACGTCGCGGAAGGCGCGTCCCGTCTCGTCGCCCGTCGTGGGCAGGGCGTCGTAGTATTTCGTCGAGGCGAGCTTCACCGTGAGCAGGTTCTTCTCGGCGCTCGTGCCGCCGATGACGAATGCGATGTGGTAGGGTGGGCATGCTGCCGTGCCGAGGCTCTTCATCTTTCCTACGAGGAAGGGCACGAGCGTCTGGGGGTTGAGGATGGCCTTCGTCTCCTGATAGAGGTATGTCTTGTTTGCGGAGCCACCACCCTTGATGACGCACAGGAACTTGTACTCCATGCCTTCTGTGGCTTCGATGTCGATTTGTGCGGGCAGGTTGCAGCGCGTGTTCACCTCGTTATACATGTCGAGGGGTGCGTTCTGCGAGTAGCGCAGGTTCTCCTCCGTGTATGTTTCATATACTCCGCGCGATATGGCTTCCTCGTCGCAGTGGTATGCCTTGTCGTCTGGCGACGTCCATACCTGCTGACCTTTTTCTGCGTGGATGATGGCCGTTCCCGTGTCCTGGCAGAAGGGGAGTTGCCCTTTTGCCGCAACCTCGGCATTGCGCAGGAAGGTAAGTGCTACATACTTGTCGTTCTCCGAGGCTTCGGGGTCGGAGAGTATCTTTGCCACCTGCTCGTTGTGGGCGCGGCGCAGTAGGAAGGCGACGTCGCGGAAAGCCTGACGCGTCATCTTCTTCAGACCCTCGCGCTCAACCTTCAGGATTGGATGCCCTTCAAATTCCGCTGTGCTCACGTGGTCTTTCGTAAGCAGGTAATACTCCGTTGTGTCGGGGCCGAGCTGGAACATCGGCGCATACTTGAAATCTGGATTTTGTGCCATGATGAAAAAGTGTTTTTATATGATTTTTCCTATTTTTCAGCCGTAAAAATAGGACTTTTCCTGAAAACGACAATCATTTTTTGCATCTTCCGCCAAAGAAAAACGAAATTCTTTCTCCCAAGAGGCTTCTAAGTCGCAATTCTTGCATATATTTGCAGGGAAAAATTGAAGACATGGAGAATAAGGACATGAGCAAGACGCGGAAGTGGGTGCTCGCATGCAGGCCGAAAACGCTGAGTGCGGCTGTCGCTCCCGTAGTCGTTGCAACATCGATGGCTTGGGCTGACGGCCGCATGCGCTGGGGCGTGGCGGTGCTGTGCGCACTCTTTGCCGTTGCCATGCAGATTGCAGCAAATCTCATCAACGACGTGATGGACTTCAGCCGCGGTACAGATGGCGACGATCGCTTGGGACCTCCTCGCGCCTGTGCACAAGGATGGCTGACGAAGCGCGAGTGCTGGTCGGGCGTGGCCGTAGCCTTGTCCGTCGCTGCCGTGCTGGGAATAGTCGTGCTCATATCGAGTGGCGCCTGGATCGACTGGTCTGACGATGCGCTCGGCATCGACTGGACGGCCGTAGGTTGGCTGGTGGGGCTTGGGCTTGCCTGCGGCGTGTTTGCCTTTCTCTACACTTCGCTCCTCAGCTATCTTGGCGGCGGCGACTTGCTGGTGTATATATTCTTTGGCTTTGTACCCGTTTTGGGAACATACTACGTGCAGGCTCTACAACTTACGGCCAGCGTGTGGTGGATGGGGGCTGCGATGGGCTTGGTTGTTGACACCCTTTTGCTCCTCAACAACTACCGCGACCGCGATACAGACCGCCGTACGGGCAAGCACACCCTCGTTGCCGTCTTCGGCGAGCATTTCGGAAGTGTGTCATACCTGCTGCACGGCATCCTTGGTGCCGCTTGCGCGCTTGTCGCCATAGGGTCTGAAAAGAACATGCTATCGGGCTGCGTCCTAATGCTATGCTATGTGATGCTCCACCTTCCCACTTGGCGCGCAATGACGAAGATACACAGTGGGCGCAAGCTGAACCGCGTACTTGGCATCACGTCGCGCAACATCCTGCTCTTCGCCCTCTTCGCAACCCTCGCCGTCGTCAGTACGCGCGTTATTTGAGCGACGGCGAGCATATAAAAAGATGTGTAAACTATTGCTGTAATTATAAATCTCAAGACCATGAGCAAAATTAAGACTATCGGAATACTAACATCTGGCGGCGATGCCCCTGGCATGAATGCCGCTATTCGTGCCGTGACACGTGCCGGCATCTGCAACGGCTTCAACATAAAAGGAATATATCGTGGTTACGATGGACTCATCAAGGGCGAAGTAAAGTCGTTTACCACTGAGGACGTAAGTGGCATCATCATGCGAGGAGGCACCATCCTTAAGACCGCACGCAGCAAGGAGTTTATGACTCCAGAGGGCAGGCAGAAAGCCTACGAGACATGTCAGAAGGAGGGCATCGACGCTCTCGTGGTTATAGGCGGCAATGGTTCGCTGACGGGCGCATGGAACTTTGGCGTTGAGTTCGACTTTCCCGTCATAGGGCTTCCAGGCACCATCGACAACGACCTCTATGGCACAGATGCCACCATCGGCTACGACACGACGATGAACACCATAGTGGAGTGCGTCGATCGTATTCGCGACACTGCAAACTCTCACGAGCGCATCTTCTTCATCGAGGTGATGGGGCGCGATGCTGGTTTCCTGGCGCAGAACAGTGCTATTGCTTGCGGCGCTGAGGCTGCAATAGTGCCTGAGGAGGTTACCAACGAGGACCAGCTTGCGGAGTTCATGAATCGTGGCATCCGCAAGTCGAAGAAGTCGTGCATCGTCATAGTTTCTGAGAGTCCCAAGTGCGGAGCACTATACTACGCTGACCGCGTGAAGAACGAATTCCCAGAATTCGACGTGCGTGTATCCATACTTGGACACCTGCAGCGTGGCGGCAGCCCTTCTGCACGCGACCGCATCCTAGCAAGCTGCACGGGTGCTGGTGCCATTCAGGCTATCATGCAGGGGCAGCGCAATGTCATGGTAGGCTATCGCAACAACGACATCGTCTATGTGCCTTTCTCTGAATGTATTCGCACAGACAAGCGTTTCGACAAGCGGCTCATCACCGTGCTCGACGAACTGAGCATATAACTTAACTGTAAGTCTTTTCGCGAAAAAGGTTCGTTTTTGGAGAGAAAACAGCAAGGCCAAAGGCCTGATAGGTTACAGCCGGGGGTATTAGCCTCCGGCAACTTTTTTGGCTATTCTCCAAACATCATTCTGCACCCAGAAAGAATCGCGCACGTTCGAACGTAATATCACGAGTGCTTAAAATACATTTTTTCTCGGACTTCGATGAAAAATACTCGCATCTCGATGGAAGATTCTCGCATCTTTTTGGAAAATACTCGGACTTCGTCACACGGATAAGGCATGTTTTTATGTCACACAGATAACACGGATGACACAGATATTTTTTTTGAGATTTTATCTCGCCATTCTAATCGTGCCCCAGCCACCGCCGACCTTCGCCCAGCGGGGCTGACGTGCACTGCATGGCTCAATGAAAAATATTGAAATGTATTTCGATATTTTTAAGCGTAGCGACCTAAAAGCCAGAGCCTTACGCCTAAGCCCAGCGCGCGACTGGGTGCAAGATGGGTGCAAGATAGGGTGCAAGATTATGAGGGCTAACTCCCTGATAATGAGTATTGGGTGCAAGAAGTGCAAGATTTTTGGGGTTTATATATAGTAAATGTGTGCGTCTGGAAATAATCCTCATTTTGTAAAAAGTTCTTTGAAATATTGGCTTTTCATGCCTTATTCCTACAGTACAGAAAAAACATAGGGGAGCGACAAACGCCGCTCCCCTATGATTGTATTTGGGTAATGCACGAACTTAGTTGTTCAGAATCTTCTGCTTGATGGCTTCAGCCTTTTCTTCGACAGCCTTTACGCGTGCCTTTTGGTCGGCATTGCGCTTGCCTTCCGTCTTCATGAGTTTCTCGGAAACTTCGAACACAGTGTTTGTTTGGAGGTCGAGAATCTGGTCTGAAACGTCTTCGCCCTTCTCACTCAGCGTGTAGAGGGAGTCGTACTTCACGAGCCATGCTTCGTAAGCCTGTACGGCTTCTTCGGCTTCGGCATCTACTTCTTCTGTTTGGGCTGCTTCGGGCGCGTCTTTCACGTCGCCGCCTTTCTTAGTGTCGCCGCCACAGGCAACGACGAACATTCCCAGGCTCAGAGCCATAATGAGGAATAGTGATTTTTTCATGCGATTTTTTGATTGGTTAGTAATACTTGTTGTTTAATTAAAGAAATCTGGAGGCCGAAGCCTCCATTGTGCGCCTGATAGGACTCGAACCTACACGACCGAAATCACCAGATCCTAAGTCTGGCGCGTCTACCAATTTCGCCACAAGCGCGAGAGAAATGGGCGTGAAAGCCTCGTTTCGGCTGCGAAGGTATGGATTTTTTACTGATAAGTGCGAAAAAAAAGTAACTTTTTTGTAATTTCGCTGCGCAAAATGCGCAATTCGCGAAAATGGAAGAAGACGAAAAGAACGAAATGAGGCCTGATGAGGCGCAGCGCCCGCAGCTGACGGGAATGTTCCAAAACTGGTTCCTCGACTATGCAAGCTACGTGATACTTGAGCGTGCCGTGCCGCACATGGGCGACGGACTGAAGCCCGTGCAGCGCCGCATACTGCACGCCATGAACCGCCTCAACGACGGACGCTACAACAAGGTGGCGAACATCGTGGGACATACTATGCAGTTCCATCCCCACGGCGACGCCAGCATCGGCGATGCCCTTGTGCAGATGGGGCAGAAGGAATTGCTCATCGACACGCAGGGAAACTGGGGCAACATTCTCACTGGCGATAGCGCAGCCGCGCCGCGATATATCGAGGCAAGGCTCTCGAAACTCGCCCTCGACATACTCTTTAACCCTAAGACGACGGAGTGGAAACTCTCCTACGACGGCCGCAACAAGGAGCCCGTGTCGTTGCCTGTGAAGTTCCCGCTATTGTTGGCGCAGGGTGCTGAGGGCATCGCTGTGGGCATGAGTGCGAAGATACTTCCCCACAACTTCGGCGAGCTCTGCCAAGCCGCCATTAGCTACTTGCGCGGTGAATCCTTCCAACTATACCCCGACTTCATGACGGGAGGAAGCATCGACGTCTCCAACTACAAGGACGGCGGGCGAGGCGGCAGCGTGAAGGTGAGGGCGAAGATTGCGAAGCTCGACCCCAAGACGCTCGTCATCACAGAGATTCCATTCGGCAAGACAACGAGCACCGTCATCGACAGCATACTGAAGGCTAACGAGAAGGGAAAGATAAAGATTCGCAAGGTGGACGACAACACGGCGGCGAATGTGGAGATACAGATACAGTTGGCTCCTGGTACGAGTTCCGACAAGACTATCGACGCCCTCTACGCCTTTACCGACTGCGAGGTGAGCATTTCGCCCAACTGCGTCGTCATCGACGACAAGAAGCCTGTATTCATGACCGTCAGCGACGTGCTGCGCGGAAGTGTGGAGAACACGAAGCGCCTCCTTCAACGCGAGCTGGAGATTCGTCGCGCCGAGTTGCTGGAGTCGCTGCACTTCGCATCGCTTGAGAAGATTTTCATCGAGGAGCGCATATATAAGGACAAGGGCTTCGAGAACGCTCCGAACATGGACGCTGCCGTTGCCCACGTCGATGGGCGTCTGAAACCTTTCTGCGAAAACTTCGTTCGCGAGGTGACGCGCGAAGACATCTTGCGACTTATGGAGATAAAGATGGCGCGCATCCTGAAGTTCAACAAGGACAAAGCCGACGAGCAGATTGCACGCATGAAGGGCGACATCGAGCAGATAGACCGCGACCTCGCCCACATGACGGACGTGACAATACGATGGTTCCAGCAGATTTACGACAAGTATGCTGCGCAGCACCCACGCATGACGGAGATTCGCGCCTTCGACACCATCGTAGCCACGAAGGTTGTGGAGGCGAACCAGAAACTCTACATCAACCGTGCCGAGGGATTCATGGGGACTGGCCTCAAGAAGGACGAGTTCGTAGAGAACTGTTCCGACATCGACGATGTCATCATCTTCTACCGCGACGGTACGTACAAGGTGACGCGCGTGGCAGAGAAGGTGTTCATCGGCGAGACTGAGAAGTCGAAGGCCGAGAAGAAGAAGGCGGAGATAATCCACCTCGCCGTGTTCAAGAAGAACGACACGCGTACTATATATAATGTGTGCTACCGCGACGGGCGTGCAGGCACCACCTTCATCAAGCGCTTCAACGTGACGAGCATCACCCACGACCGCGAGTACGACCTCACGCAGGGCACGCCAGGCAGCCGCATATCCTACTTCACGGCGAACCCCAACGGCGAGGCCGAGACCATCAAGGTCATGCTCAAGCCGAACCCGAAGATAAAGCGTGCATTCGTGGAAGGCGACTTTAGCAAGATTCTCGTGAAGGGACGCGGCAGCATGGGCAACATACTGACGAAGTACGACGTCCACCGCATACTGCTCAAGGCGCATGGCCGCAGCACTCTCGGCGGACGCAAGGTGTGGTACGACCACGACATCAGCCGCCTGAACTTCGACGAACACGGCGAATATCTCGGCGAATTTCACAGCGACGACAGCGTGCTCGTCGTCCTTGACAACGGCGAGTACTACACGACGAGCTTCGACCCCAACAACCACTACGAGTCGAACATCCTGCGCATTGAGAAGTTCAATCCCCAGAAGGTGTGGACGCTCGCACTCTTTGACGCTGCGCAGCAGAATTTCCTCTACCTGAAGCGCTTCATGATGGAGCCTGCGGCGTCTTCGCGCCACCAGAGCTTCATGGGCGAGTCGCAGGATTCGCAGCTTCTGCTCCTTACCGATGCCGCGCATCCGCTACTGACGGTAACGTTCGGTGGCGCTGACGCCTTCCGCGACCCTCTGGAGATAGATGCTACGGAGTTTGTGGCCGTGAAGGGCTTCAAGGCGAAGGGCAAGCGCGTGACAACATGCCAGGTGCAGGAAGTAACGTC
>JAEEGL010884515.1_pt1 | contig 12862 bp, 9 predicted proteins | sample 9134231 | NCBI WGS metagenome assembly JAEEGL01 (sample SAMN16246548, study PRJNA631951) | gut metagenome | biome: gut microbiome; feature: rumen; material: fiber-attached | host: Bos | place: Iran: Karaj | collected 2018-10
AGCTGGTTGCCGTCTATTGCCACCCGGAAACTCCGCCGAGGCTGGGCGTTAATGTTTTCTTAAGTTGCTCACCCAATCTTGTCATTTATGTGATGGTTCCCGGCTCGTTGAATGCCTATCGGTCGGCGCCCAATTGGTCCTCTTATAGGAGCATTATCCAGAATACAACGTTCAGCTGAGAGTGAGCCTACCTCCCATGCCGGGCCTTGAAGGCCTGCCAGTCGTAATACGGCCAGTTGCCCGTCTCCAGGGGGAGGCGGGCTTCTTCGCCGTTGAGGAACACCATGAAGAGGATTTCCGGCTTGCGGACGGAGTGGTAGAAGACGAACTGGAGGTTGGCGCCCATGGGGACGTTGTAGGTCTGTCTTCGCAAATAAAAGCCATCAACGATGACAAGGATATAGCAGTAGAATACCCCCCTATTTCTCCAAACACGCGAGGAAATCCTCGCAGTCGTTCGAACCGGAGGCCTTGATGCGTTCCTTGAGGCGGTACAGGCGGTTGTACACGTAAGGTTTGTCCTTCTCCAGAAGGGTGGAGATGGTGGTGGCGGAGAAACCTGAGGCGGTAAACAGATAGAGGAGGAAGTCTTCGTCCTTCCACTTGGGGAAGGCGGCGCGGAGACGTTTCATCACATCGCCCGTGCGCTCGTTCAAGGACTGCTCGAGGTTCTTCTGTACCCGGGCGTCGCTACGGAGGCCTTCCACGATGGCTTTCACTTCTCCCAGGATGCGGGGCTGCAGGTTCGAGGTCCCTTCAAAGACGTAATACTGTTCGCAAAGGCGGTCCAGCGTGTCCAGGCCGCCGGCGGACGGGCGTCCTGCTGCCTTGAGGGCGGAGAGTTTCGACTGCAGGTCCTCCGCGGCCGACAGGTAGCGCTCGTTTTCGGCCTGCTTTTCCAGGAGCAGCCGCTCAGTCTGGCTCTTCCGGGCCCAGAAATACAGCACCAGGGTGGACAGGATGGCGACGAGCAGGATGGCGAACGTGCCCATCCGGCCGCGGGCGCGCTCGATCTCCCGCGCCACGGCTCCGGCCTTGCGGAAGGAGACCATCCCGCTGCCGTACCGCCCCGTCGCCGTCTGCACGGTGCCCGTCAGTTCCCATACCCGCATCCGGTCCACGGCGGGGCCGTTTTCCTCGAAATACAGGCGGGCGCGCTGCAAGGCCGCTTCCGCATCGTCGTCCAGGAAATAATAACTGCGGTAGAAGGCCTCGGCGAAGAGATAATCGTACTCCGCCTTCTCCCGGTCCGTCGGAAGGTCCGCCCGGGAAACCTCGTCCAGCAGGTACAGGGCGCTGTCGGGATGCTCCTCGATGACACGCGCGGCTTGACGCAGCACGATGTTCCTGCCCCCGCAGGAAACCAGGGACAGCAGAGTAAGAAAGATGATGAGCCGGTGCTTCACACGGCAAAGATAATCAAAAAATCAATGCCGAGCGTAACGGGCCTTGAAGGCCTCCCAGTCATAATACGGCCAGTTTTCCGTCTCCAGGGGGAGCCGGGCCTCTTCGCCGTTCAGGAGGACCTTGAAGAGTACTTTCGGGGATTTCTTGCTGCGGAAGAACACGAGTTGCACGTTCGCGCCCATAGGGACGCGGTAGGTCTGGCACCAGACGGGGATATCGTCGGGATTCTCCACGTCGTGGCCCATGCCGTCGATGTCCAGGATCATCATCATGGGGAGGATGGTGTAGTCGTGGCCGAAGCGGAGGTCGGCACCCGTGCTGCCGGAGGCGATCCGGTCGTCGGCCTTGGCGATGATGTCATCTACGATGGGCTGGTATCCGTTGTGCGTGGGCCAGGCGTAGGCGTAGAACTGGAAATCGTCCACCTTCCAGAGGTCCACCTTCTCCTTCCCGGTGAAGAGGTCCCAGAAATCCAGGTCCGTCTCCAGGCTGTTCATGCCGGCGGCGAAGAACCACAGGTAGGACACGAGGTCCCACTGCTTGTCCGCCGGGACGGTCTTCTCTACATCGGTGAACAGGCGGGTGAGGATGGTCCGGTAGTCCACGGTGCGGCGGATGTACTGTTCCCAGGTTTCATCAAAGCGCAGCGGCGTTTGCTTCACGTCTTTCTCGCGGAACGGGTTGCTATGGTCCATCGGCAGGATGGCCGGCAGGTAGTACTTCCCGAAATGCTCCGTGAGGGCGATCTTCGGATTCTGCGCCTTCAGACCCAGGCAGAAGGACGACATGGTCATCACGCAGCGGGTGGACGTGGACGTCCACGCGTGCACTTCGGCATCCTTCGAGAAGATTCCCGGGAAATTGGCATACATTCGCGCTGCGAGGGCCTGCTGCTGGTCCCAGCCACGCTGGGACAGATCGCCCACCCGGTAGCGTACCTCTGGATACAGGCGGTCGAAGCGGCGCTTGTAGTCCTGGCCGAAGACGGTCAGGTTCCCTTCTTTCTCGGCGTCGGAAAGAGCCTTGTTAATCCTGTCGTACAGGTCGCTCTGCCACGCATAGCGGGCTCCGTGGCGGCCGTAGTGACTGATGTAGAAGGCTTTATACCCCTTGGGCGCGGGTGTGAGCTTCACCGGTGTCGCGGGGCACAGGTAGTCCGTGCCGGAAAGATACCCGGGATGCTCTTCCAGTTGCCGGTAGACGTCGTGCTGCTGGCCGGAGGCAAGGAGGGAAGCCGCCATCAGAAGAGCGGCGAGGAGGAGACGTTTCATACGATTCTGTTTTTCTGGTTTTGCGCCCTCCATTCGTTCGGAGAGCAGCCGTAAATCTGTTTGAAGCGCCGGGATATGCTTTTGGTATCGCTTTCCCCGAGGGCCAGAGCGATGTTCACCACCTGGTCGTCGGTGTCCAGCAGCATCTCGGCGAAGTGCTTGAGTTTCAGTTCGGAAATATACTGGTACAGGGTTTTTCCCGTCACGCTTTTGAACCGCCGCTCGAGCAGGCGGCGGGACAGGGCGACTTCGCCCGTGACGTCCTTGACGGAGATTTTTTTCTCGACGTTTTTCTGGATGAACAGGAGGGCTTTCAGGATCTGCTGGTCTCCGGTGGCGAAGACCGCGGTGGACATCCGGCTCACGATTCTGATGGGTTTCAGGACGATGTCTTCCACCGGAGTGGACGGGTTTGCGACCAGGCGCTCGATGAGTTCCGCCGTACGCCAGCCGCCCTCCTCGATGTCAACCTGGATGCTGGAAAGGGTGGTGCTTCCCAGGCTGCACAGCATCTCGTCGTTGTCCACCCCCATGACGGACACCTCTTCCGGAATCTTGATGCCCGCCGAGTGACAGGCTTCGATGAGATTGTCGCCCTGGTTGTCGTCGCAGGCCATGATGGCGATAGGCTTGGGAATGAAGGTGAGCCATTCGCGGAGCCGGTTCCGTTCATAATACCAGACCGCCTTGATATCCTGCCGGTTGTACACGAAGAACGTGTCGCCATAGCCGGCTTCCTCCACTTCCCGGCGGAAACCTTCACAGCGCTCGTCGGACCAGCATACGTCGTTGAAGCCGAAAAAGCCGTAGTTTCTGAACCCCCTGTCGATGAAGAAGCGGGCCGCCATCCGGCCGGTGCCAATGTAGTCGGCCGTGACATTGGGGACGGAGACGAACCGCTTCTTGAAGTCCTGGGCGATGACGATGATGCCGTTCCGGGCGAATTCGCTGAGGTCCTCCGTGGGCTCGAACTGCCCTACGACGGCGTCCATGTCCCATTCCTTGGCAACCCGGATCACGCCGGGAATGCCGATCTGCGCCTTATAGAAGGGCGGCATGCGCCGGATTACCCACTGTTCCTTGCGCCGGGAATACTTGACGATGCCGGCCAGGAACTTATGGGTGAAGGATTCGGTGAAGTCCGAAATGACAAGGAGACGGATCATCAGTTCTTGTGATAGGAAATCCCTTCGGCCTCATAGTACGGATACTCATGGTCCGCGATGATGCTGAAGAACGCGTCAAAGTCTTCCAGGAAGGCGGGATCGTCGGCAACGGTGGTCTGTTCCCAGGCGGGGGAGGCGTTCCAGCCGCGCTCGAACAGGCCGCAGGCCTTGGGGAACAGATAGTAGGTCACATGGTCGAAGTTGCGGAGCGTTTCGGCCCACAGCTGGCCTTGGACGCCCACGATATGGGGACGTCCCTCCGGCTGAAGGGCGGTCTTCCCGACGCCGTCGCGGGAGAGGTCCCGCGGGCGTCGGCGGTCATCCCAGCGGACCGACCTGTACATGTTGTACGGCAGGAAGGAGAAGGTGCGCCGCTCGTCCACATATCCGCCCCAGTTGTGCCCCCGTTCCAGTTTCGAGTCGTTGTAGGCGAAGTCGAAGTAGTTGTTGGAGGAGTTGGACAGGACCACGTTGATGCCCTCGTTGGCAAACCGGTAGGCGAGCTCGTCGCGGCCGCGGGAAACGGCCCAGAGATTCGTGAACGCGAGGTTCTTCCGGAGCCGGTCGAAAGTGGCGGGCTCCAGGTGCTGGGCGACTTCCTGCCAGCCGGCGAGCTTCACTCCCTTTGCCTCGGCAATGTCCAGCACGCGGCTGATATAGTAGTCCTTGAGCCAACCGAAGTCGGTTTTTCCATGGACCGCCATGAGGGCCCGGCAGGCCGGCGAGCCTTCCCAGGCTCCCTCCGGCACCTCGTCGCCACCCACGTGGATAGCCTCCAGCGGGGCGCCTGCTTCGGCATAGAGGGCGATGAGCCCGTCGAATACGGTCTCGATGAACTTGTAGGTGGAGGGCAATGCCACGTTGATGGCATTGTCGGTATAGTCCTGCACGGATACGTAGGAAGAAGTGTCCCCGGGCTCGGAAAGACGGAAGGAGGCGTCGCCGGTACGCTCGGCGCGGATGTCCATCGCCTTGATGGCGGCACGGGAGTGTCCGGGCGTGTCGAACTCGGGAATCACGCGGATCCGGCGTTCCCAGGCGTAGCGGAGGATCTCCACGAAGTCGGCGTGGGAATAGTAACCGTTGGCGGGAGAATCCAGGTCGTCGCGACTGGCGGCCACGCAATAGGTGGGCATCAGGGCCTCCTTCTCGTCGACGGTTCCGTCCGCGTTCAGCCGGGGAATCTCCCGGAAAGCGCCGTAGGAAGTGAGCTCAGGCAAGGCGTCGATTTCGATCCGCCAACCTTCATCGTCGCCGAAATGCAGATGCAGGTAGGAGGCCTTGTAATGGGAAAGCAAGTCGATGAGTTTCAGGAGGTTCTCTTTCTTCGTGAAGTTACGGCTCACGTCCAGCATGATCCCGCGGTACGGGAGGTCCGGCCAGTCGGTGACGACTCCGTTCTGGACGGGGTCTCCGGCAGCGTTGCGGCGGAGGTTCTCCAGGACGACGCCGGCATAATGGGCGCCATCCTCGTCGGCCGCCTCCACGGTGACGTCCCCATCCACCGTGATGCGGTACCAGCCGGGGACTTGGCCCTGTACGTACTTGACGGGTTGTACGGTGGCTTTGCCCAGGTCGGTCGTACCGGGAACCGGGGTGACTTCTTTCAGGCGCGGGACCATGTCATAGACCGTGGTTGCCACCGGGTTATAGGTGAAGGACTGCACGGGCTCCGCGGGTTGCCACACGTATTCGACGGGCACCGGGACGGGCTTCCCGCCTTTTCGCTGCAGAAAGAACCCTTCCGGAGCACGGCACCGGTTCACGAGCGGGCGCGCCTGGTAAAGGAGGGTCATCGTGTTGCGGGTATCCGCTTCGGGAATCACGCGGTAAAGGGTGCCGGCGATATGTTCAATGGATGCAGGGGCGCCTTCTTCCATGGTGACGGGGGTACGGAACTGGGAAAACCAGAGTGTCCAGTCGGTTCCGGAGGGAGGATTGACGATATCCATCCGGTGGACGGCCTGGCCGGAATCCGGTTGGACGGGACCCTCGGTCCAGACGATGCGGGAAGGGGAAGAACAGGCGGCGAACAGGATACACGCCATGATGAGGAGCAAGGTCTTGAAATTCACGGTCGTTGTGTTTAGTGTTTCCGGGCATAAAGATGAAAAAAAATCTGCTTCTTTGGAACAGGTTGACGCAAATTGTGTATCTAAATACGCAAAAATTCCTGCAACGTGACTCCTATATAGATATTTTTGCAAAAAGCAGAGTCCCCGCGATTTTGTTTTTTTAAATTTTTAAGAACTAACAACCGATACCTAATAATCAGTACGCCTATGAGACTCGGAATCGACATCGGAGGAACCAACTTGTGTCTGGGCCTCGTCAAGGACGGTCGGGTGGACCGGATGTTTTCCACGCCGTCTTTCCCCAAGGATGCTACCCTGGACCAGACGTTGGACTATCTCTCCCTGCAGATCGACAGGATCCTGCATCCGGACACCCGGAAAATCGGCATCGGAGTCCCGTCCGTCGTGGATGTCAAGCGGGGCGTCGTCTATGACACCCAGAACATTCCTTCCTGGAAGGAGGTTCCGCTCAAGGAGTACCTGGAAGAGCGTTTCCATATTCCCGTCGCCGTGAACAACGACGCCAATTGCTTTGCAATGGGCGTGTACGGTACCTATCCCGCCGACGCCAGACCTGAAGACCTTGTCGTTTGCACGCTGGGCACCGGTGTGGGGATGGGCATCGTCATCGGGGGAGAACTCTTCTGCGGCGCCAATTGCGGCGCCGGTGAACTCTGCAGCCTCCCTTACCGGGATTCCGTCCTGGAAGATTACTGCAGCAAGAAGTTCTTCTCGAACGCCGGTTGGGACAGCCGGGAAGCAGCCAAGGCCGCCCGCGAAGGCCGTCCCGACGCCCTTCTCCTGTTCGAGGAGTTCGGCCGGAACCTCGGCGCCATGGTCTGCGCTGTCCTGTACGCGTACGACCCGGATTGCATCGCCCTCGCCGGCGGCATTGCGAACAACTATCCCTTCTTCCGCCGCTCGATGGAGCAGTATCTCCGCGAGAACTACCCGTACCAGCGGGCCCTGGACCGGCTGAAGATCGACATCCATACCGACGACAACCTTCCGATTCTCGGAGCCACCCTCATCTAGCTGCCGTATGAAAAAGATCTGGATTCTTCTCCTGGCCGTGACATCGGCCGCCTGCGCCAAGAACGCACCCTCCGGAGAGCGCGTGCGCCTGGACGCCAACTGGACGCTCGCCCGCACGGGTGGAAGCGAATGCGTGAATACGACCGTACCGTCTACCGTCGCGGGGGCCCTGTACGAAGCCGGAATCCTTCCGGAAAACCTCCTGGAAGGACGGAATTATGAGAAGGCGGACAAGGCCATTTTCGACGATGAATGGGTGTACAGGACGACGTTCAAGGCGAAAAGAAGCTCCAGGCAGCATTCCGAGCTGGTTTTCGACGGCCTGGATTATTATGCCGACATCTTCCTGAACGGGAAGCAGATCGCATCGTCCGACACGACCGTGGGCGTTTTCATCCGCCGCACCTTCGACGTAACCCGCCTCATCCGGCGCAACAATACCCTGGAAGTCCGGCTCCGCCGGGCGCAGGACGGCGACCTGAACCACGGTTTCGTGGACTGGAATCCCCGTCCGCTGGACCAGACGATGGGCATCGTCCGTCCCGTCACCCTGCATACGACCGGCCCTGTGTCGGTGGAGGACGTTTACGTGATTCCGGACCTTGACGTGGAGACCTTCGCGACGGCGGACCTGACCGTCCGTGCGACGCTTTGCAACAAGGAGGACAGGCCCGTCGAGGCGAAACTGCTGCTGGACCTGCAGGAGGCCGGGGTTTCCATGGTGTCCTTCGACCTCGGAGCCGGAGAGACGAAGGAAGTGACCGTCACGCCTGCAGAGGCGGAGTGCCTGCATATTGACAAGCCGCGCGTCTGGTGGACCTGGGACCTCGGGACCCCTGAACTGTATGACCTGAAGGTCTGGGCCGAGGTGGACGGTACCCTCTCCGACGAGGAAAACGTCACGTTCGGCATCCGGAAAATCGAGAGCCGCCTGACGGAAGACCATTACCGCCAGTTCTCCCTGAACGGGAAGGACATCCTCCTGAAGGGTGCCGGCTGGACCGACGACATCTTCCTGCGCGACACGCCCGAATCCATCGGGCGGCAGGTGCGCTACGTGAAGGACATGAACCTGAACCTCATCCGCTTCGAGAACATCTGGGGCAAGGATGACACCGTCTATGACCTCTGTGACCGACTCGGCGTGCTGGCCCTGGTGGGCTTCAGCTGCCAGTGGGAATGGGAGAATTACTGCGGCCTTCCGGAGGTCGGGCATTTCGGCTGCATCAACGGCCGGGAGGTGGAGGACCTCGCGGTCCGCTATTTCCACGACCAGGTGGTGCGCCTGCACAACCACCCCGCTGTCATCGCCTGGCTCACCGGCAGCGACCGTATCCCGAATCCGGGCCTGGAGGAGCGATATCTCGCCATCTTTGAAAAGGAAGATTACCGTCCGTATGTGTGTTCCGCGAAGAATATGGAGAGCCTCGCCGGCTGGTCCGGCGCCAAGATGGAAGGACCCTACGAGTATGTGGGCGCGGACTACTGGTACAAGGATACGAAAGCCGGCGGCGCCTTCGGCTGGAATACGGAAACCGGCATCGGCGCGAACCTGCCGCAGTTGGAGTCCCTGAAGAAAATGATTCCAGAGGAGTCCCTTTGGCCGCTTTCCGACGTATGGGACTACCACTGCACCGCCTCTTCGTCCGCGATGAACGCGACGAAGGTTCTGCAGGAGACCATCCGGGGCCTGTACGGCGGTTTCGACGGTCTGGAGGATTTCGTCCGCAAGGCGCATGCCGTGGACTATGACGGTACCCGCGCCATGTTCGAGGCGTTCCGCGTCCGTATTCCGAAGTCCACCGGCATCGTCCAGTGGATGCTCAATTCCGCCTGGCCGTCCCTGTACTGGCAGCTCTATGACTGGTATGGTGTCCCCACCGCCGGTTACTACGGCACGAAGAAGGCCTGCGAACCGGTCCAGCTTCTTTTCGACTATGCCACCCGCAAGGTGTACGTCGTGAACGAACTCCTTGAGCCTCGCACGCTTACCGCAACCTTGAAGGTGTACGACGCGGCTTCCGGACTCATCGGCCAGGAAACCAAGCCTGTCACCGTGGGCTATCGCGACGTGGTTCCGGTATTCGACCTGAAGCGCTTCGACGGCAAGCCGCATTTCGTAGCCCTCGCCCTGTCCGACGGCGAAACGCCCGTAGCGGACAACTTCTACTGCCTTCCCGCGAAGGACAACGAATACAACTGGAAAAAGACGAACTGGTATGTTACCCCGATCACTGCCTATGCCGATCTGGGCTTTGCTTTCGCCCAGCCGGAGGCCGAAGTGGAAATGACTGTGGAGGGGAATTCGGTCACTCTGGAGAACAAGTCCGGCGTCATCGCCTATCTGAACATCCTCAAGGCGAAGGATGCCGAAGGCAACCTGGTCGTTCCCGCCTGTTGGAGCGACAACTTCTTCCCGCTCCTGCCGGGCGAAAGGAAGACCGTTACCTGCACGGTAGAGACGGAAAATGTTCATTTTGAATTGGATAAGCAATAGTGGATATGAAGAGAAGCATTTTGTTAATGGGGTTGGTTCTCGGTGGGTCCGCCTGCGCGTTTGCGCAGGTGGATACCGGCCGGGATCTGTCGAAGTATGCGGACGACAAGTTCAGCGACGACGACAAGTATCAGGTCGAGACCCCTTATGAGACCGTGACGGTGAAACAGCCCCGGTCCAAGAAGGTCAAAAACGTTATCGTGATGATCGGGGACGGCATGTGCATGGAGACCGTGACCATCGGCTGGACCCTGAACGGTGGACACCTGAACCTGGACAATTTCCCGGTGGCCGGCTATTCCCGCACCTATTGCACGGACCGGCTCATTACCGACTCCTGCGCCGGCGGCACCGCCATCTCCTCCGGGGAGAAGACGAAATACGGCTACATCGGCCAGGACATGGACGGCAATCCCTTCGAAACGTTGTTGCACTACGCCCAGAAGAAGGGCATGCGGACCGGCCTCGCCGTGACCTGCCGCATCAATGACGCCACGCCGGCAGACTTTGTCTGCCACGCTCCCGACCGCCACATGGAGGCGGAAATCGCCGCCCAGTTCGTGGACAGCGATGTCGATTTCATCGTAGGCGGAGGCCGTGATTTCTGGGACGGGCCCGGACGCAAGGACGGCCGGAACCTCATCGATGAAATGAAGGCGAAGGGCTATCGCTTCGTGGAAAAGCGCGAGGACCTCGCAAACGTCCATGAGGGTAAGCTCCTGGGCCTTTTCGCCCCGCTGGACATGGCCCCGTGCCTGGACCGTGGCCCCGTGCTGGAGGACAGTGCGGAGAAGGCCCTCGAGCTCCTGGACAACCGTAAGGGTTTCTTCCTGATGATCGAAGGCTCCCAGATCGACGACTGGGCGCACCGCAACAAGGTGGGCTACATGGCCGAGGAGATGTTCGACTTTGACAAGACCGTCGGCAAGGTGCTCGAGTGGGCCGAGAAGGACGGTCACACCCTCGTTATCGTGACGGCGGACCATGGCACCGGCGGCGTCACCCTCGTGGGCGGCAGCCTGGAGGACTGCTCCGTAAAGGTCCACTATTCCACGAAGGGCCACCACGGCATCGTGGTCCCCGTCTTCGCCTACGGCCCCCACGCCGAAGACTTCATCGGCGTCTATGAGAATTCCGACCTCTCCAACCGGATCCGGAAACTGATGAAATAGAGCCGCCGATGAAACGGACCCTGCATATCCTGTCTTCCTATGTCCTGATGCTGTTCCTGTGCGTCTCCTGTGAGAAGCCGGCGAACACGATGGTCATTCCCCTGCCGACTCCGGGAAACTCTTCCGGAAAGACGGGTAACGGTAACGGCTCCGGTGCGGGTACTGGCACGGGTACTGGCACTGGTACCGGTACTGGAACGGGGACCGGTACAGGTACTGGTACCGGAACCGGAACCGGAACGGTCTCGGATCCGGGTACCCTTTGCACGGACATCGGCCAGACGCCGATTGTCCTGGCGTATTTTACGGAGTACACCGAGACGCTCCCCGAGGTGACGCTCCTGACCCACATCAACTACGCCCACGGCCGCTTCGCAAACCCCAAGACGGGGGAAGGCGGCATCGTAATCACGGAATCCAAGCAGGCCCCCCTCGGCAAGGTGGTGGCCCTCAAGAGCGTGAATCCCAACCTGAAGGTGATGCTGATGATCGGTGGCTGGGGCGGCCATGCCGACGGTTTCTCCGAAATGGCCAAGAGCCCGGCGAAGCGTACGGCCTTCTGCCAGAGCGTGAAATCGCTCATCGACCAGCACAAGCTGGACGGGGTGGACATCGACTGGGAGTATCCCACCGTGTCCGCCGACAACGAAACGGGTGCGGACCCGTCGGACACTCAGAACTTCAACCTGGTCCTGAAGGAGCTCCGGGAGACCCTGGGCATCTCCAAGATCATCTCTTTCGCCTCCTCCTCCAGCGGCCGGTACGTGGACTGGAAGACGGCCATCAAGTATATCGACTATGTCAACGTGATGACCTACGACATGGGCGCGGCCCCGAACGGACACAACTCGCCGCTGCACAAGTCCTCCCGGTTCAACCACCGCAGTTGGGACGAGGCAATCGAAGCCCACGTGAAGGCCGGCGTTCCTAAAGATCGTCAGGTGATGGGCGTCCCCTTCTACGGCAAGGCGGAAAAGAACCCCGCGGAGGGGACCAAGATTTTCGAATACTCCGTGAAGTATTACGAGATTCCGGACATCCTGGAGAAAGGCCGTTACAAGGGCAAGGCCCTGGCCCGGGCCGTTACGCGCCAGTGGGAGCCCACCTCGATGGTCCCTTACCTGGTGGATGCGGCCGGCAAGAACGTCCTTTCGTATGACGACCCCGAATCCGTCGCCGCCAAAGGCACCTATGTGAAGGAGAACGGGATGCTGGGGGCGATGTTCTGGGAGTACCGCTGTGACACTGGCGATCACGCCCTGCTGAAGCCGCTGGTGAAGGCCATATACGGAAAGGAAACAGTCCTGTGAAACTATTGATATATAATTATTTAATATCTAACTAAACCAACAACCAATGAAACAGAAAGTAGTCCATCTTACGAAACTGGCTGCCGTTCTGTGTCTGCTTGCCGGAATGTGGGGAGGCATCGCCTCCGCGCAGAACCGGGGCATTACCGTCAAGGGTAGTGTGGTGGACTCGGACGGATTGCCGGTGATCGGTGCCGGCGTCACCCTCAGGGGGACGACAACCGGTGTGGCTGCCGATGCGGACGGTAAATTCACCCTCACGGTTCCCGGAGAGGATGCGGTGCTGGAAGTGTCGGCGCTGGGCTATGTCACCCAGGAGGTGACCGTGGGCAGGCAGCGGACGTTCACCGTCGTGCTCCGGGACGATACCCAGACCCTGGACGCCACGGTGGTGGTCGCGTACGGCACCCAGACCAAGGCGACCGTCACGGGTGCGCTCACGTCCATCGACAACAAGGCCCTCGTCAAGGCCCCCGTCGCCGACGTCACCAACATCCTCGCCGGCCAGATGCCGGGCGTGGCCACGGTCCAGGAATCCGGACAGCCGGGTGAAGACTATGCCAAGATATACATCCGCGGCGCGTCTTCGCTCAGTGACGATAATTCCACCCCGCTCATCCTGGTGGACGGCGTGGAGCGTCCCCTGAACACCGTAGACCCCAATGAAATCGAGAGCCTGTCCATCCTGAAGGACGCCGCCTCCACAGCCGTGTTCGGCGTGCGGGGCGCGAACGGTGTCATCATCGTCACCACCATCCCGGAGACCGGCCAGCCGTGTGAAGACTTCGCCAAGATCTACATCCGAGGCGTAGGCTCCCTGAGCGATTCCAACGCCAGCCCGCTCATCCTCGTGGACGGCGTGGAGCGTCCGCGGAACACGGGGGACCCGAATGAAAGCGAGAGCCGGTCCGTCCTGAAGGACGCCGCCT
>JAEEGL014400115.1_pt1 | contig 12862 bp, 11 predicted proteins | sample 9134231 | NCBI WGS metagenome assembly JAEEGL01 (sample SAMN16246548, study PRJNA631951) | gut metagenome | biome: gut microbiome; feature: rumen; material: fiber-attached | host: Bos | place: Iran: Karaj | collected 2018-10
AAGGAACAGTATCAGAATGTGGGCAAGTACGCGGACACCTACCGCTACGTGATGATGCCCGAGTTGTACACCGCCCTGTCGCAGGACAAGGTGATCAAGGAGGCTGCTCTGCGCAGCGGCGTGAGCAAAGGAGTGATGCAGGCTTGCTGGGATGCAGCCGGTGAGGTGATCAAGGCGTGGGCTACTGAGGGCCACAGCGTGGCACTGCCCGGACTGGGAACCATGCGCTTCGGCCTGCGCGCCAAGAGCGTGGATGACGTGAACAAGGTGAAGGCAGGTCTGATTACGAGCCGCCGCATCATCTTCACTCCTGATGTTGACCTGAAGGACGAGCTGGCCAAGACGGCTGTGCAGATTACCTGCTACGACCGCGACGGCAACGAGGTGAAGCGCGTGACCTCGACCGACGAGGGTAACGTGGAAGACCCCGAGGGCGACAACACCAACACCCAGAACGGTGAGAACGGCAACGGTGACAACACCAACACTGGTGACAACACCCAGAACGGTGAGAACGGCAACGGCGAGGGCAACGACCCTGACAACGGTGACAACAACGGCGGAGGCGGCGGCCTGCCTGGCGGCAGCGGAGGAGCAGAAGGCTAGGGGTAAATTAGAAATTAGAAATTAGAAATTTTATTTCAATTTAATAATATCACTCCAACGGGTGATGGGGTTCTTGCTCTTGAAGTCTTGCTTCATGGCATTGGCGAAGACGTCGGCTGTCGAAGTCCTTATATTCAAAGGGATGCGATCCATATCCATTAGCAGATATCAAACAACATCCCCCATGTTCTTCAAAGAATTCAGAAAGCGGTATGAAAAAAAGGCTTCTTCACGCGTAGCTGACGACTCATTTAGAATCGGATAAGCTCGGAGCCAGTGGTGCGGGCGGCCTGGGGGTCTGTCCCTGTGCTGTTGACCTGCACCACGCAAATGCCGCGGGGCCTGTGAGGCAGGACAACGTCATAGCGGGTGCTGCCGTCGGGCTGAATGTGCTGATTGGACAGCAGCATGCCAGAGACGGAATAGACGTTGACGACGAAAGGCTGTGCAGGCGGCGTGTCGAAGGTGAGGCGTACTACGTTGCCGTCGGCAGGCTCTATGCGCAACGCCGCGGGCTGGTGGGTGCTAATGCCGGGGATGGCCGATGGGATGTTCAGCACGTTGAGCATACCGGCGTAAGCATCTATCAGTCCGTAGCCGTAGGTGTTGTTAGGATAGTCCAGCGTGTCGATGGGATGCTGGCTGGTCTTGCTGATGATGTCCCTGACGCGGTCGGGCGTCAGCGTGGGGTCGGCCTGCAGCCACAGCGCTACGATTCCCGCCGCGCAGGGGCCGGCCATGGAGGTGCCTGACAATGCTATCCAGGGATACTTGCGTTCGTCACTGGCCGGGCCAAAGGTGGTCTGTGTCACCATGGTCTCGCCATAGCATTCTTTGCAATAGCTGTTGCCCGCTGAGATGACGTTCACCCCTGGGGCCACCACATCGGGCTTGGTCAGGCCCCTTATCGTGGGTCCTGTCGAGGAAAAAGAGGCAATAGTTCCGATGGGGATTTGGGTCCCCCATGGTGCGAGGCTATCGCCAGCAGCATTGACGAACGTCGTCCGCGTGTGCAGCGCACCAACGGTGATGACTTCAGGCAGCGTGCCTGGCAAGCAGATGCTATGACTGGACTCAACACTGGTGAACCTTGTGTCCTCAGTGAATGCACTGATGCGCATAAAAACGGTATTGCCCATATACGCCTGGACATCGGCATCCTTGCCCTCGATGCAGAACGCAAAGAGGGGCAAGTTGCCCTGTCCCTGACTTTCCCAGCGGTCAGAGAGTCGATAGAACACTGGCGACTGATCATTTCCCGTTACCCTTTCTACAAAGACATGATGCCCCCGCAACACCACGCTGTCTGTGGGCAACGCCTCCGTGTCGAATGTGACGGAGTCAGTAAATACATATTTCGCAGTAGCATTGACATAATCTATCTCCAGGTTGCAAGAGAGGCACTTCAGGTGGAAAGGCTGTTCACTCGCTAAGTAGCAGAAGGAGGGAGAGGACGATTTTTCCTTCACTGACAGCCCCGCTCCTGCCGCCTCTACGCCTGCCGTTTTGTGCAAGTAGGTATAACTGAATCCATCGTTGCCTGCAGAAGCCACCAAGATCCTGCCCGGGCCGAGCATGGACTGCAGGGCCTCACTGAAGAGCTGCGACTCGTTGGGATTATCGTCGAAGCCTATGCTATAAGTAATGACGCAGGGCTGCCCCGTCTGGTCAGCATAGTCGAAGATGCGCTTCATGCGTGCCGTCTGGTCGGCAGAGTTGGCTGATTGTTCCCCTGAATTCACCGAGCTGATGGCAAAGATGTCGGCTCCGTAGGCCACACCACGATAGGGTGTGCCGTAGCCGCTGCCTGCTGCCGTGCCAAGGGTATGGGTACCGTGGTAGGTCAGCGTGTCGCCCACATGCAGGTTGCCCAGGATGTCGGCTTCGCTGAGGTATTCACGTCCTAAGGGAGTCGGCACACCACGGGTCTCGTTCTTGTCTGCAAAATCATCGACAAACCCCTTTACACGATAGGTCTTTCCGTCCAAGGCATAGAGCGAGGGATGGCTCATATCGAAGCCCAGATCGACGATGCCTAAGAGGACACCCGTGCCGTCGTATGCCTGGGGCAGGCCGGTACCTTTATAGACGTCGGTACTGTTCACCCACTGTGGCGTGACGTCATTCAGCAGCCTGGCGCCCGTCTGCGCCTCTATGCGTTCCACGGCATCGTCGGCAGCCATCGCCTTTATCTGCGTCACGGGGATGTTGGCGATGTAGATGTCGCCAATCTGCGTCACCTTCTCGCAGCCGTACTTCGCAAGCAGCAGCTCGGCATCGCCCTCTTTGAACCTGACGAAGGCACAAATCTTTTCTTCCTTCGTCTTTTTTAAAGGTGCAAGGGATTGGCGCACCATCACGCGACGTACATCTGATGACAACTTTGCACTAAAAGCCTTGTCCTGCTGTGCATGGACATTGATTGAGCCAACGAGCATCAGTGTGGCGGCAATCATACATAGTCTTGATATTCTTATCATAGTTTTCTAACTTTACTCTATTACTATTATCATTCTGAATTAGTGCAAAGGTAACAATTTTATTTGAAAACACCAAATTGTATAAGTGTTTTATTCTTTCAGGCAGATCATGTTGCTCTATCTGGAAGTTACTCACTTACTCACTTTTGACATTTACACTTTGTGACTTTTTTTATTTTGCGATTTTCATAAAAATCACCGCAGGTTTCCCACTTTCCCACTTTCCCACTTTTGACATTTATGGTTTTAAGGTATTGGTGGGGGTGAAAAGTGGCTACAGAAGGGAGTGTAGTTGCAAAACTGACGTCAGGCAACGAAATTTGCGGCATAGCCAAAGAGAAAATTTTTCTTAGTGCACGAGGAAGTTTTCCATGGCGTAGCGGCAAAAACACGACTCAAGGAATAGGTTTTAAGGACGCGGAAAGATTTTTACAACCTTAAAATTTATATTGTTTATGGCACTTAAAGTAAAGGCAGTAGAGAGACTGCTGAAGTTTGACAAAGAATCGGCGGGCAAGTACCGCTATGTGATGAAGGCCGACCTGTACACCAGCTGGCGGTGGAAGACGAAAGAGGACTGTCAGACTACGAGAGCTGCCAGTCCTCTTATTGGATGTTCTAATCAGATTACCTCAGCTGAAGGGTCTCGCGGTAGCAGAAGGGGCACGTAGCCTCCGTGTAGCCTGAATGGTCGCACACTCCGAAGGCAACCTGGGGACGTTGGTGTACGAAATCCCACCAGTTGCTCGCTTTGGTCACATTCTCAACACCACCCACATTTGGCGAGTAGGTCCAGAGTCTCATGCCCTTACCGATGTAGATGCGTTCCCAGCCAGCCCAGCCTATGTGGCAGCCATCGTCATGTTTTTTGTGGTAGGCACCGATACCGCCGCTCCACGGGCCGCAGGCGCTGCCAGCATGAGCGTCTACGCGACCGCCGGCAATCGAGAGTAAGCCGAAGGTGGCATCCTCGCCGGCGCCGATGCCAGCACCATAGCCCTTGCCTTGGGCGAAGACCTTGCCACCAGAGATAATGATATTTCCCGACGAGAGGTCGCTTCTTTCAAATTCCTCACCCGTGCCAATGCCTGCTGCATCCTCGCCGCCATAGGCCTCAACATCGCCACCCGTGATGGTGATGTTGCTGACACTGCCGTCCTGCCCGCTGCCGATACCGGCACCGTAGCCTTTGTGGCTGACGTTGTTGCAGAAACGGTCGCCGTAGGCACGAACTGTACCGCCCGTAATGAGGATGTCACCGCTGTCGCCGTCCTCGCCGCCACCGATGCCTGCGCCGTCAACACCGGAATAGGCATTTACCGAGCCACCGTGAATATTGATGCTCGCAACCCTGTTGTTGTCGCCGCCGCCAATGCCAGCAGCATATTCGCCACCCTGTGCCCAAACGGTGCCGCCGTAGATGGTGATGTGGCCATAGCCCACGGAACATTCCTGACCGTTGCCGATGCCAGGACAGTCGTTACCGGCATAGGCATAGACTTCTCCACCATAGATGGTAATGGAGTTGAAAGGTTTATATGCACCGCCAATGCCAGCACCGCCACAGCCAGCACCAGCAGGGCCTTCCGCTTCGACGCAGCCACCATGAAACTCTATATCGCAGCCACCATTCTTTTCACAGCCGATGGCCGGAAAATCGCCTACTTGCCCATCTACGTAGAGATAGCCAGAGTCTTCCTCCTGGCCGAAGATGCGTAGCCTGCTGCCCTCACCTTCCACACTGAATCTCCACACCGTTAATTCACAATCGTCGCAAAGGATAATGTCAACCTGATTGCCACTGTTTATCTTATAACAAGAGTATAATTCGTAACAGCCTTTGACGTAATAGGCTCCCGATGACAAATTTACAGGGTCGCCATCATAATTAGAGATGCTAATCAGAGATTTAGCTCTCACTACTTCGTATTTCTGTGTGACTTTGCTGCCGTCCCATGAACGATGGACGTAGTACATCTCGCGGTCAACCTCCTCAGAGCTGCCGCCGTGCCACTCCTCGTACCGCTTCAATATCTGCTCACGCTCAGCCTCGGTGGTATGGCGGAACTCCCTACCGTCGGGGTCGCTCATCTTGTTGTTGGCAAAGCTCAGCGTCCAAGAGGTCTTTTGCTCTCCGTAAAAGTCGGCTACGCTGACGGTAACCTGGTTGCCCACCACGGTGTACGTGAAGTCGCCGTTCTCGCCACGCGCGTACTTGGCATACTTCAGCTCGTCGCCGTTCAGCAGGTAGTGCTCGAAGTAGCCTGTGCCGTCGTCGAAGAACTCATAGACCTTCACCACACGGGTGTGGGGAATGTCCACCTCCGCGGTAACTACTTCGGCATAGTCGGCAATCCACTGGAATTGCAATGCTTTTTCGCCCGTGTCCGGCGTGCCGGAATTATCGTCTTTCCCGCACGATGTAAACAGTGTGGAGCCGCTAATCAGGATGGCGGCTATCATCCATTGTACAAATCTTTTCATATTTCTTTTATTGGTATTTGTTTCTTGTTTGCAAAGATAAGAAAAAAATCTGGTTTTTAAAAGATGTCGTTTCATAAAATTTATTTATCTTCGCAGCATTGTATAATATAATTGCTCACTATTTATTTTTATAAAAAAAAGATTATGAAAAAGATTTTTATGATGGCAGTAGCCGCTTGCATGGCTACAGTAAGTGCTAATGCACAGTTTGAGAAGGGTACCTGGTCATTGCAACCATTCGCTGGCGGTGTCATATCATCAGTTACAAATGTAGGATCATTGGACATAGGCAATGGACAGAACCTGGACAAGAAGATGACCGTGGGTTACATCATCGGTGGTGAAGCCGAATATCAGATTACGAACAGATTCAGTGCTGCTGCAGGTATTAACTACACTTCCCAGGGTTGCGCATGGAAAGACTATGACTATTATGAAGGTCCTATCAGGGTCAAAATCAACAACCAAAATGATATTCTGGGCTACATCAAGATTCCTCTGGTAGCTAACTACTACGTTTTCAAGAATTTCGCCGTCAAGGCTGGTGTTCAGTTCGGTTTCATGGTCAGCTCTACTTTCTTTGCACATGGAGAAGCCAGGATGGATATCTTCGAGGATGGTGTCATGAGAGATGTTGACCTGTATGGTACTGTCGATATGAAGGACCTATACAAGAAGTTTGACTTCTCGATTCCCGTTGGTATTTCTTACCAGTTCAAGGTGCCTGTCACCATCGATGCTCGCTATCAGATTGGTCTGTCAAAGCTGAACAAGGAGAGCATTCCTGGCGTTAAGGACAGCAAGAACAGCGTGTTCACACTGACCGTAGGTTACAAGTTCGCCTTATAAAAAAAGAATTGAAAACGGAACATCGGAGGGTCAAATCCTGTTTTAGATTCCGTTCCGAATCAGGAACCTGACTAACACCCGATGGAAAATAGAGAGGACTGGCAGTTCTTGTTGAACGCTGCCAGTCCTCTTCTTGTATGATGATGGTTGACGTGTTACTTCACATACTTGCGGCCATTGATGAGGTACAGGCCGTGACCAAGCTGGTTGAGGGCTTCGTTGGGTGTTGTACCTGCCGGCAATACACGGAGCAGATGGCCGTCGATGGTATAGACCTTGACAAGTGTCGTGCTGGCGGGCTCGACCGTAGTAAGCTCAATGGCCGTATAGCTGCTGGTGACGTCGTTGACCTTGTGCTTCGTACCGTCCTTCTCTGCGGAAATCTCAAAGAACTTGTCGGTAGTGACATTGTTGATGTCAACGGTCTGGGGCGAGCCAGTGCCCGTGCTGAAGACGAAGTTGACAAAGTCATCATCGCCGTGGATGACGTATTGCTTGGCATACCACCGCTTTCCTTGGATGGTGGTTGTCGACGACACCTTGTCGCCAGGCCATTTGCCGCTGGCAGGTGCATGTGTGTCGTCACCACCCCACGTCCAGAAGTTGACGCTCGTCCAGCCTACCTGGTCGGTATTCACATAGATGGTGATGTCGCGCTTGTCAACGGGAGTAGCCTTGCTATAGACGCGAGTCACGATGCCAGTGACAGTACTGCCGATGAGGAGGCCGACCTTCAGGGTGACGTCACCCTCAATGGCTATCTTGGTGCCACTGGCCACCTTGGCGCTCGATGCTGTCGGCGTGCTGCCGTCAGTGGTGTACACCAGCTGGGCGCCATCAGTAGTGCTGACGGCTGTCAGCGTTGCCTGCTGCGGTCCGTCGTAGGCTCCTGCGGGCAGGTCAACCCATGCGGTATTCATCGATTTCTCCATGTAATAGACATAATGATAGCCAGTGAGTACTCTGACGAAATCGTTGTTGGCAGGGACATAGGCGTTGGCGACAGGACCAACGACTGCCATCATCCTTCCCTTCGTACCTGTCGAGATGACGGCATAGTAGCCCTTTTCTGAGGCGGCATTGGTGTATTCGCTCTGGTTGTGCAGTCCTACAGCATTGCGCACGTCAATCATGGCTTTAATGTCGCGCTTGCAGTCTATCCAGTGCGTCAGGAAGATGCAGGGCGTGCCAGGCATGGCCAGCAGGTAGGCGTTGGCAGCCAAGGTGTCCCTCTTGATAGGATCCTGTTCGTCATTACTGCGCCGCTCCGTATCGTGATTCTCGACGAAGGTGACGGCATAACGGCGGTAGGCACCATTGCTGGTGTTGCTGCTTACCAGCGGCCAGTTGCCGCCGTTCTGCTGTCCCAAACTGCGCCAGTCGTTGTTGTTGACGGCATTGCGGACGGTGTAGCGGAACTGGAAGTCGAAGGCGGCACTGCGCTTGCCCGTACCATCAATCCAACTCTTTATCTTGTTGGTGCCATCCCAGTATTCTCCAACGGAGAATTTGGGCTGGGCATCCTCATTATACTGACCGAAGTACTCCGGCAGGAAACCTTTGGCCACATCATAGCGGAATCCCGTATAGCCAAGGTCGTCAAGCAGCATCCTCAGGTAAGCCTTGACGTTCTTTTTGACGTTCTCGCTTTTGTGGTCCAGGTCTCGAAGACCGAGAAAGTCTTCGCCAGTGTCAACATTTTCGCTGAGCGTGTAGCCGTTGGCGGTAGCCCACTCCTTGGTGGCTCCCTTGTCGTCATCGGCACAGATGTCAGTAGACTTCAGCTGGTAGGTGACCCCTTGATAGGTCTCTGCAGGGAAGTCTACCCAGTTGGACACGTTGCCACAATGGTTGATGACGATGTCAGCAATGGTGCCGATGCCTTTGGCCTTGAAAGTCTGAATCATCGAGCGCAACTCATGTTCAGTGCCAAAGGAACTGTTGTAGTGTCCCGGGAACCAATAGAGCGGATTGTAGCCCATAGAGGGGTTAGAGGCGGCCTGTGCACTTTGGGGAATCCATACCAGTTTGAAATACTGTGAGAGTTCATCAGCCTGACTCTCCAGTTTTGTCCATTTTGTCTGAGAGAAGGAATCCCAATAGAAGCCCTGCAGCATAACGCCTTCGTACTGTTCTGGCCAACCCTGCGCCAGCATGGGCAGTGTAGCCATAAATGTGATGAGGGAAATAAATAAACGTTTCATAATCATAGGGTTATCAGTTTTTGTACTGCAAAGATACGTATTAATTGATAATTGGCCATTAATAGTAGGCAATAAAGAAGTGGTTGGCCGTGCAACCGATTGCACGGCATTATGTTTTCGTGAATCCAAGGGTGAGCACGCTGAGACGGATGCCGGGAACATCCTTCAGGGCATCGGCACAGGCTGTCAGCGTGGCACCGGTGGTGCAGATGTCGTCTATGAGTAGCACATGCTGGTTTTGCAACAGCCTGTCGTCGCATAACTCAAACATGTCTGTCACGTTTTCCTGGCGCTCATGGCGGCTTAGCTGGGTCTGGCTCCGATAGAAGTGTTTGCGCCGTACAGCTTTCGTGACAATGGGTAGTCGGGTGATGTCGCTGATACCGATAGCCAGTTGTTCGCTCTGGTTGTAGCCGCGCTGTCGCATGCGCTTGCGGCTAAGGGGTACGGGCAGCAGGAGGTCGACGTCATCGAAAAAGTGGGCTATCTGCATTTCGTTGGCCATCAGCCGCCCCATGTCTTCGCCGATGTCGGGGCGGTCGTGGTACTTCAGGTCATAGACGATGCGGGCTGTTTCCGAGCGTGGCTCGTAGAAGAGCAGGGCAGCGGCATGGCGGATGGGTGTCAGGTGCCAGAAGAGCTGCACCATCGGGTTGTCGTCGGGCGTAAACTGGTAGGTGGTTCGCGGCAGGTGCAGCAGGCATACGGAGCACAGGCTACGCTCAGTAGGAGCCAGCCGTTGTCCGCATACCACACACTGTCGCGGCGAAATGAAATCGAGGATTCTCGTAATCCAGTTCATGCTATTATAAGTCAACCTTTTTGTTTAACTACAACTTGGACACTAAAGAAAACTTTTTCCTCTTTCAAGCTCCATAGACGCTGTTGCTTCGTAGGCTCAGAAATGATGTTGTCTGTGTTGTCCAAGTTGTCGTTTATTCTTCAAATTCTTCTTCGACGTCAAGGCACTGGCGGATGACGTCATACGTAAAGCCTCGGCCGAGGGCAAAGCGCACCAGCTTCTGGTTCAGCTCATAGTCGCTCTGCGCCTTGGTGCTTTTGCGCTTCTGTTGCAGCAGCGGGCGCAGGACGCTGAGGTATTCCTCGTCGTCCACCTCGTCAAGCACCCGCTGGCGGATGTCCTCGTCGATATGCTTCTGCCAGAGGGCCTGTTCCACCTTCCGGCGGCCCCACTTGTTGTAGCGCACCTTGTCCTTGACAAAGGCGCGGGCATAGCGCTCGTCATCGACGTAGCGCTCCTTGACAAGGCGTTCCATCACGCGGGCCTGTGCTTCGTCGCTGAGTTCCCAGCGCCGCATCTTTTCCAGCATCTCATGCTGGCAGTGCTCGGTCTGTGCACAAAGTGCCGCCAGCGTCAGGTAGGCATCGTTCTCGGTTTTCATTTGCTTGCTTTGATAAAACGTTGTTTGCCGAATTGGTCTTTTTTTGTTTCGATGTCGTGCCACGACATCCTACTCAACAGGTCCTGGAGGGCATCGGCGTAGAGAGGGTTTATCTCGAAATAGAGACTGCCGCCGGGCTTCAGTCCTGTCTGTCCGTAGCGGGCAATGGCGCGATAGAACAGCAGTGGGTCGTCATCAGGGACAAAGAGCGCCAGCGCAGGCTCGTAGTCCAGCACATTCCGTTCCATGCCGTCCTTTTCTTTTTCGCAGATATAGGGCGGATTGCTCACGATAGCGTCGAACTCGTTACAAGGAAGCTGCGAGGCCGTTGGCATAACGTTCAGAATGTCCCGCTTCTCGAAACACACCGTCACGCCGATGCTTTCTGCATTCGCTGCTGCCGTGCGCAGGGCCTCTTCGCTGATGTCCCATGCCGTGACCTGTGCATTGGGCATGTCTGCCGCCAGCGTGCAGGCAATGCACCCGCTGCCTGTCCCGATGTCGAGTATTCTTGCAGGGTGTCGTTCCGTTACCCATTGGCACAACTCGTAGGTCTCGGGTCTTGGAATGAGCACGCCAGGCCCCACGTGAAAGATCCTGCCGCCAAACTCGGCCAGCCCGATGGCATACTGCACCGGCTCTCCTGCCATGAGCCGCTGTGTAATTTCCGCTAAGACTTTTTGGTCGTCTGCAGATAATTGTGTATCTTTGCCGATGAATAGGTCTGATGGCGAGAGGCCGAAGCGCACCTCATAGACCATACGGGCAATGGCTTTCGCCTCTCCGTCGTCGTAGATGTGCGCTAACTGGCGCCATAATTCGTTGTAAGTCATACTGCAAAGGTACGAAAAAGTAAAAAGGTAAAAAAGTAAAAAGGTAAAAAAATAATGAGCGAAGACGAAAAATACATGCGCCGCTGCCTGCAGCTGGCAGCCAATGGCATTCAAGGTGCCCGGCCCAACCCTATGGTGGGTGCCGTCATCGTGGCAAATGGCAGGATCATCGGCGAGGGCTACCATGTGCGCTGTGGCGAGGGCCATGCCGAGGTCAATGCCTTTGCCGCTGTCCGTCCGGAGGACGAGCCGCTGTTGAAGGATGCCACCATCTATGTGTCGCTGGAGCCCTGTTCGCACTATGGCAAGACGCCGCCGTGTGCCGACCTTATAATAAAGAAAGGTGTACGCCGCGTCGTCGTGGGCTGCATCGACCCCTTTGCCGAGGTGCAGGGCCGGGGTGTCAGGAAATTGCAGGATGCCGGTATCGAGGTGACGGTGGGCGTGCTGGAGAAGGAGTGTCAGTGGCTGAACCGCCGCTTCTTCACCTATCATCGCGAGCACCGCCCTTACATCATCCTGAAGTGGGCGCAGACTGCCAACGGCTTCATCGACGACAACGGTCAGGCGCTGCTTATCAGCAACGAACAGACGCAGATGCTCGGCCACCAGTTGCGTGCCGAGGAGGATGCCATCCTGGTGGGGCATACCACCGATGTGCGCGAGCATCCCCAGCTGACCGTCCGCCACTGGCACGGCCCCAATCCCAAGCGCCTTGTGCTGACCCACGACCGTCCGCTGCCCCAGCTGATGGACGACCTCTACCAGCATGGCATCCAGTCGCTCATCGTTGAGGGCGGCCGCCAGACCCACGAGTCGTTTATTGCCGCCGGATTCTGGGACGAGATACGTGTTGAGACGGCTCCCATGACCGTCAGCGGCGGCACTCCCGTCCCCCAACTGCCGGCGGAAGCCACGATTTATGAGAAGAAATCATACGGTGATCATACCCTGATAGTGCTGCACAGTAGCCCGGAAAGGTAGCCTCCTTTACCCTCCGCTTCAGGCACCCCGTAGCGGAGCACTTTTGAGCGCCGTGCAAGAAAATTTCTTGCTCCGGGCAAAGAATTTTCCTGCACGGCGCTCCGATGGCGCCTGCTACGGGCTTCCTTCCTCCCTTCATCATCATCCTCCCCCCGCCGCCCGGAACAGGGGTGAAATGAACCTTACTTTCTGCCGAAGTCGGCAGGAACTTCGCCCCATTTCTGGGTCTCCCACTTGATGATGGGGTTATGCCACTGATGGGTGCGCAGCCAGTTCTCGGCACGAGCAATAATCTGGTAGAGCTTCTCCGTCTCAGGGGTGCGCTCTAATTTGGTCTTGCACTGCCGCTTGTTGACCCACAAGATGGCGTTGTAGGAGTCGCTATAGATGGTTTTGTTGTGCAATCCCTGCTGCTGCATGAGTGCCAGGGCATGGACGATGGCCAAAAACTCGCCAATATTATTCGTGCCCTTCATGGGACCAAAGTGAAAGACACGGGCTCCCGTAGCCAGGTCGATGGCCTGATACTCCATAGGGCCGGGATTGCCGCTGCACGCCGCATCCACAGCCCACGCATCTGCCGTTACCTCTATGGGCAAGGGCAGTATGGTGTCGTGGCGGTAGTCGGGAGGGTTCTGTATCATTTTTTGCAAGGACTACAGGACTTAAGGACTTATTTTTTGCATTGGGCAACAGAACTAATACGGCTTTAGAAAGTCCTTAAGTCCTGTGGTCCTTGCGAAATATTTACATTCGCTCGGGAACTTCGATGCCGAGGAGGGCCATGGCGTTCTTGATGATCTTGGCCACGTTCTTGGCCAGCATCAGGCGGACGGCCTTCTTCTGCTCGTCGGACTCGTTGAGGATGCTGAAGTCGTGGTAGAACTGGTTGAAGACCTTCGTCAGCTCATAGCAGTAGTTGGCTATGCCTGAGGGGCTGTAGTCCTTGCCGGCCTGCTCGACGGCAGCGCCGAACTCCGACATCTTCTGAATCAACTCAATCTCCTTTGGAGATAATT
>JAEEGL015374739.1_pt1 | contig 12862 bp, 9 predicted proteins | sample 9134231 | NCBI WGS metagenome assembly JAEEGL01 (sample SAMN16246548, study PRJNA631951) | gut metagenome | biome: gut microbiome; feature: rumen; material: fiber-attached | host: Bos | place: Iran: Karaj | collected 2018-10
TGTTGCATTTTCTTTTTTACAGAAAATACTTTTGATAAAATTAGGACATAGAAAAACGAAATTAAGAAATAATACTTACAATTAATAAAAAACAGCAACTGAATTTATATTCCGTTGCTACTTGCAAAAAGATGGAGGGGGCAGTGGACAGAGTATCAAAATCCACTAAGGGGAAAAGGCTTGATTGGGATGAATGGTATGCACTTGCCAGGGAGTATTACGAGGCGAACGGTGATCTCATAGTTCCGGCGAACTATATGACACCCGAAGGTCATAAGCTTGGCAAATGGATCAGCAGACAGAGAGCGAAATACAACAATTCGCCTCACGTAAAAGGCACCATTTCAGATACAGAGATAAAGCTCCTGGAAAAAATAGGAATGACCTGGCGCCTTGAATATCGATTCCGGTGGGATGAGTGGATTGAACAGCTCGCCATATATAAAGAAGAAAAAGGTGATCTTCTGATTCCAAGAGATTACAGGCAGGGAATATATCACCTTGGTAACTGGATTGTAGAGAAAAGAAGACTCTACTGGCGGGGTGAACTTACAGATACCCAGATACAGGAACTTGAAAATCTTGGTATGGAATGGGCACTTTCCTTCCAAAGAGATTGGGATGAATGGTACGAGGATGCCAAAGCCTACTATGAAAAACACGGCGACTTGATGATCCCTACAGACTACGTAACAGACGAAGGTTACAGGCTTGGACAATGGATATCTGAACAGCGAGGAAAATTTTCTCATAGAAAAGGAAAGCCCACTATAAAAGCTGCGGAAGTCCAAAAGCTAAATCAAATCGGCATGGTCTGGGTCATCAAACTCCAGTTAAAGAAGAAAAAGCAGGAAAAAGGAAAGAAAAAAGTTTCCTGAATATCTTCATCAACTATCGAATCACTACGCTTGTGAAGCGTTGGGATAAATAAGCATCTAGAAACCAAAAACTTTTTTATGAGGAAAAGGAGAAAGTAAGTTATGAAAAAAATGCTTAAGAGACTTAATAAGAGAGAAGGCTTTACTCTTGCGGAGCTGTTGATTGTTGTAGCTATCATTGCTGTTCTTGTTGCTGTAAGTATTCCAGTATTTACTAGTCAGCTTGAGAAAGCAAGAGAAGCTACTGATGCAGCTAATTTGAGGGCTGCTTATGCAGAACAGAATGCGGCACTTCTTACTTGGGACGGTAAAACTGCAATTGCTGATAAAGAAGTCGTTGCAAAACAGTCACAAGATGGCTGGCAGTCCGGACAGCCTGATATTGGAGGAATTTCTACTGTTACTGCAAAGAAGTCACCTGATGGTAAATGGACAGTTAAAGCCGATACTGAACACAATCAAATAGTAATTGAATGATTTACTAAATTAAATTTGTACAATTTATAGGCTGTTAATTATAAATAACATATGAATTGGAACAAAAACGATTTACTTTAGCTAAATTGTTGATTGATGTCGTTATGATTGCCGTTTCAGTATTCAATCCTGTGTTGACATATAACCATACAGATTCCAATTGGTTTATGCGAAGGGAATTCTGTTGATTTGACACATGGAAGTTTATGAATATTCATGTTGATATTAGTTGTTGGTAAACACTAATTAGTGCGAGGTTATGAATATGAAGAGATTAAAACATCAGAAGGGTTTTACCTTAGCTGAACTTTTAATTGTAGTTGCCATTATTGCTGTTCTTGTTGCCATCTCTATTCCTGTTTTCACTTCACAATTAGAGAAGAGCAGAGAAGCTACAGATAAAGCAAATATTCGAGCAGCAATTGCTGCAGTAAATGCCGTAGCTCTGTCTCCGGAATATAATGGAGAAGTCGATTTCGGATCCGATGGTTATTTAATGTTGGACAATAATTTATCGTTAGAACAGAATAATGGGAAATATGTAAATACATGGATAAGACTGAAACAAACTAAGGACGGATGGTCAGATAACAATGAACCTGATTGGGGCAATGTGGAGGTCAGAGGCGTGCCTATTGCAGGCTGTGAAGCGGTAGTCCAGTATAATTTTACTGCAAGTACGGACGCGGGAGATAATTTTGAAGCGGGAAAGTTTTATGTTATTTATGTAGATTATTAAGGTACTAGCGTTTACAAAGAAATATACTCATCAATATTAAAGGTTTCTTAGTATGTTTGTGTGAGGAATAGTCTTGGAGCCATATGATTAACGGAGTTAGATATTCATATGAAAAAGTTTTTGGAGCAAAAACTAAAGTCTCATCATGGTTCGAATCACATAATTGTTATTTTGGGCCTTGTTGCAATTGTGCTTCTACTTATGATTGCTATTCCCGTTGTCAAAAATAATACAGACAACAAGATGAATAACGTTGATGAGGAACAGATTGTTTACGCAGAGCATCAAGCCAGTATCGAATACCAGAAAAACTACAAGCCATTCACAGCGGTCTTTGACACGGAAACGAAACAATTTGTGGACAAAAGAACCGCAAGAATGTCAGTAAAGCCATACGGTTCATCAAAAGAACATCAGGGAATGTATCTGTTGATAACCGTAGACAAGGATGGGAATATCTCATCACAGTGGATATCCCCTTAGTTGATGGATAAAAAACTAACAGCATAGCAGTTACATTTTATGAGGATGTAGCTGCTATGCATATCCATTTATTCAGAAAAGAAAAATATCATAAACCGTACGTTGAAAATTGAATAAAACATACTGGAGATTTTGTCATCATCAGGCGTGTTTTATTCAGTTTTCAAATGATTTCTAAGAATATAAACATTGCACATTACTTACAATGAGGGGGAAGTTATGGCAAAGAAACGTATCGGTGATCTTCTTATTGAGAGAGGCCTTATTACTCAGAAAGAGCTTGAATTTGCGCTCGACAAACAGAAGCAGACTAAGGAAAAACTTGGTGAAGTTCTTATAAGTAATAAGATCGTTACACCAGAGAACATGGCTAAGACACTGGCTTTTCAGCTTGAGGTTGACTATGTCGATCTTGCCAGAGTGTCTATTGCGCCTGATATGGCGGAGCTTGTTCAGAAAAATACAGCCAGACAGAACCATCTGGTTCCGATTCAGAAACAGGGGGATACGCTTTATGTAGCGATGGATGACCCTCTTAATTACTATGCTTTGGATGAGGTTAGAAAAGTTACAAACCTGAAGATCGTACCCATGATCTCTACTCAGGTTGCGGTTGAGAGAGCAATCAATACCCTGTATGGTAACGAAGGTGCCAGACAGGCTATTGCTGATTATAAAAAAGAATTCAACAGAGAAACAACGGACTATGATGATGGTCCAAATGCAAACTTCGACTTTGTCATTTCATCAAATTCCTTTGAAGGTGACGCAGATTCTGCGCCCACAATCAGACTTGTTAATTCAATAATTGAAAGAGCCGCTCAGGAGCGTGCATCAGATATTCACGTTGAGCCAAGGGAAACAGATATGGACGTTCGTATGAGAATTGATGGAATCATGCGAGACATCCTGAAGGTACCCAAGGACATTTCTCCTGCAGTTATCGCTCGTATCAAGACCATGTCCGGAATGGACGTTGCCGAGAGACGTATTCCTCAGGATGGACGTTTTTCTGTAAGCGTTGCCGGTAAGAGCATAGACATGCGTGTATCTACACTTCCCATCGCATGGGGCGAGAAGGTTGTTCTGAGACTTCTTGATAAGTCCAACACCAACATCGATAAAGAGATGCTGGGCCTTCGCCCCGATGATATGGAAAAATATGAAAAGCTCATCCACTATCGCAACGGCGTAATGCTCCTTGTTGGACCTACCGGTTCAGGTAAAACAACAACCATGTACGCAATGCTGAATGAGCTGAACACAAGGGATGTAAACCTTGTTACTTTGGAAGACCCTATCGAGTACAACCTGGATGGACTTAACCAGGTTCAGATAAATCCAAAGACCAACATGACCTTTGCATCAGGTCTTAGAGCTATCCTCAGACAGGATCCCGATATCGTATCAATCGGTGAGATTCGTGACGGCGAGACAGCAGAGATTGCCATGAGAGCAGCTCTTACCGGACGTTTCGTAATGAGTACCATCCATACAAATGATGCGGTCGGTGCCATTGACAGACTTGAGGATATCGGCGTTGAGCCATATCTGGTATCAGCAACACTAAGGGGCGTTATTTCCCAGAGACTTGTAAGAAGAATCTGCCCCTACTGCGCAGAAGAATACGATCCAACGGATGAAGAGATATCAAAGCTTGGTATAAAGATACAGCCGGGAACAAAATTTAAACACGGTAAAGGCTGCCAGCACTGCTTCAACACTGGATACCAGGGAAGGATCGCAGTATTTGAGATCATGATGATCACGCCTGAGATCCGCGACCTCATCTATAAAAAAGCAGGCCGTGGAGCAATAGAAGCAGAGCTTCACAAGGAAGGCAGTGGCTTCGTATCACTGAAGGAAGCAGCAACCATGCTGGTTCTCGAAGGCGTAACAACAGTTTACGAAGTAATGCGAATCACCAACGAAAGCGACTAAGAATTGAGACGACCTTGACTCTCGCACAGCATAACATAAATAAAACCGCGAGAGAACTAAGAAAACATGCGAGGTACTAAATCATGATGACTATAGAGCAGCTGGTCACAAAAGCAAAAGAAGACGGTGCATCTGATATACATGTTATCTGCAATCTTCCGCCTAAATACAGAAAAAGCGGTGACCTTGAAAACATGGACGAAACGCCTGTAACTAGAGAAGAGTGCTTTGCACTTGCAAAAGAACTGGCAAAGACAGATGAAGCTTACAACGAGCTTCTCACAACAGGCGAACTTGATGCAGCTGACAGCTTTGCAGGAAACCGCTGCCGTATCCATCTCTTTAAACAGCAGGGAGTACCCAGCCTTGCGCTCCGTATTCTCTCAGAGCATATACCGAGACTTGAAGACTTAGGCCTTCCCATGGCGGTTATGGAACTTCCTAAACTCCACAAAGGAATCGTCCTTGTAACAGGTGAGACAGGCTCAGGTAAATCAACATCCCTGGCTGCCATTATGGACAACATCAACCACAACTACAAGCGTCATATCGTAACACTTGAAGACCCGGTTGAGTACATGTATACCCCGGATAAATGTGCAATTAACCAGCGTGAAGTTGGAAAAGATACCCAGAGCTTTGCGATGGGCCTGCGGGCATCCCTCCGTGAAGATCCAAACGTTATCCTAATCGGTGAGATGCGTGACAGGGATACAATAGAAACCGCTATAACAGCTGCTGAGACCGGACACCTTGTATTTGGCACCCTGCATACAGGAAGCGCTGCAGACTCCATTGATCGTATGGTCCAGGTTTTTCCTGAGGCAGCACAGCAGCAGATAAGACTTCAGCTTTCCATGGTCCTGCAGGCAGTCCTTACACAGCAGCTTGTACAGAAAAAAGGCGGCGGAAGAGCCCTTGCAGCAGAGTACATGATCGTTACAGACGCTATAAGGAACCTCATCAGAACAGGTAACACTCCTCAGATTGCCAATGCAGTGGCAACAAGTGCCGAGATAGGCGGACAGACCATGGACCAGGCACTTATCATGCTGGTGAAAAAAGGACAGATAACAAGAGAAAATGCACTGCATTACGCAGTCAATAAGGATTTTGTGAACAGAAACATGATGTAACTTTCCGTGGATTATGACGCGAAAAAGGGGGAACTATGAACAGTTACAAATACACGGCATTAGCATCAGGAGGGCGGGAAGTATCAGGTCTTATCGAAGCAATCGATGAGCTTGAGGCCACAGCCAAGATAAGAAATCAATATAACGCAGTCATTTCCATAAAGGAAGTAAAAAACGGCGTCGGGATCACACTTCCAAAATTCCTTGTTGCGGATCTTGGAGGTAAAAAGCTCAATTCCAAGGCGTTTACACTGATGTGCAGCCAGTTTTCAACTATTCTTTCTGCGGGTATCCCGATCGCAAGGGCAGTAAAGCTTATCGAGGACAAGACCACTGACAAGTTCCTCAAAAAGCTACTTGTATCCGTGGCAGAAGATGTTGAAGCAGGCCGTACCATTTCAGCATCCTTTGAGGATCATGGCGGAAGATTACTTCCTCCGACTTTCTGTGAGACTATCAAGGCCGGCGAAGAGGCAGGAGACCTCTCGGGGGCCTTTGAGTCAGTATATAAGCACTTTGACAAACAGACCAAGATGGGAGCCAAGGTAAGAGGCGCACTCACATACCCGGCTTTCGTATTTGTAATTGCTATCGTTGTAGTAATCGTTTTGATGGTAAAAGTTGTTCCCACCTTTACTGCTATGTTTGAAGATATGGGCGGCGAACTTCCCATCATGACACAGATGCTCATAGCAATGTCAGACTTTGTAAGAAAAACCTTTGTATATTTCATCATAATAGCAATTGCACTGTTCATCGCATTTACCATGTATAAGAAAACTCCAAAGGGAGCGATCAACGTTGCAAAAGCTCAGTTAGCACTTCCGGTTCTTGGAAACATAGCTGAACTTAACTCGGCAAGCCTTTTTGCCAACACCATGGCCACCATGATACAGGCAGGACTTCCGATGACCAAGGCTGTAGAAATCACATCAAAGGTCATGCCAAATGCTCTTATCGCAGAGCAGACACACAACATGGTCACCAGGATCGAAGAAGGAAGGACCATTGTTGATTCCATGAGAGAAGCGGACTGTTTTCCTGATATCCTTACCGACATGGTTGGCGTCGGAGAAGAGACTGGTGAGATGAAGGCCACTTTGGATACAGTCGCAAAATACTATGATAACGAGCTTGAGCAGGCCGTAGCATCAGCAATTGCAATGCTCGAACCGGCAGTCCTGGTTTTCCTGGCTGTATTTGCAGGCTTCATAGTTATTTCAATCTACATGGCAATGTTTAGTATGTACAACTATATGTAAAGTAATAAACTGATCAATTTTCAGAAAAGTAGTAAAACGGTATTTACATCTACTCACACAGAGGGGAGAGAACGATGGCTAAACAAGATGGCGTAGTTGGCGTATATGTGGCTCATGGAAGATTAACACTTGCCATGTTCAAAGGCAAAAATTTATCTACAGCCTGGGTTGATATACCCGAAAATGTCGCGCAGAGCAGCGAGATCATTTCCAAAAATCTGTTTGCGCAGTTCATCAAAGACACCATGAAAGAGAACGGAATGAAGGCTAAAAAAGCAGTCTTCATTATCGGTAGTGAGAAGGTCCTTGTACGCGAGATCAACATGCCAAAGATGAACGACGAGCAGTTAAAGGTCAACCTTCCCTATGAATTCAGGGACTATATAAAGGGTGAGCTTAAGGACTATCTCTATGATTACACAGTAAGGAACATCAACACTGATGATCAGGGTAATGATACCACCATGGACCTTCTTGCAGTGGCGATCCCCTTAGAGTACTACAACACCCTGGCAGACATCCTGTCAGTAGCAGGACTTAAGCTGATAAAGACAGTTCCCGAGCTGTATGTCATCGAGGACCTGATAAAACTCTATGACGAAGAAGAGCGCAAAAAGGAAAGGTGCTTCCTTGATATCGGAAACAACACCATCAGGATGCAGATCTATAAGAATGGAAAATACAAGCTCTCACATGTCATAGATATCGGTGAAAAGTACATCATCAGGGCCATCGCAGACAGCATGAACGTGGATATGGAGCTTGCAAAGACCTACCTCAGGACAAGGTTCCAGGAATGCGACAGGAATGAGAACGTAATAAATGCGTATAAGGATGTCTCGCTTGAGGTACTTAAGGGCTTTAACTTCTATGAAATGTCAGATATGACATCAAGACTTGGAGACGTAGTCGTTTACGGAGCAGGCGCACTTATAGAGCCGCTGATCGCTCTTTTAAAAGAACGGCTCAACATGAATGTAAAGACCATGGCAGAGTCATTTCCCGAGTACGACCATGATGGCGACCTTAACATAACTGGCATATCAGTCGGCTCCCTGCTGTCCCTGGATGACAAGAAAGACTTATCCGGCTCAGGCATTGATTATGACATCAATTTCGGAAAACAGAAGGAAAAGAAAAAGAGCAATATAGGCGCAGTACTCTGCACCATAGCAGCAGTGATCCTCGTTATTTTACTTGCTGCAAAATTCCTTGTGATAGACAGGTTCAGCAGTCTCGCCAGGGCTCAGAAAAATGTAACAGATTTGGAGGCTCAGATAGAAGCCGGCAACAAGTTCATAAACTCAGGAGATGAGCTTGCAGAGGAATTCTATCATTACACCTGGACAGATATGACAGATGAGGAAAAGGACAGGATAAGCAGGAAGGAAGTCACAGAGCTTGTCAGGTTCATAAATGGCAGCAAGGCAGGCGTAAAGCAGATCTTCCTTACAGAAAATGTACTGACAGTGGATATCACGACCGACACTCTCCAGAGTGTGAGCGAACTTGCCGAATCACTTGATGGTCAGAAGATAGTTGAAAGTGTGCGGGTAGAGAATGCAAGAAAGCTTGAAAAAGACGGATATGAAAAGACTGACATCACCTTATCAGGCGAAGAGATCACAACCGTAGTACCGGGTACTGTTGTCGTAGAAGCACAGCTTAAGATCTATCTCACATCAGATAAAGAAACAGAAGAACAGTGATCACTCCTTAGCAACTCATTGTCAAATGTATAAGAGAGGCAGAGAAAATGAAGATAACCAAAGGGTTTACAGCCAGAGAAAAAACTTTATTTGTAATCCTTATCCTGATCATCATAGGAGCGGTCTATTTCCTTTTTGTACACCAGCCTGTATCGGAAGGTATCGATATAGCTGAAAAAAGAGCCGTAACCCTGGAAGAAGATCTGGCGATCATAAATGCCAAGGCTCAGAAGATATCGGGAATGAAGGAAGAGATTGCAGAGATTGAAAAGAGCGGCAAAAAGCCTTCGCTCATGCCAAGCTACAATTCATCCAAACAGGAACTGGATTTCTTACATGGTTTTTTGTCGAACCAGACTCTTGATTACATGGTCAGCTTTACAGATGTAACAAGGGAAGGAAATCAGATAAGAAGGAACTTTACTTTGAATTTCACAGCGAAAAACTATGACGAAGCAGAGAAGATCGTAGAGGCTCTGGAAAACAGTGAGATCAGATGTCTTATCGGAGATCTGATAATACGACCTGTAGAAAGCGATGCGGATTTATTTGATGGCGAAGTGGATGTCAGCTGCGTGGCTACTTTCTACGAGACCATGTACGGAGGAAAGGAAGATTCTGACCTTCCGGAAGATAAAACTGCACAGCCTGAGAATACAGGGGAGTAAAAAATGGCTGACAGCCAAAAAAAGAATTGAGGGGCGTTATGAAAAACAGAATATTTCGATCAAACAACAAAAAGGGATACACTCTTGCAGAAGTTTTGATTGCTATAGCGATTATAGCGATCCTTGGAGCTGTTGCGGCCATTTCGGCCAACAGGATGATAAAGGATTCCAGGCAAAAATCTTTGGACAAGATGGCAGAAACCATCTTCCTTGTTGCGGAGAGAAATATTCAAAAGGCTTACTGGGTTGATGGCGTAAGCCTTGGAGCATCAGGCACAGTTACTGATTCATCCGCAGTAGATATCAAGAATAAGGTACTGCCGGATGACACGGTAAGTGCTGATATAAGCTCAGCAAAATGGTTTATAACATACGAATCCAAAGATGACAACTGTCATGTGGATTACGTATACTGCACAACATCAGATAATTCCTACGCAAGTACCTTTGCTTATGATGAAGGCACATTGTCTTCGGCGTGGTCCAGCAAGGAGGGAAAAGTGGGATACTATAACGGCGGTGATATGGATGAACTTCCATATACGGCCGGTATTAGTTCTGATAAAATGTATGCCGCTCTGAAGGTTGAGAATAAAGAAGAACTCGGAGTAGGCGTCTATATTCAGCTTCCGGATTATGAGAAAAATCCAGACTATTATGGTTCCAGTAGTCTTAATCCCAAAAATGTAAAGTATAAGCTCAGCATCACCGGGCTTAATTCCGGTGCAGTTTATACATTCGATGAAAAAGAACTAAATCCTTCATCAAGTAAATTTACATATCAAAGGCGTACCAAGAACTGTTTCATTTCTACGGATGGTGAATCCGGTGGTAAATGTGCCATCTACAGAGATTATGTTGTTTTAGATAATCTTAGTGATAGTACCAAACAATTCAAGAGTGTAGCAAAAGCAAGTGAAAGTGGATTGATTCCCGGCGAGGATATCCTTATAGAAATTTCTGCAACATGCGTTGGCTCTGAAGCAGAGCTTTCAGCTAATGCAAATCTTGCTGGTGGTGAAGCCGGTAATGAAGCAGTATTTTTCGAAGATGATAGTAATGGATGGGGTAAGTCTGCCCAGACCAACTCTCTTTTTGCAAAAAGAGAAGTAGTAGATGCTGACTCTGATCAGGTAGAAGTAGCGTATGGCCGTCATCTCCAGAATCTTGATACTCTTGTTTCCGGTATGCCTGAAGATAAAAAACTGAAGGTCGTTCAAACCAAAACTATTGATTTCAATATTACTGATACAACAGTACCGATCAATGAGAACTGGATTGATCTATATGGTTCAGATTGGACATTTACACCTATCGATAACAAAAAGGTTGATAGCTATGATGGCGGAGCTGTTATTAACCCGTCAGATGGCAGTGTCGGTGCTGATGGTCAAACGCAGGGAGTACGAAATCTTATAGTTAATTACACTACAAGAAGGGCCAGAGCCACAGATACAGCCTATGAAACAGCAAAAGAAAAAGACAGGATTATCAGTGCAGGTATATTTTGCAAGTTTTATGGATCTGAAATAAAAAATGTACTTTGTCATGGGTTTTTGATTGATTACAGGAGAGCAGAAAGGCTTGTAGAAGAATCTACAGCTGTAGGTTGTTTAGTGGGACGAGTACGAACAAACCTTAAACTAAGAAATTGTCGTGCAGAGAATGCTGAACTGACAGCAGCACAGTCCTTTACTACATCACAGGATAAGGTTATGATGGGCGGTCTTGTCGGACATGCTTTAGATGGTGTAGATGTACAGTATTGTTTTACAGATAGAAGTATTATCATCGGATACGAAAATTGCTGTTATGCATCCGGACTTATTGGATTTACCAGCTCTGCGAATTATACTCCTGATTCACCTCAAATGGATAATACAGAAGCTGTTATGAAAGACTGTAAAGTATCCAGGTCAATAGTTGGCGGTGTTCGCAGCGGTGGAATAATTACCGGAGGAATGATTGCTTATACTTACAATAAAAATCTGATATTTGAGAATTGTATTGTTGAGGGCGTAAAATTTTCAGCTTCTTCCGGCAATGGAGTAGCAGTCGTTGGTGGTATTGTTGGAAGCCCTATAGCTACAACCGGATTAATAAAAAACTGTAAGGTCTATAATACAGCAGATGATGAAGCTGCTTATGTGGAATCTGCAATTGGAAATAATGGCGTTTATGACAAATCAAATATTGCCAAGGCCAGAAAATTTGTAAATAGTACGGCAGTTGCCGGTACTACTAATTATGATGCTAGAAATAATTCCTGGATGTATACAGTAGGTGGTTCATCAACTAGTGAAGATGGAAAAGTCGATATTGTTTCCATGGGCGGCCTTGCAGGACTAAATATCGTAAGTAGCGGCAATGCATTGATAATAGAAAATAGCTTTGCATCTACTACAATGTATGCTCAGAATAACCGCGGAATTAATGGTGGTCTAATAGGTAATGGAAGATCTCAAGCAAAGGCAATTATCCGTAATTCTTATGCTGACTGCTATTTAAATGGTCAGTTTATATCAGGACTTGCATCAAATTGTAAAGATTCAGAATATTATAATTCATATAGTACAGGCTTTCTTAGATGCGATGGAGCAATTAAAGCAGCGGGTATAACAACATCCAAGGCTACAGTCTCGGGTTGCTATAGCCTTATGAACTATGACAATATCTGGGATACAAATAAGTTTAATACCACAAATCTTACTTTTAGTGATGGATATGTATCTTCATATTCTGGTGAAGCTAAGCCTGTAAATAATAATGCTTCACTCAAAAATTATATATATCTGATCGCCGGAGATAACAGTACGGTTGATGAGAATACATACTACACGTATGGCGGTGATGGAGATTGGATAAAGGATCAGTCTGCCCAAACATCAAACAAGTCTCAGTATGCATCACTTAGGGAATTAGTAGATAAACTGGGCGAACAGACAGACATCATCCCTTCCAGACTTGCGCCTGCTTGCATATCAGACAATCTTGCAAGTACAAAACTTCCATTAATACTTGCAACTAGTGGTACTTTCACAGATACCCACTATGGTGACTGGCTTGAGAGACCCGGAAATCGTTTGTATGCAAGAGTATACAAGACTTCTGATAACAAATATGTAATGTTCTTTGAAAAGGGAGGTAGAAAATCTACACTTCCTACCAATAGTGAAATAACACTTACTACGGTTGGTGAATGGCTTGCCGATGATGGAAGTGTTGTTGCGGCAGGAGCAACACCTTCAGTTGATAGCGGATTCTTAAGACAGAGTGATGTTCTGCCCACTGATACCGATCAGAGTGATGCGACTAAAATTGCGAAGTCTCAGCTTATTGCGCCTTGGCAGTATGATGGTACAGGCAATGTTACCGGATGGACAGCTAGTACAGTACAGAGCATTACATCGGTTACTTTTGATGAGGATTTCTGCAATGATACAAAGGCTTCACCGGTTGTATCTTTAGCAAAGCCTCTGTCTATGAGGAAATGGTTTAAGAACTTCAGAAAAGTAACTACTTTCAATAATATTAAATTGCTTGATGTCAGCAATGTAACAAGCATGGAA
>JAEEGL016729352.1_pt1 | contig 12862 bp, 9 predicted proteins | sample 9134231 | NCBI WGS metagenome assembly JAEEGL01 (sample SAMN16246548, study PRJNA631951) | gut metagenome | biome: gut microbiome; feature: rumen; material: fiber-attached | host: Bos | place: Iran: Karaj | collected 2018-10
CGTCAGCGTCGAAACGACGCCAGCCGTTTCCATCGGGTGAAGTATGTACGGGGAATTGTCAAGCTTTCTCACGGCGCCCGCGTGCTTTTGCACCGCGTAAACGAGCGCCCTTTCAAACAGTGTCATTTCGCGCCTCCCTTGTATTCAAGACAAAGCATGGTAAGGTCATCGAACTGCTCGGCGTCGCGGACAAACCCGTCCACCGCCGCGCGCACGCCGGCAAGCACCTCTTTAGGCGGCGCGTCCGCGTGTGCGTTAAGCGCCGCAAGCATGCGCTCCGTGCCGAACATCGCGCCGGAGGCGTCGGTCGCCTCGGGCACGCCGTCGGTATAGACGAAGAATTTCGTGCCGGGCTCAAGCTGTATCTCGTACTCACGGTAGCGCGCTCCGGCCAGACCGCCCACCACAAAGCCGTGGCGGTCCCTGTAAAGCTCAAAGCCGCCGTCGGGGCGCTTGAACACGGGGTATTCGTGCCCCGCGTTGGCGCAGGTGAGCCTGCCCGTCGAAAGCTCAAGTATGCCGAGCCAGACCGTTACGAACATGTTCTCCTTGTTGTTGGAGCAGATGGCCTCGTTGGTCTTGTCCAGTATCTCGGCGGCGGATCTGCCCAGCATGGCACAGCTCTGTATGATTATTTTGGAGACCATCATAAAGAGCGCGGCGGGTATCCCCTTGCCGGACACGTCCGCCATCACGACGCACAGGTGGTCGTCGTCTATCAGGTAAAAGTCGTAAAAGTCGCCGCCGACCTCCTTTGCGGGGTCCATAACGGCGTAAACGTCGAACTCGCGCCTGTCGGGGAAGGGCGGGAAGGTGTTGGGTATGAACGCCGCCTGCAGCTTGGTGGCAAGCGCAAGCTCCGCGCCTATGCGCTCCTTCTCTGAGGTGATGCGGGTGATGTCCTCGACGTAGCGCTGTATGCGCGCCTCCATGCTGTCGACCGAGGCGGCAAGCGTGCCTATTTCGTCCTTGTTTTTAATGGTATCGGTCAGCTTGACGGCGGCCTGCACGTTTTCGTTTGCAAAGCGGGTCGCCTCGTCGGTTATGCGCTGAACGGGGCGCAGGAACACCCGGTTGAGGTACAGCCCCTGACCCAAGGCAACGAGGGCCGCAAGCACCACAAGCACCAGCGTTATGTTGCGAAGGTAGGTATTGCGCGAGGAATTCAGCACGTCCATCTGCCTCTGCACGCAGAGTATCGCCTGCACCTCGCCGCCGGGGCCGTTTACCGGCACCATGGCGGTTATGTGCGGGTCGGTCTCTATATAGCCCTTGTCGCGCACGACAAGCTCACGCGGGGAGCCTTCCTCGCAGATCAGGCGGTATTTTTCGCGGTATTCGTCGTTGGTGGTCTCGCGGACGTAGCCGAAATCGTAATGGGTGTAGCTGCTCTCGCGGTTCATCAGCGAGAATATGAAGGTGATGTGCCCGTAATCCGTTCGGTCGGGCTGAATGGCATAAACAAAGGTCGCACCGGAGGAATTGCACAGCTCGTCAAGCAGCGCGTTCGTTTCAAGGTATTCCTCCGTTTTGCCGCCGCTCTGCGCATAGCGCGAAAAATCGCCCTCGCCGAGCATGCCCGCCGCAGCCTCCGCCGTGCGGAACGCGCCGTCGGAATACTGCTCGAGCAGCGCCTTTGTAAAGGTAAGGTAGCCCACCGTGCTTACCAGCGCGAAAAACACTATAAGCAGCAGCACCATACCCAGTATGCTTTTTGCGGCAACGTGCCTTGAAACGAAACGCACCTTTACCCCCGGGCCGCGGCAGCGGTCACGCTATGTTCAGTATGTCCGCAAAGCCGGTTATGTCGAGTATCTCGCGCACGGTCTCGTTCACGTTTTTAACGGTCATGCCGCCGCGCTCCTGCATCATCTTTTCGGCGTGGAGCAGCACGCGCAGCCCCGCGGACGAGATGTATTCAAGCCCGGCAAAATCGAGCGTCAGCTCGTCTATCCCCTTAAGCTCGCCGTCCAGCACGGCCTCGAGCTCGGGAGCGGTAACGGTATCGAGCCTGCCCTCAACGCAGAGCTCGGCTCTGTTTTCGTCCTTGGTGAGTTTAACGGTCATTCTGTTTGCCTCCTTACAGCTTTTTGATGATAGCCATTTCTATCCTTGAACCGCGGATGCCTATCTGCACGTCATCCGCAAGCTTGCCGACGACGGACTTTTCAAGCTCATCCCAGTTCTCCTTGGGAGTGCGCCCGTCGCGCGCGGCGGCACGGTACTTTTCAAGGGACCAGTAATCGTCCACCGTAAACATATAGCTGCCGAACTCGGGATCGAAGCCGCTGCAGCAAAGCCCCGCGGCAACGTCGGCGCCCAGATCCATGTCGCCGGGCTCCAGCATGCGCTCGAACAGGTCGCGCAGCTTGCCGGTCACGCCCTTTGCCGCGGCGTTGACTCCGCTTGTCGAAACGGCAAGCAGGTTCTTCCTGAGCTTGGCGTTCATTTCGGCCTCGGCCTGAAGGTGTAGCGTAAACACGCCGTCCTCGTCGTCTATCCAGAAATCGGCCTCGCGCTCGCCCGTCAGCGCGTTCATCATGCCGAGCATCTCCTCGGCAAGCAGGCGCAGGTGCAAAGCGCTTTTGTTGGGCAGCCCCTTATAGCGGGCCACCAGTTCGGCCTGAGAGAGCGCCTCTTCAAAGCCCCTCCCGCCGTTAGTCACATGTATAACGTCCGATCGCATACGGCAACCTCCTTTTCGCGTGCGTATATCCTGACAAATAATTATATCACATACAGCGCAGCCATTTCCACACTTTTTTGCTGTGCAGCGCAGAATTTCGCGCGATTTTTATGCCCCGCGGCGAGCCGGGCATCGTTCCGTCCATAGCGCAGACACGGCAGCTGCGCTCCATTTGGAGCGCAGGTGGATCCGGATCGGGCTCCGGGACTTGACGGCACAGCCTGAACGATCCGCTTCACTTTTGCGTGCCGCCGTGGTATAATTGCAGCAGCAACAAGGCGGGGGATCCCGCTCGTAAGAAAGGCACGGTACAATATGAAGCTTAACGATAATATCTGCTATTCTCCAGAGGTCGCCGAGGCGATAGAGCGCGGCCTTCCCGTTATAGCGCTTGAAAGCACCATCATTTCCCACGGCATGCCCTATCCGCAGAACGTCGAGACCGCCCGCGAGTGCGAGCGCATCGCAAGGAGCTGCGGCGCCGTGCCCGCGACCTGCGCCGTGATAGGCGGCAGGCTCTGCGCCGGGCTGACCGACGAACAGCTTGAATACCTCGGCCGCACCGGCCCCGCCGTGACCAAGGCGAGCCGCCGCGACATAGCCGTTATCGCCTCAAGGGGCGGCGACGGCGCGCTCACCGTCGCGGGCACCATGATAATCGCCGCAATGGCGGGCATCCGCGTGTTTGCAACGGGCGGAATAGGCGGCGTGCACCGCGGCGCGGAAAAGACCATGGATATATCGGCCGACCTCGAGGAGCTCGGGCGCACCGACGTTACCGTGGTCTGCGCCGGAGCAAAGAGCATTCTGGACATCGGCCTGACGCTCGAATACCTCGAGACAAAGGGCGTGCCCGTGATAGGATACGGCACGGACGAGATGCCCGCGTTCTATACTCGCAGGAGCGGCTTTAAGACCGATTACCGCATGGACACCCCCGAGGAGATAGCAAAGGCCGTATCCCTCAAGAAAAAGCTCGGCATCGCGGGCGGCACGCTCGTCGTCAACCCCGTGCCGGAGGAGTACTCCATGGACAAGGAGAGGATAGACGCCGTTATAGAGGCCGCCGTGCAAAAGGCGGAGCGCCTCGGCGTAAAGGGCAAAAACATAACGCCCTTCCTGCTGGCGGAGATAAAGGACGTGACGGGCGGCGACAGCCTTGAAACGAACATCGCCCTCGTCTACAACAACGTGCGTCTGGCCTCGGCCATCGCCTGCGCCCTGGAATAAGGCATAAGCAAAGGAGCTGCCGCTGATGTACGGCAGCTCCTTTATTATACGTTGGTATCCGCTCAGTCGGCGTTTTGAGCGCAGAGGGCCTGACTTCCGGGCTTAACGGCAAAGAGCAGTATGACGAGCGCCGCGGCATACACGAAGGTGCAGGCAAGGCTGCCCTCGATGCCGAAGGCGCCGCCCGTCCACAGGTCGGAGGCCGCGCCCGCCTTGGAGACGAGGAGCGTCGCGCCGCCGCCCGCGCCGGTGCCGCTGACGGATATGCCGAACACGTTGCCCTGGAAGAAATTCCACATGCTGTGCATGGCGCACGCGCCCCAGATATTGCCGCGCTTCAGCATGTACACGCCGAACACCGCGCCGCAGAGCAGTATGTTGATAAAGGGCATAACGCCGAAGCCGGGGTTCATTATATGCAGGAGCGAGAACACGAGCGAGCTTACCAGCACCGCGCGCCACACCTGGTTCCTGCGGGTTATCGAAACGAGCAGGTATCCGCGGCAGAGCGCCTCTTCGCTTGCGCCCTGCACGGCGTAGCCCAGAAGGTAGAGTATGAACATGGGCACGGATACGGGGGCGGTCTCAAAGCCCGAAATGCCCCCGGTCAGGCGGGCAATGCCTACGGTCGCGCTCAAAAGCCCCGCGCCGATCAGCGCGCCCACAAGGTACTCGCGCAGGGCGTGCCCGCGGCGGAAGCCCATCGAGGCGGGCATACGCTTTTGTATAACGCGGCAGAACAGCACCGCGATCACTATCATCAAAGCGGTAGCAAACAGATTGACGAGCGCGAACCATGCGGGCTGGTTCCTCATCGCCTCCATCACGGCCTCCATGTAGCCGGGCAGATCCCCGCCCATCAGCTTGGACGAGAGCTCCTGCATGACGGCGGAGTCGGTCAATACCTTGCCGAGCATTATCGCGCTTGCGGGGATGGACTCCACCATGGAGCCCACCAGGAACACCGCAAGGAATATCAGCACTTCGAGTATCGGCACGAAGCCGTGTTTGCGCTCGCGCGCCTCGCGCAGCATGGGTATGTCGCGCGACAATCCGATTTTTTCCATGTTTTCCTCCTTATGCGTCTATAATGGTAATGCCTTCCACCGTGCTCAATGCCTGTTCCGCGCCTACCACGCAGACCGCGCCCTCGGCGGCGCATTTGTCAAGCGCCTCGCAGAAGGCGGCAAGGTCGGCGGGCGTGGTCTCCAGTATCTCGCGGCGGAGCCTGCGCGCGTCGTCGGGCGTGCGGCCCTCGAACGCGTCAAGGTCGGCGTCGCGGCCCATTTCGGCGGGGGTGCGCAGGGGCTCCGTATCGCCCACGGTGGAGATCACGTATTTATCGAGCTTTTCCGAGCCGCTGCAGAACTCCTTGATAAACGCGCTTTCCTCAGCAAAAACGCCGAGGCTCCTTGCGGGGGACGGGTCGCGGTAGGTGTAGTGTACCACTGCGCCGCGATCCATTGCGCGCAGACCCACGCCGTAAGCGCCGCCCTGCACCCTGACGCGGTTCCACAGGAAGCCGAGCCCGATTATGTTGGCGGCTACCTTCATGGAGCCGGTAACGCGGGGAACGGCCATGCCTGCCTCGGCAAAGCTGACCTGCGCGGGTATGCGTATGCCCAGCTTTTTGGGGAGCTTGGCCGCATACTCCGCTTCGGCGGGTATGGGAGCGCCCTCGGGAAGCGCGTTCAGAAGGCCCGCAAGCGTGATGGGTGCGGTGTTTGTCACGCCCGCGGTCAGGCGGGAGCGCACGAACGCCCTTTCGGCAAAGCCCGAGGCGGAGGCGGCGAACCCGCTTATCGCGTCTTCGGACGCGAGCAGACCCTTTATAAAGCGGTGGAAGGTAACGCCGGAAACGGCCTCCTGCACGGCGTTTGCCGCAAAGTACTGCGCCATGACAGCCGCAATGCCCACGGCGTGACCGCTCATCACCACGTTCTGCTTGAACTGCTCGTCCGTCTGCGCCGCGATCTCGCGTATCTTTTTAAGGTCGTCAAAGCGCGTAGTGCTGAGCATCTCGGCAATCAGCTCACAGGCCTTTTCAAGGTTCTCCTCCAGCACGTCGCAGGAGACGGTGAAGAAGGGCTTACAGGCCCTTCCGCCCGCGTTTGCGGCGTCCACGCTGAAGCGCAGACGGCCTATGTACGTTTTGATGAGCGTCTGCAGCTCGGGTACACCGTGCGCCTTCGTGGGCAGCTTGGAGAACAGCGCCGTCATAAACCCCAGCGCGGGCATATCGTCAAGCGCGGCGTCGGCGGCGGAGAAGTAAAGGTTCAAATGCACTATGCCGTTCGAAGGCACGGCGTGGTAAAGCACGCGCACGCCGTTTTCGGAAAGCTCGTCGGTCGGCACGATTATCGGCTCGGGGCTGACCTCGTCAAGCGGAAGCACGGGCAGCAGCGCCGTGTCTTCGGGGGAATCCGGCGTCTCCTGCCAGGCGTGCAGGCGCTCGTTCTGCGCTTTAAGCTCGCTGCGTGCGGCGGCGTCCATTGCGGCGTAAATGCGCTCGGCCCGCTCTGCCTCCTCGCGGCGCAGCTTCTCGCCGTGGGTCTTGGAGGGGAGCACGGTCAAAAGCGACATGGACCCGAAATCGAACATCTCCCTGAGGAGCGCGTCAAAGCCGCCCTCGTCTATCGCGCGGCGCATTGCGGCGATATCCCCGCTGTTTTCAAGGTAGAGCAGGGGGTCGCCGCCGTAAAGCGAGCTCTGATAGCTCATTATGCAGCGGATAAGCCCGGCGGGCTCGCGCATATCCTTAATACGGAAGGCGTATCTGTTGAGCTGCGCGGTGAGCGCGCGGCGGTCGAGCCCGGCTTCAAGCAGACCGGCGACGACCTCCTCGGTCTTTTCGCGGATGCGGTCGGCGTTCTCGGCCTTGGTCGAGCGCACGGTCATAACGAGTATCGGCTGCTCTATGCCGTCCACCACGGTAAGCTCCAGATCCTCGCCCAGCCCGGCGTCGAGTATCGCGCGCTTCAGGGGCGCGTCGTTGGTGTCGTCCAGAAGGGAACACAGCACCTCGGCCATCATAAGCTTGCGCTTGTCGCGGAAGGTGCCGAGTATCTTGCCGTAGGACAGCATTGCGCGGCCCTCCTCGTTTTCGTCGGGGGCTATCTCATAGTACTCGGTGCGGCGGGCGGGCTTGGGCTCCTGCATGGGTATCACGTGCTCGGCGCTCTGCCTTTCGCCGCCGGATATGTAGGCGTCGACCAGCGCAAGCGTCCTTTCGAGCGGCACGCTGCCGTCAAGGAAGAACCTCGCGTTGGAGGGGTTATAATACTTGTGATACATCCGCCTGTAATCCGCAAAAGTCAGGTCGGGTATCGCGGCGGGGTCGCCGCCGGAGTTGAACCCGTAGCAGTTGTCGGGAAAGAGCAGCGCAGTCATGCCCTCCTCCAGTATGTCGTCGACGCCGCTGGTCGCGCCCTTCATCTCGTTGTAAACGACGCCGTTGATATAGGGGCGGCCGTCCGCGTCAAGCTCCAGATGCCAGCCCTCCTGCAAAAAGGCGTTGGGGTCTTTTACGCTGCGCGGAGCGAACACCGCGTCAAGGTACACCGAAACAAGGTTCATATAGTCCTGCTCGTTGCGGCTGGACACGGGGTAGATGGTCTTGTCCGAGAAGGTCATGGCGTTGAGGAAGGTGTTCATCGAGCTCTTCATAAGGTCAACGAAGGGCTCCTTGACGGGGTATTTATCGGACCCGCAGAGCACCGAGTGCTCCAGTATGTGAAAAACGCCCGTCGAGTCCTCGGGCAGGGTCTTGAACCCCACGCAGAAAAGCTTGTTGTCACAGCCGTTGTCAAGCCAAACGAGGCTTGCCCCGGTCTTTATATGGGTGAGTTCATAAAAATCGCCGCCCAGCTCTTCGCTGTGCCGCGCGCGGTCTACCGTAAAGCCGTTTATTACGGCGCCTGTATCAAGTTTCATATTCTATCCTCCTGTCGGCTCGATATCCGTATAATACCCGCAAAAGGGGCTTTTGTCAACTCGGCCGCGGTTTTTCGCGGCGTGCGGGAATAATACAGAATATATCGTGCGATATGCTCTCGAATGTGTTATAATGAAAAGAAATTCCCGCTAAAGGAGGGCGCGCCATGGCAAAGGGGGGCGACGGTCGTGTTTTCGTCAGGAGGAGGGGGCTTTTGATGCCCGTCTTTTCACTGCCGTCAAGGTACGGCGTGGGTACCTTCGGACGCGAGGCGCACAGGCTTATCGACGATATCGCGTCTGCGGGCGGCTCCATTTGGGCGCTGCTCCCCACGGGCGTGACGGGGTACGGCGATTCGCCGTATCAAAGCTTTTCGAGCTTTGCGCTGAACCACTATTTTCTGGACCTCGAGCTGCTCTGCGAAAAGGGGTATCTCACAAAGGAGGAATGCGGGGCCTGCTTTATGGGCGGGGACGAGTCGCGCGTGGATTACGGCGCGCTTTACGAAAACCGCATGCCGCTTCTGATGACCGCCTACGCAAGGGCGCTGCAGACTCCCGGCTTTGACGGGAAGATCAAGGCCTTCGGGGACGGCGCGCCGTGGCTTGAAGACTACGCGCTCTTTATGGCGATAAAGGCGTATATGGGCGGCAGGCCCTGGTACGAATGGCCGGACGGCCTTAAAAACCGCGACGCGGACGCGCTTTCCGAGATCGCGGAAAAGGTCTCGTGCGAGGCGGGCTTTCACAAGTTTTTGCAGTACGAGCTTTCGCTGCAGTGGGCCGCGCTCGCGGAGCACGCGCTTGAAAAGGGCGTGCTCATAATGGGCGACATGCCCATCTACTGCGCTTACGACTCCGCCGACTGCTGGGCGTACCGCGCAAACTTCCGCTTTGACGAAAGCGGAAGTCCCGTCGAGGTCGCGGGGGTGCCCCCCGATTATTTCTGCGAGGACGGCCAGCTTTGGGGCAACCCGGTCTATGACTGGCAGTTCATGAAAAAGGACGGATTCACGTTCTGGATGGCCCGCTTAAAGCGCGCGGCGGAGCTTTACGACATACTCCGCATCGACCATTTCAGAGGGTTCGCCTCGTACTACGCGGTGCCCGCCGGCGCCGAAAACGCAAGGGTGGGCGAGTGGCGAAAGGCCGAAGGCCGCAGGCTCTTTGAAAAGGCGGAGGAGGAGCGGCTCCCGCTCGAGATAGTCGCCGAGGACCTGGGCTTTATCACGCGGGACGTAAAGCTGCTTCTGACCAAGACGGGCTTCGCGGGCATGCAGATAATGGAGTTTGCCTTTGACGAAGATCCGAAGAACCCGCATAAAAACCGCCCGTGGGACGGCGCGCCGCGTTCACTCAAGAACAAGGTCGCCTATACGGGCACTCACGACAACCCGCCTCTTGCCGCGTGGTGGCAGGACGCGGACGAAAAAACGCGCGAGCTCGCATCGAGGTACGCAAAAGGCGGCGAAATGCCCGGCGCTATCATGGACGCGCTCGTGCGGTCTGACGCAAGGTACGTACTGCTTCCCGCTCAGGACGTGCTCGGCCTCGGCGAAGAGGCCCGCATCAACAGCCCCGGCACCGCATCCGGCAACTGGACGTGGCGCATGAGGGCGGACGAGAGCGCGGCGCTTGCCCGCGGGATGAAAAATCTATTCGAAGTTTAGGGGTATTTTTATATGTTGATGGATGCAAGAGGGATCTTGAGGCGCGCGGAGGAGGAGCTTCGCAGCGAGTACCTTGTGGAGCTCAGCGAGGCGACCGCTCCGCAGCTTCACCGCGCGCTGTCAAACGCGGTGATGTACGCCGTGTCCGACGATTGGCGCAGGAGCCGCCGCGCGCATGAACAGACCAGGCGCGCCTACTACCTTTCCGCCGAATACCTGACCGGGCGCATGGTCTACAACGACCTTTACGCGCTTGGCCTTCTGGACGAGGTGACAAGGCTCCTGAAGCTTCGCGGGGTGGATATCGCCGTTATGGAGGATATCGAGGACTGCGGTCTGGGCAACGGCGGCCTCGGCAGGCTTGCGGCCTGCTTCCTGGACAGCGCCGCCACCCACGACCTGCCCCTGGACGGCTATGGGCTAAGGTACAAGTTCGGCCTTTTCAAACAGGATTTCCGCAACGGCTTCCAGATGGAGCTTGCCGACAACTGGCAGCGTCAGGGCGATCCGTGGTCCCGCCGCCGCGACGACAAGACCGTAGTCGTGGAGTTTGCGGGCGGGCGCGTCATGGCCGTGCCCTACGATATGCCCATACTCGGCTACGGCACCGACAACGTGGGCACTCTGCGCCTGTGGCAGTCCGAGCCCATTGAGGAGCTGAATTTTGCCGCGTTCAACGCGCAGGATTACGCCGCCGCCGTGCGTGAAAAGAACCAGGTCGAGGATATAACCCGCGTGCTCTATCCCAACGACTCCACCGAGGCGGGCAAAAAGCTGCGCCTGAAGCAACAGTATTTCCTGTCCTCCGCCTCCATGCAGGACATAGTCCGCCGCTATAAGCGCGTTCGCGGGGGGGACATTTCGGGCTTTGCCGCGCACGCCGCCATACAGCTCAACGACACGCATCCCACCATTTCGATACCCGAGCTCATAAGGATACTGATGAACGAGGGCATGGACTTTGAGGCCGCGTTCGACGCCGCGCGCCAGACGTTCAACTACACCAACCACACGCTTATGAGCGAGGCTCTCGAAAAGTGGAGCTGCGACCTTATCCGCGCCGTCGTGCCCGGGATCTACGGCATCATCGAGCGCATAGACGCGCACCTTACGGACGAGCTGCGCAGCCGCGGCGTCCCGCAGGACCGCATAGACCGTATGCACATAATCGACTGCGGCCTGGTGCACATGGCGCGTCTTGCGGCTTACGTCTCTACCTATATAAACGGCGTTGCGGAGATACACTCCGAGCTTTTGAAGACAAGCGTGCTTGCCGATTGGTATGCCGTGTTCCCCGAAAGGTTCCTCAACATGACCAACGGCATCACTCCGCGCCGCTGGCTGGGGCTGTGCAATCCCGACCTCTGCGAGCTGCTGGTCGAGCACATAGGCGGCGGCTTCATCACCGACCTTTCGGAGATAGCGAAGTTCCGCAAGTTCATTGGCCCGGAGACCGTCGCCCGCTTCCGCGAGGTCAAGACCCATATGAAACAGAAGCTTTCGCGCCTCATACAGGAGCGCGAGGGCGTCAGCATCCCCGCCGATTTCGTGTTCGACGTGCAGGTCAAGAGGATGCACGAATATAAGCGTCAGCTTATGAACGCGCTTTCCATAATGCACATCTACTACGGCATAAAGTCCGGCGAGATAGTCGATATGCCCAAAACGGCGTTCATATTCGGCGCAAAGGCCGCGCCCGGCTACATAATGGCCAAGAACATAATCAAGTTCATCAACGACATGGCCGTGCGCATCAACAACGACCCCGCCGTGAACGACCGTATGCGCGTGGTGTTCGTGCGCAACTACAACTGCTCCTATGCCGAGCACATAATCCCCGCCGCCGATATCTCCGAGCAGATATCCCCCGCGGGCACCGAGGCCTCCGGCACCGGCAATATGAAGCTCATGCTGAACGGCGCGGTCACCCTCGGCACATACGACGGCGCAAACATCGAGATAGTCCGCGAGGCGGGAGAGGAGAACAATTACATCTTCGGCGCCCGCGTCGACGAGCTGGAGCGCGTGCGTCCGGGCTACGACCCCCGCCGCATCTACAACGAGGACCCCGTCGTCCGCCGCGCGGTGGATTCGCTGATAAACGGCGACGTCGCAAGGGACGAGGACTCCGCCCGCGTACTGCGTGAGATCTACAACGGTCTGCTCGTGGGCGACTGGCGCAAGCCCGACTATTACTTCAGCTTATACGACCTGCACGGCTATATCGATACAAAGCTCCGCGCCATCTACGACACCCGCGACGCCGATGCGTTTGCGCTCAAATGCCTCAACAACGTGGTCTCCGCGGGCAAGTTCTCAAGCGACCGCACCATCGCCCAGTATGCCGAAAGCATCTGGCATATTGAGGCGGTGGAGGAGCTGTAAGCTTTTTCCGGGGCCGCAAATATATCCCCGCGCCGTATTGATTTTTGTGCGCGCTCGGTTATAATAAGAGCGAAAATACGACCAAGGAGGTGTCCATTATGGAGATCAACAAGAACATGACCATCAACGAAGTCATCGAGGCCGACCGCGGCATCGCCAACATCCTCATGGCCAGCGGCATGCATTGCCTCGGCTGCATCATGGCCAGCGGCGAAAACCTGGAGCAGGCCTGCGCCGTCCACGGTATCGACTGCGACCAGCTTGTCGGCACCATCAACGATTGGCTCGCCAATAAGAACGCCGAATGATCCGACGTTAAAAGCAGGGCTGCTGCATATGCAGGTTTTGCAGTGCGGCAGCCCCCTTTTTTTGCGGCGCCTTTTTGGAGAGCGCCGGGCCCTCGCATGGCCTGAGGGCTTGATGTAAGCAAGCGGTTGGCTTTTGTTTTCGGCAGAAAGCACATTCCCCTTTGTTTTGTACGCATGACTTGTCCCCTTCCGCGGCGGCGCATCCGCTTTCCGCCGCGGCGTCCGCCTGAAAAAGCCAAGCAGTTGGCTTTTTCTTAACGGCTCTCCCGGGGCGGGCTGCGGGCTGATGCTCCGCAAGGCCGCCCGTTGACCCGCTTTTTGAACATCCACCGGATGCTCAAAACGGCAAATTTTGCTGCCGCGGGTCAACCCCTTTCGGGGTTCGATCCCTCAGAGCGAAAATATGCCAAACAAAAACGGACCGCGATGCGGTCCGTTTTTGCTTGTGTAAGAGCGTACAAACGTATACTTTTCGAGAAAAGAACACACAAACGTAAATGTCAATGATGCCGCCGCCTCTGGCGGCTGATGATGTATCTCCGCTTGTGCTCCGAAATGATGTTGCGTCACTTCGTGCCGCAATGATGCGATGTTTGCCCTATGTGCCCGCAGGCACACATCATTAGCGAGGCGACATCATTGCCGAAGGC
>JAEEGL010348673.1_pt1 | contig 12861 bp, 9 predicted proteins | sample 9134231 | NCBI WGS metagenome assembly JAEEGL01 (sample SAMN16246548, study PRJNA631951) | gut metagenome | biome: gut microbiome; feature: rumen; material: fiber-attached | host: Bos | place: Iran: Karaj | collected 2018-10
AGAGGAAAAATTTTAAAAATGGGGAGAGAAAAAATTTTCTCTCGAGAGAGAAAAATTTTTTGGTCCACATAATGCTACAAATTACATTCCCCAAAAAGAAAAAAATCAAGAGAAAAAAAAATATGTTGGTTTTCAGATTTTTTGAAAAAAGTATCGATAGAAAGAAATTGAGAGGTGAAGAATAGCTTAGAAGAATTGGAATGATTTCTTCACGAAAAGACTAATTTTAGAAAGTATATTTTTCAAATCATGCTCATTTTTACCATAAAAACATATATTTGTACCAAGTTCATGCCGAAGCATTTTTTTTCAATTGTGTGGACTAAAGCCGTAATAATAAGTGTATTATGCAAAGGAAGAGTAAAAATATTAAACTTTAAACCATATAATCATGACAGAAAACACACAGATTAAAATGTTTGAGAATCGCAAAGTTCGTACAGTTTGGGACAAAGAATCCGAAGAGTGGTATTTTTCGGTTGTCGATGTAATTTCAGTTCTAACAGATAGCAAAGATCCGGCTGCTTATTGGCGAAAGTTAAAACAGCGTTTGAAGGAGGAAGGAAATGAAACCGTGACAAATTGTCACGCTTTGAAAATGCTTGCTTCTGATAGTAAAATGCGCCTAACCGCGCTCTGTCTGGGCTTCGGCAGCTACCGCGTGAGCACGAGCAGCTACTACCGCTACTACGGGCGATCAGTCCGCCTTGTGCGTGGTGTGGAGGAATAATGCACAATTCATAATGCATAATGCACAATTAAGGGATTCTCGTGAGGGAGTCCCTTTTTTTGAATGCTTAATGCGTAATGCTCAATGCGCAAATTAATGCATAATTCACAATGCATAATTCACAATGGTGAGATTCCGAGCGAAGCGAGGAATCTGTTTATAAAAGTAGTGAACTATGAAAAATGAAATAGATTCAAGCCCCAAGAGCGAAATAATCTTGTATCAACCCAACGAAACGGTGTCGTTGGAGGTTCGGTTAGACGAAGAAACCGTATGGCTCTCGCGGGCACAAATGTCCAGCGTATCGTTATGCTGTTTTTAGCGTTTTTTTCATTTGGTAATCGTTCAGTTTCTTTGTGATTTGCATTACCACATTGTTTTTGATTTCTTCGATTGTCGAATTCTTTTTCGGAACAACTGGTGACAGAAAATCTACCGATATTTTCGCAAATGGTCTTGGAATGTTAATTTTCTTGAACACAGCACGTTCCGAACCTGAAATAGCTACAGGAATTACCGGAATGTTCAGCTCTTTGCTCAAAATTGCGAAACTGTCTTTGAATGTGTTAAGTTTGTTGTCGAGTGAACGGGTTCCTTCCGGGAAAATAATTACATTCTTGCCTTTTTGCAGCACAGCGGCCATTTGTTGCAACGAATCACGCACGTTTTTGTTTATGTCCATCAAAATTACGTTGTTTTTGCGCGCCATAAAGTGGGCAAATTTTGAATGTAAATGTTTTTCTTTTGCAAAGAAGAACGTGTTTTTCACAACACGTGGACGGAGTTTCGACGTGATGAAGTAACCGTCCAATGCGCTACGGTGGTTGGCCACGATGATACACGGCTGTTTTGGCATTTCAAATTTGCCGTGTTTGCGGTAGTTGAACATATATACCGCATTCATCAGAAAGCGGACTAAATGGCTGCAAATTGCTTGAATGATGCCTGCTTTCGGGATTTTGGTGTTGTATTTCTTGGTCGAAAGAATTTCTTTCCACGAAATGTTTGTATTGACAGTTCCTTCGGTTTTATGTTGTTCGATATATGTCGAAAGTTTGCCCAAAGTGTTGATTTCGTCAAGTTGAGCTTCGGTGATAGGAACTTTGAAATTTTGTTCCACAAACGTCAGCAGGGCAATTTTCCCAAGAGAATCGATAGCCAAGTCGATTTCGAAGTGGTCATTCTCCTTAGCATTCATATTTGTCTCAGTATCAATGAATTTCTTGAGACGAACGTATACTTCGCTTCGTGGAGTTTCGGTTTCGGTTACGTCTTTTTCATTGTTTTGTGAAATAAGTCCTTCCAATTTGTAGCGTTGAATTTTCATCAAACGTGTCTTTGGTAGTTCTCCTGAATAAATATGAATGTTTTTGATTCGTTTGTATGGCGCTACAGAGAAATTGTATTTCTCGATTTCTCCACGGAGAATATCATGAATGTTTTCGTTCGTCTTTTCGCGGAGTTCGTTCATTTGCGGAACGATAATGCATTGTAATACAGTGTCTTTTAAGAATACACCGACCTCTTTTATACACGGAGAATCTTTCAAAATTTCTTGTTCAACTTCTTCTGGGTTGATGTTTTTCCCATTTGCAGTTACAATAATTTCTTTGATACGACCAGTGATTTTCAGGCAGCCTGCGTCGAACGCACCCATATCGCCTGTGTGTAGCCAGCCATCTTGAATAATTTGTGCCGTTTCTTCGGGACGGTTGTAGTAGCCCTGCATCACGTTGTCGCCTTTTACGCAAATTTCGCCGTTGTCGGCAATTTTTACCTCAATGCCCTTTAGCGGTTCGCCTACGTAACCCACACGGATGTTCCACGGACGGGTGAAGCAAATCATTGGTGCGGTTTCTGTCATTCCGTATCCTTCAAGTACTTGGAAGCCAAGAACTTTTAAACTTTCTCCTATTTCGTGTGGCAAACTTGCACCACCCGAAACAAGATAATCAATGTGTCCGCCGAATTTTGTATGGACTTTTTTGAATATGAATTTTGAGAATTTCGGTGAATTGATAGCCTTTGCCAGTTTGTACATTGCTTTTGTCAATAAAGAACTATTTATGGTGTTCATTATTGATTTTACCAAAATCTCGTATAGCCGTGGCACGCCTATGAATAGGCTGATTTTGCCACGTTGCAATGTACCAAGAATGCTTTCCGCTGTCAAGTTTTCGGCAATATATACGCTTGTTCCTATGCTCAACGGGGCAATCATTGTTCCCAAAAGTGGGAAAACGTGGTGTAACGGTAACAAAATCATTACATTGCGTTGTGCGTTGTATATTGGAACGTCAACTGATACACTATTAATATTGAATCGAATGTTTTTTGTCGACAGCATCACACCTTTGGGCGAACCAGTCGTTCCCGATGTGTAAATCAATGCTATTGTGCGGTCTTCATCTTCAATTTCAATGTTGGTGATTGGAGTAGAGACGATGTGCGCATCGTTTCTACAAATATCGTTTGCTGTGAGAATTTCGCACGAATGGTTTGCGATAGAAAGAGCTTCTTTAACAATGTCTATTTTCCCAGGTTCGGTAAACAAACATTCTGGTTTGCAGTCATTTAGTATATAAGCTAATTCTTTTGTTGTTGAAAGAGCGTCGACGGGAATTATTATCGCACCAGTACGGAGACCTCCGTAGAACGCAAATATCCATTGGTCGGAATTTTCTGCGTAAATCAGAACCTTTGTCGGATTGGCTTTAGCAGAAAAAGCATCCGCATACTGTTGTGTCTGTTGTAGAAATTGATTGTACGTGTACTCTCTGTCTTTGTACACGATAGCTTTGTGTTCACTTGCAGTTGCAAATATCATAGTCGTTTAAATTTTTTTGACGGTCAAAATTACAATAAAACTAATGAGGCTGTACAAAAAAGTTTTTCGGGCGGTACGTCATGGAAAAAATATGTCCCTATGGTGCAAAATTTGTTATTTTGGGGTGAATGTGGGTGTAAAAAAGAATGTAGAAATGAAAAAGTGGGATGAAAATGGGCGTTTTATCGAAGCACCATAGTCATACGTTTATTTGATAGTTTGCTCTAACTTGTTGATATGTGCATTTTTACGTTGATGTGCTTAATTGCGTCTTTTGAATGTAATTTATAAATATAAAATGCTATTTGTATAGAAAAAAATGTAGTATATTTGAAAGGAAAAACTGAACGTGCGATTTTTATATAGATGGTGACGATTTCATTGACAACAGATTGGGGAACTTCGGGGTTCTATACGGGATTGTTCAAGGCAAAACTTGTGCAAAAACTTCCGGGTGCTCAGATTGTTGATATTTCTCATGAAATTCCGCCGTTCAAGATTGACGATGCCGTTTATGTTTTGCGGAACGCATATCCGTATTTTGCACCGAAGACCATTCACGTGGTTGCTGTTGCGTCCGAGGATAGGCGAGTTCGCGACAAAAATCGTGAGTTTATCTGTTTCCAATATAACTATCAGTATTTTATAGGACCGAACAATGGTTTGTGGGAAATGTTGCTTGACGACGTTCCCGAACATGTTTATAAAATACATTTGCCCAATCGTTATGTAGGTTCGTTTCCCGAATCCGACGCGATTGTCGATACAATAGGGAAACTTTCTATGGGCGTACATCCCGAAAAAATAGGTGAAGAAGTGGAATTTTGCCGTGGAAGCAAGATTGGTGCACCAATGATTACTGCCGATGATATTGTGGGTAACATAATGTATTTTGACACCTACGGCAATGGCATTACCAATATTCGGCAGGAGGATTTTGAACGTGTCGGACGAAACCGGCCGTTTTTCATCACCGTGACTAAAAAAACATTGCGAACCGATGTGATTTCCGAAAATTACGAAGGCACTACGCCTGATAATACTATAATTGCCTTGTTCAACGTGTCGGGCTTCCTTGAAGTTGCCATGTCGTATTATTCGTTGAAAAGTTATCTTCCCCCTTCTGACAGCAAAAAAGTGCTGATACAGTTCTTTAATTCCGAAGAAGAAAAACATCCGTTCGAATTGCGGTAAGATGAAAATGGTTGGTCGTAGGGTAGAACTCGAAAATCTCCATTTGGTTTATAATGTGCTGTGCACAAAACGAGATGTTATACCCAAGGGGAGATTATTTCACCTTGGAAAATGCCGTTATGCATTATAAAAAATAGTAGTTGAAAAAATACGTTCGAATAGACACAGTTTAGTGTTGGCGGAACAAATAGTGTAAGTTGTTGAAATATTTGCAAATAAATGCATTGTTTTTCGTGAAAATAACCAATATTTGCATATTGGTTGTAACCAATTTGGTATTATATTTGTCTTGTTAGAGTAAAAGGAATTCAAAAGAGGGAAAATTGCGTATGAAACGATATTTGTTACATAGTTTGTTTGTTTGTTTGTTTGTTTGTGCAGGCGGACTGATAAATCACGTATTTGCAGGAACTAAATATATTTGTTCAAGTTCTGATTTTGCTAATGTAACAAGTGATGATGATGTTATTGTGAATTGCTATCAGGCGAATATAACGCTTTCAAAAAACATAACTTGCAAGTCTTTGACTTTTGCAGCTCAAGAGACAAGGTTGAATTGTAGCACATATAAGTTATCGGTTACGGGAGATCTTACAATTAACGATATCTATAAGTGTGCAACAATTACAAATGCCAATTTAGAAATTGGGGGTGATTTATCAATACGTGGACAAGAATCAACCATTACAGGCTCTTTGGTAAAGGTGGATGGCAATATTGTCATTAGTAAATATAAATCAGGGATAAATGCTGAAGTTCAATGTCAGGGTAATTTGACAATGGATCAACAAGAAACATATATTATAGGTACTACAACGGTTGATGGAGATATTTCTATTTCAGGTTATTCTGCCGGGGTTTGTGGTACTGTATATTGTGGAGGAAATCTTACTATGACTTCGCAAAATGCATATATTACAGGAGATGTCGAAGTTGTTGGGAATTTGACAATGAATGGATATGAGGCAAAAATAACGGGAAGTGCGTCGGTTGGTGGGGAATCAAATATAAGCAATAGAGCAAATGTGAGTGGAGGAATAACTGAAATTAGTTCTGGAGTTACTAATATAGATGTTTCAATTTCTGGAAGTCCTTGTGAGGGAGTTTTAACCGCATCTACAGAAGAAACGGGAGTATCATATCAGTGGCATAAAGACGGGACTGCGATTTCTGGTGCGACGTCTTCAACTTATAATCCGGCATTAACTGGTGAGGGGGATTACTTTTGTGTTGTAACAAAAACAGGAGCGTTGGGGACATCTAATTCAATCACATATTATGGTGGCCCCAAAATTGAGTCAATTTCTACCAACTCTTTAAATTTTATAAATAGTGTGGACGGGGCTACGACTACTAAAGAGGTCGTAATTACAACTATATGCGATGAATCCAATACAGAAGTGACACCTTCTATTATTGGTGACGATGCGACTAAATTTAGTGTTGTCAAAGACGGAACAACATATAGGGTCACCTTTTTAGAAACAAGTGACATAGGGTCTTATTCCGCTGTACTTAATTTAACAACATCTAAATCAGTAGAGTCGGTTAATCTTTCAGGAATTGTTACAGCATATCATTCTTGTTATAGTGTTGATAGGTATGTAAGTGGAATATATTACGATTCATATTGTTTGCACCCAGATGACGATGGTAATATTACTATTAATTTAAATAATGGGGATAATGATTTGGTCTATATACCACAATCAAGTTTTTGCGATACCTGTGCTGCTGGACGTCAGCAAAAGGAATCTGGTACGTGGGCAGATTATTATAAACATGTCACGATTCGACCGACGGAAAATATTTCATGTAATAATTTTACGTTTGTTGGAACTGTAAAGGGTGGACAAGATTTTGATATAAAATTTGTCAATAATGTTGACATTACTTGTACTGCAATGGATGTTACTACTACGCAGTCAAAAAATTATTTTTTGACAGATTGTGATTCTAAAATAACGGCAAGTACTTCTGTTTCTTTAAGACACTCTTATAAGCCGATAGAGGTGAGAGGTACGATTTTAGCTCCTACAATTTATATATCCGATGGAAATAATACAAGTATTGAAATTGCAGAATGTGCGTATGTGAAGGCTGAAAATTTAACATTGGCACAAAGTAATCAAAATAATATATTGATTGAAGGGCATATTGTAGCAGATAATATAGAGGCAGAAGCAAATTTGAAATTGATATATGATGGCACGAAGGATAATGATGCCATAGTAACGGTGGGGCAGCTGACAAATTCAAACATTACTATTATATGTGGCGAGAATACCGTTGTTAATTTGTGTAAAAATCCTAATTTGAATCATGCAGATATCATGGGATATTATAACGGTGCCGTTCTTTATAATACAAATGCATCTGATGGTTGGAGTGGCGGATCTACACCAAGTATGGAAGGAGATATTAATTATAATGATAATAGTTCCGCCTATTGGACCTATTATAATGATAGTGATGGATTGTATAATACATGGCATTTTGCTAAGCTTAATGAGATTGGAGGTTATTCTTCTTATGAAAATTGTATGAACGAACTTAATATGGCATCACTTTTAGGCATGGACGATGACCCATTCATACCCAAAGACAAGGAAATTAAGATTTTATATGATGATTTCAATCCTTGCTCCGAAGAATTTGAATCAAGCAAAGTGCAAATTCGCGAAATGGGAGGCAAGTGGTTCCGTGTAATCAACGGTGAGTTGATTTATTGCGAGAATGATAATTAAAAACGTTGTGAAGAAAATTTTTTCGTCTCTACGTTTTACATCGAATCTCATTATTCGTTCATAATTCCTATAAACATTGTATATTTGCGTGTTTTACAAATAGACATGCACGATATGCAAAAGAAAACGGCTGGAATATTTTTGGCATTTTTACTGATGCCGTTTTTGTCGTTTTCGCAGGAAGGTATTCGTATTCCCGACAGTTTGCTTTCTTCCACGGTTGTGAAAATTGACACGTGTGAGTTTTCGGTAAGCGATTTTGTGTGGTTTTACTCAAAATATAATGATTTGTCGGAAGAATCTGAAAATGTGTCGTTTTCTGATTATCTTAACCGTTTTGTTGAATATAAATTAAAAGTTACTGAAGCTGAATATCAGCAACTTGATACGACAAAGGCTTTTCGTGACGAATTCTTTAAATATCTGAAGGCTACTGCTCACGATAGAATGTATCGGGGAGCGGAGCAGAAACGCGAGGAATTGGTGAAGTTGGAATACGACCGTCTGCATTGGGATTACGAGGTGGCTCATATTTTTGTAAAATCCAATATTTACGATTCGCCAGCGGCAAAAAAGGCGGCGGAAGAAAAAATCAAGCAGATTCATGACGAAATATTTCATGCGGCAACGCTTCCAGAATATACATTTAGAAAATGCGTACAAAAATATTCCGATGATAATTTGAGTAAGGAATATGATGGAAATGTTGGCTTTATAACGGCTATGGTTTCGCCATTTGAATATGAAGATGCCGTGTATAACGCCAATGTTGGTGATATGGTGACAGCTCGAACCGCCGAAGGTTGGTATCTTATTAATATTTTGCAAAAACGTCCGACGAAAGGTGCCGTTGATGCAGCTATTATTATGATTTATCCGCAATCCGAGGATGAAGCTGGCTGGAAAGCGGCCAAAATGACAATTGATTCTGTTTACGAACAATTGCAGGCTGGTGTGCCGTTCGATACGTTGAGTGATAGATATAACCTAAATGAACGGCTGAAGAGTACAAAAGGTGTTATTGGTTTGATTGATAATGGAATGCCATACAGCAGGGAAATAAAAGAAACCTTGTTTGGGCTTGAAAACGACGGTGATTATTCAAAACCGTTAAAACTTCCGTATGGATATGCCATAGTGAAACGTCGTTGGGTGTTGCCGTTGCCTGGCTTTGAAGCATATAAGACGGGTTATGAAAAGCGCATTGCCGGCGACCAAAGCAGAAATGCCGTCGTTGACAACTATTACGAAGAACAGATGAAGCAGAAACTTGGTTTTCGGCGTTACGACGACGAATTGGAGAAATGTATGACGTACGTCGATGCTTCCATCTTGCTGGGAAAATGGACTGCACCACAGTTGAAGAACAATGCGGTTTTGTTTGAAATTGCTGATGAAAAATATATGAGAAGTGACTTCTTTCAGTATTTGGAGGCAATTCAGAAAAATAGGCTTCGGAACGTGTACGACAAAGATATGTTGGTGCGGATTCGTTTCGATGATTTTATTGTTCGTCGTCTGGAATTGGCTATGATGAAGGACATGGAGAAAAACGACAAGGAATTTCAATACGTCATGCAGGAATATCACGACGGCATGATTGTGTATGATTTGATGAATCGCGACGTGTTCCGTTACGCCGAAGAAGATACAACGGGTATGAAGTTTTATTATAGTCAGCATAAGGAACAATATATGACGGAAAAGCGTAAAGAATACGTCACATTCAACTTCTCCGACGAAAAAACAAAGGCGAAGGCTTTAAAACTTTTATATGAACAAAAAATGTGGTATTGGGAAGGAGTTGTTGGAAAACATGCACAAAAAATTGCATATTACGAAGATAAGGGTACTCCACAAATGTTCATTGTGAATGAAATAAATGCAAAACGTCCAAATTCAATTTCGGTTGATGTGGGCGATAAGATTCTAAAAACTGCCGACGACGTGGTTGATACTGTCAATGCTGGTGGCTGTAAGGCAATGTGCGAAAAAATTGCAATCTTTGAAAATAAATTAGTTGTACATTATTACTATATTGCAAGTCGCCAACAGACAATAAAAGAGGCAAAAGAGCAGTTATTAATGGATTATAGAAAGGAAATCGAAACACAATGGATGAAAACTTTGTATAAACGACACTCTGTACAAATAAATGATTCCGTTGTGGAAAATTTAAAACAATATCTATGATGAAGAAACATTGGCTGATAGTGCTGTTGCTGACGGTAGTGGCTTTTTCGTGTCGCACGGAACAAGCCGACGAACGCGAGGTGATAGCCAAAACAAAAACTCAGGTTCTATATAAAGACGATGTGCTTGATGCATTGCCAATTTCGTTGTCGCCCGAAGACAGCATTACATTTGTTAAGAGTTTTGTGGAGAATTGGCTGCACTTTACGCTTTTGTACGAAGTTGCCGATAATAATGTGAGCGACAACGACAGTTCTTTGGCAAAACGTGTTGATTTGTTTCGTAAGGAATTGTATATCAACGCATACGAACAAATGTTCCTTCAGCAAAAATTGGATACGCTGATTCCGCAAAAGGAAATAGACGAATATTATGAACTGCATAAAAATGAATATTTGTTGGAACATTCCGTTGTAAAGCCTATATTCATAGTCTTTCCGCTAACGAAAGAACGGGAGATTGCCGAAGTTGAAAAATTGTTTTTCCCGAAAAAGGAAATAGATTTGGATGCTTTGAAAGATTTTTGTTTCCAGCATTGTCAGAAGTTTTCGTTCGCCAATCAGTGGGTTGATTTGAATGCTCTGAAGCAGGAACTGCCGTTCGAAGTGAGAAATGAAGCGTTTCCTGTTGGAAAAAGTCTGAAGTTTGAAGACACGGCAAATGTGTTTTTTGTGAAAATAGAAGAGCAACGTGGAGCTGGAAATCGAATGCCGATTGAGTTGGCGCACGATAAAATTGCAAAAACGATTTTGCAGTCTCGTAAGGTTGAGATGTTGAAGAACATGCGCGAAAAAGTTTTTCAAGACGCAACGCGAAAAAAACAATATGAAGTATTTTATTAATGAATTGTAAGAATATGATTTTTAGAAAATTAGTCCTTTTGACAGTTTCGATATGTTCCTTTGCGGCAGTTTCTGCCCAGTCTGTCCTTGACCAAATCGTAGTGGTGGTCGGCGACGATATGATTAAGCAGTCCGATATTGAAAATCAGCAGATGCTGTTGGAACAGCAAGGCGAAAAGACATCTAAGTGTGAGATTTTCAAGGAAATGGTCATGCAGAAATTTCTTGTTGACCAATCAAAAATTGACAGTGTTGTGGTTTCCGATGGCGAAGTCGCAAAGGAAATTGACCGTAGGATTTCAATTTTGACAGGGACAAAAGGCGGACTCGCTCAGTTGGAAGAATTTTATGGAAAGACTGAATTTGAAATCAGAAATGATTGGAAACCAGTGATAAAGGACCAACTATTGGCACAGAAAGTACAAAATTCAATCATCGGCGATGTTGAGGTTTCACCCAATGACGTTCGAATGTTTTATATGAGCCATAAAGACAGCATGCCGAAGGTTCCGACTCGTTATGAACTTGCGCAGATTGTGATAAAACCGACAATAACTGCCGAAGAAGACAAGGCTCTCCGCAAGAAAGCCGAGGAAATTCGTCAGCGTGCAATCAATGGCGAAAATTTCTCAAAACTTGCTGTGTTGTATAGCGACGACAGCGAATCGGCAAAAATCGGTGGCTTGTTGGGTGATTATATGTCACGTGGTGATTTGGTTTCGGAATTCGCTGCTGCGGCGTTCCGATTAAAAGAAGGCGAAATCTCGCGTGTTGTGAAGACTGATTTTGGGTATCATATTATTCAAATGGTGGAACTGAAAGGCGAAAAGGCAAAACTGAAACATATTTTGCTCAAGCCACGTGTAACGCAGGGCGAAATGCAGGCTGCTTTCCAAAAAACCGACAGTATACGTCGTGCCATCGGCGATTCTCTGACGTTCGAACAGGCGGCTGCAAAATATTCAACCGATGAAAAAACAAGGAATAACGGTGGTTTGTATATGAATCCATACACGGGAACGTCTAAATTTGAGGAAGGAATGCTTGACCCGACAGTGTGGTACACTCTTAAGTCGATGAAAGTCGGTGAAATTTCGGAACCAATGCTGACGTACGACGAAAAAGGTTCGCAGGTATATAAACTGGTGAAATTGGTTTCGTATACGCCTGAGCATACAGCCACGCTCGTTGACGACTATTCCGATGTAAAGGAAATGGCGTTGGAGGCAAAAAAACATTCTACATTGAATGCGTGGATGCGGGCAAAAGTTTCACAAGTGTACATGTCTGTAAAAAGCGAGGAATATCAAGCTTGTGATTTGAAATTCGAAGATTGATGTCGAAGTTGTTTCATCGGGTAAATTTGTTGTTGGGCGAAGAAACCGTTCAAAAATTTGGTTCGCTTCGTGTTATTATTTTGGGCTTGGGTGGTGTAGGCAGTTGGTGTGCCGAAGGACTTGTGCGGAACGGATTTAAAAAACTCACACTTGTTGATTATGATACAATCACCGAAACAAATTGCAATAGACAATTACCTGCGACAAGCAAAACAATCGGTCGTTATAAAACTGACGTGTTGAAAGAACGCTTTGAGGAAATAAATCCCGATGTTGAAATCTGCGTTCGCTCCGAAGTGTATTCTCCTGCTAATTCGGAATCGTTTCATTTGTCTGATTATGATGTCATAGTCGATTGCATTGATAGTATGCAATGCAAGATGCATTTGATTCGTGAGGCAACAAAAACCGATGCTTTTTTTATTTCTTCTATGGGGGCCGCTCTGAAAATTGACCCGTTACAGATTCGTGTCGACGAGTTTTGGAACGTGCAGTACGATTTGTTCGCTCGAAGAATTAGGAAAAATATTCGTAAAGGAGAACTGCCTTCAAAACCGTTTCTATGCGTGTATAGTACGGAACAGACGTTGATAGGCTCCGAAATACAGGAAGTGGACGGCGAACGAAAGCGTATAAACGGCTCGACAGCCCATGTGACGGCAATGTTCGGGTTTACGATTGCCGGTGAGGTGGTGAAACATTTCTATTCACAAATCCAGTAAAACAAAAAAGACTGCCAAATTTTTGACAGTCTTTTTTTATGTTTTGTAGAGACGCGATTAATCGCGTCTCTACGGAAAATAAGAATTATTTTTGTTCAAACATCAATGTTTTTGTCGGCTGGTCGCACACTTCCGATGGACCGAAGTATTGGATAGGACCAGGATAAACGTATGATGTCGTCAATGCCCATTCGTCGCGTTTTGAAGCCAAGAATTTGAATGGAGCGCCGTCCAATTCAACCAATGCCTTACGGATAACTGGTTTCATG
>JAEEGL010584478.1_pt1 | contig 12861 bp, 6 predicted proteins | sample 9134231 | NCBI WGS metagenome assembly JAEEGL01 (sample SAMN16246548, study PRJNA631951) | gut metagenome | biome: gut microbiome; feature: rumen; material: fiber-attached | host: Bos | place: Iran: Karaj | collected 2018-10
AAATCAAAAATAAATGGATCTATTTATTTTCTTATATTCAGTATTTTTATAACTTTCTTTTTTTCATTGATTTTTACAGCAAGTTTAATATTGTATTCATTATATTCAAAAAAAATAACTTTTATTTTACTAAATTCAATAAATTGTTTAAACAATTTACACAATAATATAGGAGAAACTTTTTATTATTCAGTTAAATTGACTTTGGTTCAAAATAAAAAATATATAAATCTAAGTCCCTCAAATGATGAAATTAAAGCTATTTCAAGAAATTATCTTAACTCAATTTATAAAGAAATGATTGATTTATTAGATTCCCTTTATTCTTCTTTAATTACTTATTCTAAAGACATTCAAAAAAAAATTGATAATTATACAGTAAATTTATCAATAATAACAGATCAAGGATATGAAATTAAAATTGCAGTACCTGTTTTAAATATATTAGAAGAATATAGTACATTAATTTTTCAATATGCTAATAAAAAGGATTCTGAAATTAATCTTTTAGATAAAACTTTTAATAATTTATTAAGAAATTCAGAAAAATTTTTAAATGGTTATTTGAATGAATATACTCAACTTTTTTTAGATGAATATAAATTAAGAATTAATAGACATAAAATAATTACTTATTGTTTTAGTTTGATTTTAATACCATTTGAAATTTTTGGTCTTTTTTTAATTTTAAAAGCTAATTTTAAAGTTTCTTCTGAAAAAGAAAAATTTATTAAATATTTTTTCCAAATTGATAAAAAAACAATTGAAACTTCATTAAAACTTTGTAAACACTTTATGGAAGTATCAAATTTTTCAAATCATTCTATAAAATATTTAGTTTCAGCTCCAAAAATAAATTTAGAAGTATTAAACAAAAGTGAATTTTCTGAAGAATCAAATAATAAATTTTTTTCTAATATTAATTATTATTCAGAAATTAATAATAAAACTTTACAATCTAGAAATGAAAAAAAAAAAAAAGAAGATGAAGAAGATTCTATTGAATATTCAGATGAAAATGACAATGATAATTTGAAAATGAATAATGAAAATAAATTAAATACAAATACTAATTTCTTAAAATATGAAAAAAAAGCATTTAACTATATTTTTTTTTATATAGTATTTTTTGGATTTTTTACATTATTAGGAGTATTAATTACATTTTTGATAAATAGAAATTATGAATATATCAAAGAAAATCAAGATCTTTATTCATCAACAGAAAAATTTAAATTATTTATAATGAGAAATGTAATATTTTTTAGAATATTTATCGCCTATAAATCAGCATTTACTGAATATTTATTTATTCATGAATTATCAAATAATTTAAATAATATATTTGAAACTATTTTTGAAAATAGCACAAAATATTCTTCTGAAATATATTCAAAAGTAAATAAAACATTTCTTTCTTCACAAACAAAACGTTTTTATTATAATATTCAAAAAAATTCCTTATGTAATTATCTAAATGAATATATATATAATTATGGAGGAGATTGTGATATAATTGGAAATGGTGTAGTTCATTTTGGTATTATTTCACTATCAATGTATATAATTCATTCATTAATGCATTTATATAATCAATTATTAATTTATAATGAACTTTCATTTGAAAAAGGTTTTTTATATTCAGAATTGTTTTATGGAACTCAATATTATATTGATTTAACTCCTTCTGACCAATCAAAAATTGAAGAATATCTTAATTTAGATCCTTTTAATTTATTTAATACAAAAGTAATGAATTATTTAATTGTTTTAAATGATTATGTTTTTAAACCTTGTTGTACTGATGCTACTATTTTAATTCTTGATGATATAAATAATATTGGAAATTATATTAAAAAATTATTAATTTGGTTAATGTTTTTATATATTTCATTATTTCTTTTATTTACTATATTTTATATTATTCCTAATATCATTAGGAAAAATATGAATATTAATAAAAAAAGGAAAATGCTTATGATTATTCCCAAAAATATTCTTTTTGAAATTATAATGAAAAATAAATAAATTCTTTATAATTTTTTATTTTTTTTTTGTGTTTTAGTTTATAGTAATGTCTTAAAGTTAATTTCTTATATATATATAATAAGTGTAATTTAAATAAATTTTTAATAAATATTTTAACAGTTATTTTAAAACACTAATATTATTAGAAATATATTTTATAAAAAAAATCTATGTATAATACACATTTTATTTTTCACTTTTATCATTTTTATCTGAATTATTTTCTCTTTTTATTTTTAAAAAAAAGTGATTTTTGAGTATTTTTTTCTTTTTTTTTTTTTCAACCTTTTGAATTTGATCTTCTGCTTCATCGAGCTTTATATCATTCAATTTATTCACAATATAACTTTGTGTATTATTCAATGATTTTGAAGAATAATAATATCCAGTTATAGTTCTAATTGTTTTATTCTTTCTTTTTCTACGTTCTATTTGATATAAATTAATATTTTGTTTTTGATTATTTTCATTTTGTGAGGTTTCATTATCATTTACATAGTTATGATTTTCTCCTTGAAATTCACCTTGATCGAAAATATTTTCAACCATTTTTTTTTAATTATATTTATTTGAAAAAATTTTTTCTCACTTTTTAAAATGAAAATATAACATTATTGAATAAATAATTCTATCTACTAACTATTATTTTTATATTTAAAATGATTTCCCAAATTATTTTTAATTATAACTAATTATCCATACTTTCAAAACACATATTCTTTTTGATTATATAATAAATTTATAATGAAGATTTGATTTAAAATCTTTTGTTAAATTATGATTAAATCTTATTTACTTATAATAATTACTATAAATCAATATTATAATGAAAAAAAAAACAAACAAGTAATAATAAAATAATATTTTAAATTAAAAACAAATAATAAATAAAAATTTAATTAAATTTAAAAAATTGTAATGGATTAGTAGTATTTCTTTTTGGGAAATTTATATTATTCTGATTTTGAGGTTGAGGTGAAACTTTTGAAGTTCTTAAACTAAGATAACTTTCATCAATTCTATGTTCAAGTATTTTACTAGTAGTATTTTTTGAATTATCACTATTATTATAATTTACTTTTCTTCTATTTAATAATAATGGATTTAATCTACTTGTTGTTATTAATATTTGTTCTTTTTTATATAAATTATCTTTTTTTGATATATTTTCAATTGGAAATGATATATTTATATCATAGTAATTTTCTTTATTAAAAAAAACATTTAATTCATTATAACCAATTATCTTTTCTATTTTTTCTCTTTCGAAATTAAAGTTATTTTGAATTTTTGATTCTATTAATAAAATTATTTCATTAAAATCTTTTATTTCTTGTTTTTCTTTGTTTGGTATATTCAAAAATTTTAAAATAAATATATCAATGAATAAATTGACATTAAAAGATGAAGATGATTGAATAAATTGTTCATATATATCATATAATAAATTATAAATTTGTAATTTATATTTATTTTCTTTTATTTCAAATGAATAAATAAATAAAATTATTTCTTTTAAGCTTTCACTACATTTAAGTATTTCTTCTGATTCATTATTATTATTATTTAAATAATTTTCATATTTCAAATAATTTTTAAAAGTATTATTTATAAATTGCTCTATTTTTGTAAAATTATTTTTAGCATAAATTTCTACAATTTGGTTTATTGTAATAAGTAAATTTTCTTTTTTTAAATCTTTTATAATGAAAATTAAATCATCATATGATAAAATTTTCATGATAAAATTAAAATAATTAATACTGACTTTATTCTCATTTAATTTTTCTAAAAATTTAATTAAAAATGTCTCAATTTGTGAAAAAATAATTTGAATTAATTTTTCTTTAAAAATATCATTTTCTAATAAAGAAACTTTTTTTATCGTAGAATAAAATTCATTTTCAAATTTAAAATATTCTTTTTTAATTTGAAAACTTAAAATAGTTTTAAAATTTGTTGAAGAATATTTTTTAATATATCTAGAAAAAACATTTGAAGTTTGATCAATAGCTTTATTTAAAAAGAGAAAATAAAATAATTCAATTTCTGAAATAATATTATTTTCCTTCAAAAAATTTATTACATTAGTTTCTTCTTCTGTAATATTTGAAACTATATTTTGTTTAATTTCAGCCCAAAATAAAATAATTTGTGTTGTTTTAATTTTAATATCATCTGAATTATTTTCCAAAACAAACATTGAATCAATATTATTTTTAATTTGAGAAATTAATAATTGAAGAAATTCATTTATTCTTTCAATTAAAGTTTTTTCATTATCTTCATTAATTAAATATTTTTTTATTACCATTATTATAGTAATAAGCATTTGATATATTTTTATAATTAAATTTTTATTTTCATCTTTAATCAAATTATAGTCTTTTTCTTGAGAAAGTAAAACTAAATTTTTTGTTATATTTAATATAAGTAGTTTAATTATTATATTTGTTGAGAATGTTCCAATTCGATTTGAAAGTTTATTAAAAATTTGATTAATTCCTTCATCATTATTTATTTTTAAATAAAATTCACTTAATTGTAATTGATTTTTTGATTCTTCATTAATAAAAATATTTTGTTCTATTTCTTCAAATAAATTTTTATACTGTTCTAAATTGTTAATTAAATTTTTTTCTTCTATAAAATTTTTCATTATATCTTCAATTAAATCAATAACAAAAAAATTATAAATTTCATTTTTTTCATCTTTAATAATAAGTTTAATTTTTTTTAATTCATCAAGTATTTTTTTATATTCTTTATTTTTTAATAATTCCATACATTCATCAAGTTTTTCATCAATTGTATCATCATTATTATTTTGATCTTCAGAAATAAAATTTATATCAAATTTTATTCCTTTTAATATATTTTCTATTTTATCTAAATCAATATTTGATAAATTTTCACCTAATTGAACTTTTATTGTTTCTAATTCTTTTAAATTATTTGATATTTTTTCTAATCCATTTATACTTTCTGTTAAATCTGAATATTTTTCAAGAATTAAATGTTTTAATTCATCATCTTTATCATTTATTTCTTTTTCTTTATTCATTTTGTATTTCTTTATTTGAATTAATTGATTTGATTTGAATAAATCTCTTACTGTTCTTTCTATAATTATGTCATATTCATCCATCTAAAATATTTTTTTTAATATCAAAAAAATATATAAAAAATTAAATAATTAATTAATAAATAATTAATTTTTAAATTATTTATTTATTATTTATTAAAAATATTTTATTAAATTGAATCAATTACCTCTTGTTTATTATAAATAAAGAATATTTTTAATTAACTTTTTTATTATTATATTTTAATAATCATCCTTTATTTCATTTAAAATTTTTTCAATTTTTTCAGATGTCATTGCATTCTTTCTTTTATAAGGATATTTTTTTATTTTACTTTTATAATTTTTAATAAAAAACCTTTTTTCATAAAGAACCCAAAGAATTAAGGTAATGATAATTAAAATTAAAATATTTTTTTTTTCCATTTTATCTTATCAAAAAAAAATAATAATTATATATACTTTAATAATAGATAATTCAAAAAAATGTTAAAAAAAAAATTCTTTTCATTTAAATAACTAATTCTAAAATTTTAAAACAAAAAATCAATTTCTAAATAAATAAAAAAAACCATTACACATTTTCATCATTCAAAGGTAAATTATTCTTAAAACAAAATGGCATAAACATATAACCATCAGCATGGAAAAATTTATTTTGAAATTCAACCCAATGTAACCTCAAAGTATGTAAAAAAGATTCCATAGCATCCATAAATAATAAAACAATAGAAGTAACAATAACAAAGGCAACAATTCCAAAAGTAGAAAGTAAAATTCCATTAATAAAAAAATAATTACTTTTAAATAAACCAATAGTTCCATTAAAAAAAACATTACTTAATTGAGAATGTGCTAAACTTAAAGCCCATAAACGAAGATAACTTGCAGTATTTGATACAGTACCTAAAGCAAATTCAATTGTTTCTATTAAAACACCAACTAAAATATCAGAAAAACTTTGTTGTGGTTTTTCATTTTTATTTTTATTTTCTATTAATTCTTCATGGAAATCTTCTTCATTTATTAACAATTTATCTATTTTATTTTTTTGCTTTTGATATTTTAATTTTGTACGACAATCTTTTAATATTACTGTTGGTATTATCATTATTATTATACAAATTACTGATATTATTAATATTAAAGAATGAAAATATGCCATTTTAGTTTCATTACCCCAAATTGGTTTTCTAGTATATTTTCCCATTGGTTTTAAAAATATTTCCATCATTATTGATTTAATATCTGGTGCATTTCCAGTATCATTCATATAATTATTATTCCATTTTAATATTATTAAAAAATCCATATAACCAAATAATATTGACATTAACACAAGTTCTGGAATAAATACTAAAAAAAATTCTATCATATCACATTCTAATAAGTTATTTAGTCCTTTTAATATTATTCCAAGCAGCATTTGCATTACTCCTAATATTACACTTAATTTCATTTTTAATGAATTTATTACTGTTAATTCATTTGTTGCAGTTACCCAAATTGGATCTAATCCAAATTTATAGTTACAATTATTAGTTTTATTTAATTCATAAAATTTTTCTTTTATAGTATCTCCATCATTTGTTGCTGTTTGATTTACCTTTACTTTAAAACAAGTAGGAAAATTAATTGGAACAGATAAGAAATCATTATACATAAAACCACAAAATGTTCCAAATAATCCCATTAAAAGAAGAAAATATCTAAAAGGAAGAATATTTTTAAAAATAACATTTTTTTCAAGTGTCTTTGAATTAATACAAAAATATATAGCAGCACAAAATAATATTAATGAATGTCCAATATCACCAAACATTACACCAAATAAAAAAGGGAATGTAATGACATTAAAAAAACCAGGATTAATTTCTCTATATCTAGGAATACCATAAATATTAACAATTTCTTGAAAAGCATATAAAAATTCATTTGTTGGAATATATGTTGGTGGATTAATATTTTCATTTTTTTCAAATTGTATTTCTTCAATATTTGCTCTTAATTTATCATCTTTTCCTTGTGATACTGAATTTAAATTATTTATTAAATTATTTAAACTTCTTTCAGGAATCCAAAATTCTCCATCAATAAAAGTATCTCTAACAATACATTTATTTAATGTTAAATATATCATTTTTTCTTGAAGGAAATATAATTTATATAAAGAATATTTTATTAATCTATTATTTATTCTATTATTTCTTGTTATTAAATCATTTATACTATTCTCTGTTTGAACTAATAAATTTTTCTTTTCTTTTATATCATCTTCTATTTTTGATATTTCATTTTGTATTTCTTCTCTTTTAGGAACATTATATCTTGATGCTTGAAACATTTCACATATTTTTAATATTTTTCCTAATAAAACATTTTCAACTCCTCCTTGAAATAAAATATTAAAAATAACTTTTTTTTGATTATTTAACATATCACTTTCATTAATAAAAGATGATTGTTCATTATCTAAATTTGATTCTTTTTTTTTTTTCTTATTGGCAAAAGAAAAACCTCTATTTTTAATAGAAGAAGTATATAAATATTCATCATTATTAATAACTAAATTATAAAATGAAGCAATGGCTCTTCCTCTACTAACTCTAAAAATCATTCTTTTCATTTTTAATTCATCACTTAATTTTACAACTCCTGCAATAAAACTTAAATTATCAACAACATTAATAGGATTAACTAAATCATTTGAAGGAGAACTAGTTGAAATAATATCTTCTTCAACATTAGTAGCATTATTATTTTGAAAACTGATATTAATCATTTGATTATTTGAAGAAATTAATTCAGAAGTTTTTTTTAAAACATATTTTTTTTCAATTAAAGTAACTAAATCTTCTCTTATTGTTGAATGATTATCAACTAATTCTGTTAATTCTCTATCTTTTTCTAAAATTTCATTTTCCAAATAATCAAAATAAGTTGAACCTAATAGTTTTTTATCATTTAAATCTATTTTATATAATTCATCATATTCATTATATGAATTAAATTTTTCTGTTTCTAATTTAAAATCTTCACATATTGAATTAAAGTCATTTATTTTTTTTATTATGTCATCACATCTTTTTAACATTTGACTAAAGTTTTTTTTTGCTTCTATGTCATCTTGAGTCAAGTCTATGAATTCTACACCGTCTTCTAAATTTCCTAATACCCTCATTGTTTCATTTGCATTTTCTTTTGGAATACGTATTTTTTGATGTGTCATTTTTGCAGATCTAAAATTTTGGGTTATATTATTTTTTCTATTTTCTTACCTGAAGAAATTCATTTTTTTTAGATTTTTATAAAAAATAATAAAATAATAATCATTAATATTTAAATCATTATTATTTTATGTTTTTTTATTATTTATTATTTATTTTTTTTTATATTTGAATTGTTTTTTTTAATTGTTTTTATAAAATGTTGTATTTTTTTTTTTTTTTATTTAATATTAATTTTTTGAAATGTGATGAAAAAGAATATTTAAATAATAATATCATATTATATAATAAAGAATCAAATATTAATTTATCTGATTTTGATAATTATTTTATTTTTTTATATAATCCTTGGAGTAATTTTTCAAAAAATTTTTATAATAATTTAAAACAAGCAAATTTAAAATTGAAAAATAAAACATTTGAATTTTTAATTTTTGTTTTTGATTTAACATTAATTGAAAAAGAAACAATATTTTATAAAATAAAAATAGAATTAAATGAAAATAATACTTTTGATAATTTAATTTATGTTTCCAATAAAAGCGGAATTCAATATTTCAAAGAAATACCCAAAATCAATTACATTCAACAATTTATTTTATATTGTCTTTATGAAGGTACAATTAATATTAAAGAAATGGATATTAAGAAAATAATTAAAGATGAAAAAGAAATTATTATATTATTTTCAAGTAATAAAACAATTATATCAATTTCAAAAAAATTTTTCAAAAAATTTCATAAAATTTTTTATTTGTTAAATTCAAACGAAGAAAAAATTCTTTTTTATTCAAAAGGTAAAATTATGCAACAATTTTATATTATTAATAAAAGTATTTCATTACTAAAAGAATTTTTAGAGAGTATTTGTTTAGATAATAAACAAATCTTTGAAAAAATAAATCTAAGATTTATTCACAATATATTTATGCAAAGAAAAAATTTTGGTGTTTTATTTTATAATAAATATATGAATTCAACTCAAAATATTTTAAATTTTATTAAAAGAATTATTTCAAATAATGAGCAATATAAAAATATTTATTTTGGTATTACAGATATTAATAATCAAATTCAATATAAATTAATGAAATTTATTGGAATTAAAGAAAAAGATTTTCCATCTTTTTCTTTAGTTTTATTTAATAATACAAATTATGATATAAGAATAATGAAAGAAAAAATAACAGAAAATAATATTATAAATTTTATTGATGAACAATTTAAATTTAAAAAAAATAACTCTTTTTTTCAAGAAAAAGATTTTTTCATTAATAACATAATTGAAATAAAAAATATAAAAAGTTATGAAGAATTTATTTTAGGTGATAATAAAAGTAATAAAGTTATATTTATATATAATGATTGGTGTTCTTATTGTATTCAAGCAAAATATTTATATAAAAAAGTATCTAATCAAAAAAAAGGAAATAAATCTTTTAAATTTTGCCAAATAAATATTGAAAAATTCACAAATATAAAATATTCATTATTTTCTAATTTTTTTATAAATATTAAATACATTCCCTCAATTTTTATAATACCTACCTCTCTTAATAATATTTTTGAAGATATAATAATATATAAAGGAAATTATATATATTCTGAATTATTAGCCTTTATAGAAAAATATGAAATAAATAATGAATTATAAATAATAAATATTATATAATAAAATTGAAAAATAAATTATTTGATTCAATATAATTAAATTAATTATTAATAAATTTAAAATCAAATTAAAAATTATGAATAATAAAACTAAAAAAAGAACAAATCATTTTCTCCCATATATTAATAATCAAAAAAATCGAAAAAGAAAAAGAAAGATAAATTTATCATTAGATACAATGACATCTGATATAAAGGAAATTAAAAGCTCTAGAAATATAAACTTTATTTCAACAATATATAATAATAATGCAAAAATTCAACTGAAAAAATTTTTCTCAACAACAAACTCTCCAAAAAAAAAATTTAATTATAATAAAAAAAGAAATAGAATTAATTTTTCTTCTGAAAATTTTCCAGGAATAATAAGTAAAGAATCAATATTTCTAAATAGACTTTTCAGTCAAAAATATAAACAATTAAAAATTAAAAATAATTCTCTTGATAAACCAAGATTTATGCAAGAAACTTATATTTCAAATAAAAGAAATTTATTTGAACAGAAAAAAAAAATAAATTTAATTATGACAAATCATTTATCAAAAATCATTGAAAAATTAAACATATTTAAACCATTTAATTAATTAAAAAAAAATATGTATATTAAACTTAAAAAATATAACAACTTGCACATTTATGTATTTGTTTCTTATTATCTGTATTATTGTTATCATCTCCATCAAAATTAGTAACTTTAATAGTTTCTTTAATATTATCTTTTAAATTAAATTCATAATAACCTTTTTCTAATCTAACTTTACAATAAAATTCATTTCCTTTTTTAAAAATATTAGTTAAATAACCTCTGTCATTATTAATTTTAACAGGTTCTCCATAATAAAATTGACAATCTTTTTTATATTGATTTATTATTTCATTATTCTCATTAAATAAATAATTAAAAATATTACTAAATTTATTTTGTTTCATATAAATTTTAAAAGCAGTATCCATTAAACCCATAAAATTAAAATATAAATCTCCTTGATTATAAGGTCTCATTTTATAAAATAAAATATATGCTGAATTTGTTTCAATATTTGTTTCATTCTCATATATAAAAGAATCATCATATTTAATCCAATTATTTGAATAATTAACTAAACAAGTGTAATGTCCACCTGATAAATTTCCAGTGTGATTTACAACTGAATACAAGTCATATAAAGGAAAATTTTTTGTATTACAATAAAATTGTTTTAAATCTAATTCTTGAATTGGAAAAGTTATTAATGATTCTATTTTTTTAGTATACATTTTAGTATATTTAAATCTTTTTAAAACTAATACTAAATAAGGAGGTAATCTCTCAATTTGATAACTTTTTTTAAATATTGTTTTTTTTTTACAATTTTCACATTGAATATCTTTTAATTCTTCCTCATTAGTAAAAAGTTTTAAACATTCAATTAAAGGAATTTTAGTATTAATATCATCGTTATTATCATAATTATCATTTATACTATGATGATTTAATATTAAATATTTATTTTTATCATGTATTTCATTATTAATAACTTCACGACACCATTCAACAATAATAGTATCATCAATATTAAAATTTAAATAATTCATATTATGAGGATCTAAAATACATCCAGTACAAAATTTAAACCAAGGACAAAATGAACAAGAATTAGTTTTTTTTTTAAGAATTTTTAAAACAAATGGTGAACATGGTTTATTTTTATTATTATTTCTTCCTGAATTTAATTTTACATTAGAAGTTTTTATATTTCCTTTCCACCAAAGATTATTTTTATATTTTGAAGGACTATCAAAAAAATATTCAAATTTTTCCCATATCAATCCATATAAATCATATGATTTTATTGAATTATTTGTTGTTACTAATAAAAAATCTGGGTTTGTTATTAAAGTTTCAAAAGATGGATTTTCTATTAAATTATCATTTGCATATTTATTTTTACGAAATCTATGAGAAATAGGAATAATAATTTCATTACTTTCATCTTTAAAATCTATAATTGATTCATTTTCACTTGAAATTGTTGAATTATTATTTGTTTTATTATTATTATTTTTTGTATTTGATTTTTTTATTTCTAATGAATTATTTAATTCGTTTTCATTTTTAGAATCAATCTCAGTTGAATTTATCATCATTGGTATTTTTTCTTTTTCTAAAGGATTAGTTTGAATATTATCTAAATCTTTATAATTAAAAACTTTTTTTATTCCATTATAATTTAAAATTTCATAAACTGAAATACTTTGATATGAAAGAAAACAATCATCAATTTGTAATGAATCATTAATATAATTTCCATTAAATACTATAATAAGATAAGTATAATTTGAATTTTTTTCTAATTCCAATTCATCCATTGATTTTAATATTTCTATTATTTTAGAACATTTTTCTTTTCTTTCAACTTCAATTCTAATTTTAATTGGAATATTAATATTTAAAGCATTTGAAGTCATATTTTCTTTTTTATTATAAATTTTATTCCTTTCTCTTGTTTTTTCAACATAAAGTGTATTAAATTGTTCATATTCAAAATCATTATTTTCTTTATTATTATCTCCTATAGAAGCAGTTGATAAATCACTTTCATCTGCATAAATACCAATTGAATTAATTTTTATTTTTTGTAAACTTTTTCTCAAACTAGAACTAGAAAAATTTTTATTATTAACATTATAATATGGTTTTAAAGTGAAAGGTAATCTATATAAAACAATATATAAAATAATTTTATTCCCTTCTGGAATTGGTAAAGATAAAGAACTAAAATGTTCAAATGATACTTTTGATTTATTACAAATTGTACATCTTAAAGTAGATTTTAATTGACCTAAATATAAACTATAAAAATAAGATGC
>JAEEGL010933016.1_pt1 | contig 12861 bp, 10 predicted proteins | sample 9134231 | NCBI WGS metagenome assembly JAEEGL01 (sample SAMN16246548, study PRJNA631951) | gut metagenome | biome: gut microbiome; feature: rumen; material: fiber-attached | host: Bos | place: Iran: Karaj | collected 2018-10
CCGGGAAGAGCCGGAACGAAGATGCAGGCGGCGACCTGATCCCCTGGACCTGGAAAAGCTTATTTCTGCTTTCGTTTCACCTCCCGGTCCGTGACTTAAACGGTAACCGGATGCATTACGGTGATGTCCTTGAACGGTTAAAAACCGAGATCGCATGCCAGCTCAGAAGAGGGTTTGATTTCATTTACGAAGCACAGACCATCGCATCGGAATCGGGGATAGAATACGAGCCCCAGACCTACAGGATCGATTCGCACCAGCACGCGCATCTGATCCCGATAGTGTGGAAGGCACTCACTTATCTGACAGAGAAAAATGACCTGTCATTTGATCATATCCGCACGGCGCATGAACCGCTGTGGCCTTTCATAAGAAACCTCGGATTCGGTCGCGGCGGAGTAAGACCTGTGGGGATCATCAAGAACAGGATCCTCGCGATCCTTGCTCCGAAAGCCGAGAGATTCATTAAGGATCATGGTCAAAAACCCGCATACCTCTGGGGACTTGTCATGACCGGACATATGGATCTGGATCGTATAGACAGAGTCATGCCGCACATGCTCAGAGTATGTGAGAAAAAGGGATACGATCTTGAACTGAACATCCATCCCGGAAAGATGCTTCCCGATGAAGTGACGGACGAGATACCGCGCGAGTCGGCAGACGATTTTTACCTGTCGGACAACAGAGCACTCGAAGCCGAAACGGCGCGTGCATTCCACGCCAGGCTCCGGGAGATCGGCAAGGCGCTGACGGAATAACCGTTTCAGCCTCATGACGACAGCAAGCAAGATATGACAGAGAGGAAACTTACATGTTCTCATACGACAATTACAGAGAGATAATACAGGCGGTCAAGGACAGCGGCCGCGCCAAAAAATATCCGGAAGCACTCGGCTCGGACGAGTTCGTGATCATGCGTCACGATGTGGAATACAGCGTGGAGAGGTCATATAAGATGTCTCTTGTTGAGACCGAGATGGACTTTTGCAGCACATGGTTTTTCCAGTTTACGAACAACTCATACAATCCCTTCTCGCGTACGACGAAGGACCGCATATACAGGATGCGTGACAACGGCCACACGATAGGTCTTCACTTTGCGCTAGACGGCGAGACTGATATGGAAGTCATCCGTGAGCAGATCCCGAAACAACTTGAGATCATGTCATACATGCTCGGTTTCGAAGTCAACCAGTTCAGCATCCACAGACCTCCGGCAGCTGCTCTCGCGGCGAACTTCAAATACCCCGGAGTGCTCAACGCCTACCAGGATGATTTCTTCACTTTTGCAGAGGGAGTCACCGATGATACCGTGCTTGATGTGAAGTACATGTCCGATGCAAACCATATATGGAGATACGGATATCCCACTCGTGAGAACATCTTAAACCATAAGAAGGTCCAGATCCTGACACACCCCTTCGGATGGTGTGAGGAAGGATATGATAACCATGATAACTATGTCTCGCTCGTCCGTGAGAAGTACAAAGAGATGATCGTCTCGATAGACGACGAGTGCAAGGACTTTAAGGAATACATGGACGAATTTCTGAACGCCCGGATAACCTTTTGATGATGTCAGAGCATAAGACGAGATCAACAAATATACATACATGGGCTGTGATCCTGACGGCGTTTGCATTCTACGGCTTCTTCGCTTTCTTTGACGGAGTCGTGATGTGCGCGGACACCATGACTTATATAAACATGGATCTGTCCAGGGAACCCTTTTATCCCATGTTCCTGGCGTTCCACCGCGCGGTGTTCGGAGAGGAGAGATACCTCTTCATCTGTGTATGCCTGCAGAGCATCCTGGCAGCAGCCGCGACATGCTCGCTCGTGCTGTATCTTAGGCGTGCATTTGACTTAAAACCCTATGCGGTATACCTCTCGCTCATGATCTGCCTCGGCGTATCCGCACTGTGCCGCTTTGCGGCGGGCAGAGCTTCGATGTATTCGAACAGCATACTTTCGGAGGGGATCTGCGTGGCAGGTTTCCTGCTCTTTTTCAGATACCTGATCGACTATTGCCTTTCGGGGAAAAAGAGCATGCTGATCGCATCCGCGTTCGTTTCGCTGATACTGATCTCGACGCGCAAGCAGATGTACCTGACGCTGTTTTTGCTGGTATTTGGGATTGCCGTTGCTTTCGTACGACGGAGGAAACCCGGCATTCTTACCGGTCTTTTTCTGCCAATACTCGCCGTTTCAGCCTCGGTCCTGCTCCTTAACCACGGCATCGAAAGCATATATCACATGCGCGTGAACGGCGAAGCGGTGAGGCATTTTAACGATAACAGATTCATGGCCACGGTGGTTTTCTATACCGCGGAAAGAAACTACGCGGAGGCGATAGCAGATCCCGGGATCCGCGCGCTGTTCGAAGAGATATATGATATATGCGATTCCGAAGGCAGCATGATGCATGATGCGCCCGACGGACTTTTTGCTCTCGGAGATCATTTCGCGGAGCATTACGACATGATCCAGATCGATCACATGTGGGATATGATTGAGCAGTATGCGCATGCTTCGAGCGGCGACAACGCCGTCCTTCAGGCACGTATCACGGACGAAACGACCGCGGCTATCATATCTTCCGTCCGTCCGCTCGAGTATGGCAGGATAGCGAAACTATGGATCGCCGACTTCGTTCAGGGCATGGCCAATACCACAGCCAGAGCATCGGGTATACTTTATAAGGCCGGTATCCTCATGTGGCTCGTCTACATCGCGGTCCTGATCGTCAGATGTATCCGAACCCGTTTTGATGAAGTATCGATCCTCGGGATCATGACGCTTGTGTCGGCAATTATAAACATTGCCATCGTATCGTCTGTCATCTTTTGCCAGACACGATATATGATCTACAACATGCCGCTGTTTTATATCAGCATGCTTTTGATGCTGACAGTGAAAAACACCGGGGGTGAACAACATGGATGATAAAAAGAAACTTCTGCTGATAGTACCGACACTTCATCAGGGAGGACAGGAACGCGTGGTTGTGCGCTCCGCAAAGATCCTTGCGGATAAGTTTGACGTGACTGTGGCGATATTCGACGATTCCGAGATCGGATATGATGTTGAAGGCTTAAACATCGTCAACCTGAAAGTCCCGTCGTCCGAGCTGAAGATTTTCAAGCTGATCAACATCTTAAGACGCAGGGCGAAGCTTAAGAGCCTCAAGAAAAAACTGCAGCCTGACATCGCGTACAGCCACGGAGGCACCGCCAATATCGTGAACTGCTTAACGACCGGCTTCGGCGCAACATGGGTCAGCATCCACAGTTATCTGGACGTGACCTATACCTGGTATAACAGGCTCTACAGACTTAAGGCCGACAAGATCATCTGCTGTTCCAAAGAGATCGCCGGTGTGATAGGCGGAAATGCTGTGACCCTTTATAATCTCTATGACTGCGACGAGATAATCGCGGAATCCGAAAAGGGCGAACCCGATGAGCCTCTCCCCGAGAAAGATGAATACGGGATCAAGATGAGGTATCTGATGTGCATGGGCAGAGACGACGATCATAAGATGTTCTGGCACATGATCAAGACATTCAAACTGATCCAGCTTAGTATCCCGGAGGCGAGACTTCTGATACTGGGTTCGGGTACCTATGACATATACAGACGCATGACCAGAAGGCTTGGGATAGAGGATTACGTGATCTTTGCGGGCATGCAGGATAATCCGTTTAAGTATCTCAAGCACGGCGAGATAATCTGGTCGACATCCAGGATAGAGGGCTTCCCGAACGTTCTCGTGGAGGGCATGGCGCTCGGACTTGTGCCGGTTGCGACCAACTGTTCATCGGGCCCTGCGGAGATCCTTCTTAAGAACGGTAACACCCAGGAGTGCGACGAGATCTTTGAGCAGATGGAACAGGATAAAGCCATCGATGCGATCTACGGAGATTATGGTATACTGACACCGCCGATGACTTATGAAAAGGATCTGGACTATGCCCACATCACCGAGGAGCACTTCAATCTGGCATCGGTGATCTTAAGCCTTTTAAGAGATCAGGATAAGCTGGATAGCTATCACGAAAAGGCCAAGGAGCGTGCAAGAGAGTTCGGATATGAACCGTATCTTAAAAACTTCCTGGCGCTTTGCGAAGACCAGGGCATTAAATAAGCTGCAAACCGGTAGCGGATACGCAACGAACGGAGTATTGATAAATGAGCAGAAAACTGTTGTTTCACCTAAACTGCCTCGAACACGGCGGAGCAGAGCGCGTGGTCTCAAACCTCGCAAACCGCTTCCATCGTGAGGGTTATGAAGTGGTCATAGCCGTGGAGTGGATAGGCGAGATCGAATATCCGATAGATGAAGGTATCAAACATATCGTAGTCGGCCCGAGAGAGGGCGATGAGAAGAAGAACCGCATAAGCAGATATTTTCTTCGCGTAAAAAGGCTTCGCGAATGCATCGAGGAAGAAAAACCCGATATCGTGATCGCTTTTGCGCACCTCGCCGTCTACAGGGCTCTGATGGCTACTTACCGCATGGAAATACCGTGTCTGATATCCATCAGGACGGATCCGATAGGCCACTACGACGGACTGCGCGATAAGATCCTGATACCGATCCTTTTCCCGAAAGCGGCGGGATGCGTATTCCAGACGGTCGGCCAGCGTGACTTTTTCCCGAAATATCTCCGGGAGAAGTCCCGCATAATCCTAAATCCGCTGAACGAGAAATACATAGGTGTCGAGCCGCCGAAGGAGCGCCGCAAGGTCGTTGTCCAGTCAGGGCGTCTCGTCGGGTTCAAGTTCCAGCACATGCTCATAGATGCGTTCATGAAGGTCCATGAGAAACATCCCGACTGGTCACTCGAACTGTACGGTGCGGACACTTTTGACGGTACCAAAGAAGTTCTGGAGGAGCGCATCGACAGATATAAAGCGCATGATTTCATCCATCTGATGGGTGATTCCACATGCCTGGAGAAGGTGTTAAACGACGGAGGCCTTTATGCTTTTTCATCCGAGTGGGAAGGTCTGCCCAATGCACTGCTTGAAGCCATGGCACTCGGCCTTCCGATCGTATCGACAGACTGTCCCTGCGGAGGCCCCGCAACGCTCATAACTGACGGAGTGGACGGGCTTCTTGTGAAGAACAGAGATGAGCAGGCTCTCGCGGACGGAATGCTTAAGCTCGTCGAAGACAGGGAACTTGCCGAGAAACTTGGGAATAATGCGCGTAAGATCGCGGACCGTGCGCATCCCGATATAGTTTTCAGACAGTGGGCCGATTACATAGAGGACCTGGTGGCGAAGAAAGCATAAATAGGTTATATTTGATATAATGCTTGCGGAGGATAAACATATGAAGAAATACATTCGCATAATGAGGATAGATCACTGGATCAAGCAGTTGTTCATTCTTCCCGGAGTGGCATTTGCGTTCCTGCTCGTTCCCGAGGCTGATAAAGGATTGATCTTCAGACTTATATTCGGTTTCCTTTCAACCTGTTTCATAGCATCCGCCAACTATGTTATCAATGAATGGCTCGATGCGGAATTCGATAAATATCATCCGATCAAAAAGCACAGGAGCGTAGTCGAGAACGATGTAAAAGGAAGCATCGTATATACGATATACGCCGTTCTTACCGTGCTCGGTTTGGGATGTGCGATCCTCGTATCCAAGTGGGTGTTCATTTGCGAACTCTGGCTCTGGGTAATGGGCATCCTCTATAACGTAAAGCCCATCCGTACCAAGGACATCCCGATACTCGATGTGCTTTCGGAATCGGTCAATAATGCGATCAGGCTGCTGATCGGTTGGTTCATCGTAACAAGTTTCTACCTCCCCCCTGTCAGCATCATCATAGGCTACTGGTTCGGCGGAGCGTTCCTTATGGATGTGAAGCGTTTCTCGGAATACAAGATGATCGCCGATAAGTCCACCGCATCGCTTTACCGTAAATCATTTGCTTTTTACGATGAGAGGATCCTGCTTTGCGTGGCATGCTTCTACGCGATGATATCATCGTTCTTTACGGGGATCTTCCTGATCAAATACAGAGTTGAGTTCGTCCTGATCATGCCCATCATGACCGCACTGTTCAGCTATTATCTGTTCATCAGTTATAAGGAGGACTCGGCTGCACAGGCTCCCGAGAAGCTGTACAGGGAAAAGGGGCTGATGATATTCGTTCTTGTGTTCATCATAGCTTTTGCAGTGCTCCTTAAGGTTGACATCCCCGCACTGCACGGGCTCTTAAGCGAAGAACTCCTTCACTTCTGAGGACCGCGGTAAGATAAATATGAGCAGATTATGTCTTGTTGATTTTGATGATACACTGATCCGTACAGACTCTTTAAAGAGCATCATGAATTCGGAACACTGGCTTTGCTCTCCGTCGCTTTTTGCGGCGGGAGTGAAGTTGTTTTTTTGCAGGGCGCTTCATTCGGGTGAGACCGGTGCCAGAAATCATTTCAAGGAAGGGATGCTGCGCCGTTATTACAAACTTCCCGCGGAGCGTGTTGACGCATATGTCGATAGTCTTAAGGCGCAGCTGAACACCGTCGTGATCGATAAGATACGTGAAGAAAACTACGATCGTATCATCGTGATATCCGCTTCCGAGGAAAAACTGATCCGCCGCGTTCTTGAAGGCGTATTTGACGAATTTGACGTGATCGCCAATTCACTTGAGGAGGGCGTGGAGTTTCGTACCTGCTACGGCGCGGAGAAGGTCAGACGGCTTTCCGGATACATGCCGGACTATGCTGATCATGATATCGAGGTCTATACCGATTCCATGTCGGATAAGCCTCTCATGGAGATAGCAAAACGCTCATACCTGGTGAAGGATAAAGAACTGACGGAAGTCACACTTTAGGAGACACATGAAAAACATAAGTACAGACAGCATTAAGAAAATGCTCACGCCGTTTAACATATTTGCCGCCATGGTCCTTCTCGGATTCGCCGGATATCTGTTCTATGCTTACAGATACGGCTCGACCGTGACCGATTTCTTCGTGATGGAAAACACGGATCTTAAGTTCTGCGATTTCAGGATGCATGTGGAATTTGTCGGTGATCCGAAGAACCTGTATTCGCGTGCGATCTTCGGAGCGGGATGCTTTCCTCCGCTCTCATATCTGATGTATTATTTTGCTTCCAGGATCCTGACCAGGGGCGGAGCGGTCCCGGGGATCACGCTGGATTTCAACACCGCTCCCTATGCGTTTCTTGTCATTGTTTATTACACGCTCGCGGTATCTTTTCTGCTTTTCCTCGGGATATCCCTCTGGGGAGATGACAAAAAGCGCGCGGCGGTATTGTTTATCTGCCTGATGATCTCGGTCCCTTTTTTTGCCGGAGGAGTGTCCGTAGCGAACTCCACCCTCATGGTCATGGCACTCATGCTGATAGCTCTTAAACTCAAGGATTCCGAGTCCCGTTTTCTTCGAGAACTTGCACTGATCATCATAGCTGTCTGTGCCGGTTTCAAGATCTATCCGGCAGTTTTCGGTCTCTATTATCTTCTGGAAAAAAGATTCAAAGAGGCGATCAGGCTTACGATATACGGCATCGTGCTTTTCTTTTCGCCTTTTGCGCTGTTCGGGGGCTTAGACGGATTCGGCAAGTGGCTTTTCAATGTCAGATCCACGATGAGCTTCAATGATTACGGACGTATCCAGTGCATCAGGGAACTGATCGTGACCGTCACGACATATCTTCACATAGATCATCTGGTTCCGCATATAATAGTCAGCATCACTCCGTATCTTTTCGTCGTGCTGATGATAGTTCTCGCAAGCCTTACGAAAAACAGGTATCGCAGGCTGTTCTTCCTGTGCGCGATCATGTCGTTCTTCCCGACAAATGCGTACAGATACACCTTATGCTACTTAAGCCTTCCGTTTATAGTTTATTTCATGGATAAAGCCGGTATAGAAGACGCCGGAGAAGTACGTAAAAACCCCGGTGTTGCCGAATACATCGAGACGGTCCTGTTTTCGCTCGTTTATGCACTGCCCTGCATCTTTGGCAAGATCATGAGGTTTGAACCGACATTCGAGGTTTATACGATGACCTATGTCGAGATCAGAATATATATTGCGGCATATCTGCTTCTTATGTTCATCACGATCCATGAGATCTGCGTCCTGATCCGGTCCCGAAATAATAGACAGTCGTTGTCAAACGTCTCATAAACGACCGATAAGCCCCAAATATTAATAACCGTCAATAAGAAATAGCGGTTGATTAGTCAACAAATCTCCCTATCTGCTCATTGTTTCGTATTTCCTGACGGGAATACCATACAAATAGTTTGATGGAAGATTGGGTGATCATGTTGACTGATCCTAGGCTGAAAAAGTATATATATGCAACGGTGTTTGCATTTATATCAGTAGTCGGAGTGTCGGTCAAACTCTTTCCTCTTTCCGGGAACGAACCGATAGCCTGGGAACGCTTCAATATCATGCCGCCGGTAGTGAGGTGGATACTTTTTGCACTGCTTCTCATGTATGAGATCAGCCCGTTAAAGGAAAGGATCGCATGCAGGACAGTTCGCGAAAGGGTCTGCGTGATCGTACCGGCTTTTTTGTTCTCCGTTTTCATTCTTATAGGATACTCTTTCGATCATTCCGACAGTTTCCAGTATCTGTATATCGAAGGTCCGTACGGACTGCCGATGCTCCTTAAAGATCTGCTCTTTTTTATGGCATTTTTCTTCCTGATGACTCAGGTGATAGAAATGCTGTATCATCTGATGGATCGCATCCGCGCCTCTTTCGGTGAAACGCTTCAGACCGGGCGGACTGTAAGCAGGATCTTCAGGTTGTATGAAACTCATCCCGTGCTGACCGTTTTTGTGATCATGTCGATATTCTATATTCCGTATGTGATCCTGTACTATCCGGGCCTGTTCATGGGCGATTCATACGGCCAGGTCCTTCAGCCGTTTAAGGGGACTCTTCTGGATGTGGGTCGCGACCTTATAGATGAAAATGTAAAACTTAACGGACATCATCCGATAGTGCATACTCTGCTAATACATATGTTCATCATGATCGGTCGGACTGTATTCGGGTCGTATGATTTCGGAGTCTTTCTCTATACTATCGCTCAGGTCATACTCTTCATGCTGTGCATGTCTTACAGCATCGTTCATGTAGCGGGGATGCGGCGCGACCGCACATTTATCATTCTGGCATTGTATTACATGCTTCATCCGGTGGTGACGATGCTCAGCAATGTCATGACCAAGGACATCATCTATGTATCACTTCTGGCCGTATTCATCGTTTCACTGTATGAACTGTCGACAGGCATTTCTTCTCCGTGGATGCTTCTCTTCCTTACTGCGGCCGGTATCGTTCTCATCCGGAATGAGGGCGTATACATCATGGTATTATCGGGGATCGTGATGATGATCATCATGAGAAAACATATGATCAGATGGGCAGGGCTGATGGCGGCCTGCATAGCTGTCTTTGCGCTCCTTCACGGGGTGGTCATGCCCGCGATCAAGGCAACACCGGGTGATGCAAGAGAACTGCTCAATATCCCCATACAGCAGGTGGCCAGATATGTGGCGTATTGCGGCGACATGATATCAGAGGAGGAAAAAGAAGGCATAGGCGCATTGCTGGAGTATGACAGCATTGCGGAGAATTATACCCCGGACAGATCCGATAAAGTGAAGAATCTGTATAACAGAGATGCGACTAAGGATGATATAAAGGCTTTCTTAAGAACGTGGAAGAAGATATATAAGAGAGTTCCTCTGGTTTATGTGGAAGCCGTGATCGGCAATTACTACAGATATCTGTATCCGGGCGGAAGACGCATAGATCTCGAATACGGTACGGAGCAATCATATACGATGATGGGAATGACCAATCAGAACAGCGGTGATGCCATGACGGATTTCGGCACTTCATCATTCTGTATGATCATGAGACCTGTGATGGAGAAATATGAGTATCTCAGAGACCTGATAGCGGATATACCGATCCTGAATATAGTACTGTATTCGGCTACTTATTTATGGGGATTTATACTGCTGATAATGTATTCGATCAGGGTAAAGAGCACGGATATAATACCGGCGCTCGTTCCGATGATCTTTGTGGTGCTCACTTATTTTGTGGGGGCTACAAACGGAGAATATCCCAGATACATCTATTATATGATAGTTGTCCTGCCGCTACTTTTCGTGGCATACATCAATACGCCCTACCTGAAGCCGAACAGATCATGACCGGCCCGCCGTCGGATCAATATACACACCATCGCCGTCAGATCAATATACGCACCAGTAAGCGGTATCGCCTACTATCAGAAGCTGTTCATCGGGATCAAAGAATTCCCAGTCTTTTCCTTCAAAATATTTCGAATAGATATCCGCAGGCACGTCCTCGATGTGAAGAGGTTCAAAGTGTCTGCCGAGGATGGCTTCCATGTATGAGCAGGTGGCCTGTCCTATGATGCGTTCGTTTATCTGATAAGTGTGTATGGATGATTCACGGTAATATGCCGGAGCGTCATCGTCGTTGAACACGCACAGATTCTGTACTGTCACGCCCGTCGAATTTTCATATTTCTCTATCTCCTGAAGAGTGAGTCTGCAATATACATTGTCAAGGTTGTTGGATATGTATCGTCCGGTGATTATGAACTGGACGAATATCAGATGTATCCACAGGTATCCTACCAGGACTATCGAAAAGACCGTTCTTAAGGTAGCGGGATCAGGTTTGCCGGATCCTTCTTTTCCCATGAGCCACATGAGCGTTGCACCGGTAAGTCCCTGGAGCAGATAGAAGAATATAGCCAGACGTGGCGGGAATGTAAACGGGGAGTTCATGATCGGCAGGATATAGAGCAGGGCGAGGCTTAAGATATAAGCGGTCGCGAAATATCCGACCCCGGCTTTATCACCCCTCTTTATCAGGAGATATACGATCATGACGATCATTCCGAGATTCAGCAGTCCGGGCAGGAACACTCGCGGCAGCAGGTTATAGGAATCCTTATTTAGTGAGTAGAAATTGACACAAGCCTCTGCGATCTTGTCGCTTATCGATCCGACCCCGATCGGTCTGAAGAACTGATAGAGGGGATTGATCGCGGCTACGATCTTCACGGTGATCAGATTGATCACGCCCGCACCAAACGGCACGACAGCGGCGAAGAACTCGTCTCTTACGGCTTCTTTGGACCACTTGAAGTCGTGCTTTAGCATATAGTAGAAGAGCAGGACCATGGAGCCGATCACGGCGGCGTTCTGGTATGTGAACACTCCCAGGAGAAAAAATACGGCTCCGGTTATCTTGTGCGCGATGCCTTCTTTTACATAGAAGACCACTCCAAACATGATGAACGCATAGGCGATCGCCATATACAGGCAGAACTCTCCGAACATCAGGAATTCGCTGTAGAGCACGTTTAAGTATACGAGTGAAAAGCAGATCATGAGACCGGCTTTCTGTAAGATCGTATCGGTCCTGAATCCCAGATCTTTTTCAAAAAGCAACTGCAGCATGGTCAGCGTCAGAGCACAGATCATGAGAGTGATGAGTATCGTGACCGGAAGATGGTCGGTACACAGGATCCCGGTCTCGACCTGGATCTTCTCAAGCAGCGCGATCACATATCTTCCGAATCTGATGCGTACGATGACATCCCCTGCGGGATCCGCCATATGCGCAACGGTATCGGCGTTGTAGTTTTTTCGGAGCAGGCCTCCCCAGAACACGGTCAGAGCCATGAGATTCAGTATGTAACGGGGAAGAGAAGTCTTTAATTTATTCATCATTTTCATCACAGTTGATAGATTCCTGAATCACATAGAGCGGACGCTGTTTGGTCATGTCAAATATGTTGCCGATATAGATGCCGATGATCCCGAGAGTACTTAAAATGGCTCCTCCGAAAAAGAACACCGCAAATATGATGCTGTTCCAGCCTTCGGGATTGTTGATGCCCGAAAAATATCCGATAAGAACATAGATCAGGTATGCGATCGATGCGAGAACGGCCAGGCTGCCCACACGGATCGGAACATACAGGATCCGGTTTGAAAAGGTCGTCATCATCTTGATGGCGTAGTCCCATTTTTTCTTAAAAGTATATGAGGTCTTGCCCTCGTATCTCCATTCATGCTCAAACTCGACGAAATCGTGTTTGAATCCGAGCCAGACAAGGAACATCGTGAAGTCGCGACCGCGGTCTTTTGATTCGCGGTACAGGTCGGCAGCTCTTTTGCTGCATATGAGATAAGTCCCGAGCTCATAGTCAAAAGAGATCTCGGTGAAGTAGCTGAATACCTTGTGGAAGGTTTTGGAAAGAAAGCGCGTCATCAGGGAATCCTTACGGGCCTGTCTGCGGACAAATACGACGTCGTTTCCTCCCGATATGGCCATATCATAAAGGATCGGGATCTTCTCGGGAGCATCCTGCAGGTCGCAGTCCATGGGGATGATCCAGTCGCCGCACGCCTGATTCACGCCTGCGGATACCGCTTTGTCCTGTCCGTTGTTTTTGGTAAAAGATATGGCTTTGACACGTTTATCCTTAAGGGCTACCGCTTTCACCTGCTCCCAGGAGCCCATGCCGTCGTGGTCATCGACCATGATTATCTCAAAAGTAACCCCCATTCCCTCGAGGGTTTCAACGAGTCGTCTGTGCAGTTCCGGGATTGCTCCGGGACATCCGTATACGGGGATGACGATAGAAATATCCATACTGATCCTTTCGCGTTTAGGCTTGTTTTTGCGCATAATACAACTATTTATTATATCGCGAATAGATGTTAAAATCTATAACATGAAAGAACGATGGGACAAACTGATCGATCTGGTCAGGAATGCGCG
>JAEEGL010934471.1_pt1 | contig 12861 bp, 14 predicted proteins | sample 9134231 | NCBI WGS metagenome assembly JAEEGL01 (sample SAMN16246548, study PRJNA631951) | gut metagenome | biome: gut microbiome; feature: rumen; material: fiber-attached | host: Bos | place: Iran: Karaj | collected 2018-10
AGCCTCAGCCCGCAAAGCGGCGCGGCTGCGGAAATTGCGCCTTTGCTGCATCCGCCCCCGGCGGCGCAAAGTCGCAATTCCCTCGCTCCGCTCGGGATCAAATCCGCTTTCCGATATAAAAAGGACCCCCACCGACGGTGGAGGTCCTTTTCATGGCGCAGAAGGAGGGATTTGAACCCTCGCGCCGGGTCTAAACCGGCCTACTCCCTTAGCAGGGGAGCCCCTTCGGCCTCTTGGGTACTTCTGCACGAAGAGCCGAAAACGCAGCGTCCCGGACGTTGCCCGAATATAGTAGCACAGGGCAGGGGGCTTGTCAAGCCTTTCCTGCCCTGCGCCGCGGCTCACTTTCCGACGCAGAAACGGCTGAAGATGCGCTCGGTCACATCCTCGCGCACCGTGCGGCCGTTCAGCTCGCCGATGGCGGCCATGGCGCCCTCGGTCTCGGTCAGAACGATGTCGGGCGTGGCGCCCGTGTCCAGCGCGTCGAGCGCGGCGCGCAGATGCTCCTGCGCGCGGCCGAGCGCCTCGGCCTGCCGGGCGTTGGTCAGAATGCCGCCGGCAGGCGTCTCGGGCAGCGGGAAGAGGCCTTTGATCGCCTCCTCGAGCGCTTCGATGCCCTCGCCGGTGAGAGAGCTGATGTTGACCGTCGGCAGCGCCGTGTCGATCCGCACGCCGCCGGAGAGGTCCTTTTTCGAGATCACGACGATGGCGCGCTTCGCCTTCTCCGCCGCCGCGATGACGGCGGCGTCCTCTTCGGTCGGCTCTTCGCTGCCGTCCACGACGGCGAGAACGAGCTCGGCGCGCTCGAGCGCATCACGGCTGCGCTCGACGCCGAGACGCTCCACCTCGTCGTCGGTCTCGCGGATGCCGGCCGTGTCGATCAGACGCAGACACAGCCCGCCGAGGACGAGCTTTTCCTCAATGGTGTCGCGCGTCGTGCCGGGGACGCGGGTCACGATCGCGCGCTCATAGCCGAGCAGCGCGTTGAGCAGCGAGCTTTTGCCCGCATTCGGGCGGCCGACGATCGCGGCGGGGATGCCGCCGCGCATCAGCCTGCCGCGCGCAAAGGTGGCGAGCAGCGAGGCGACCTCCTCCGCGGCATGCGCGATCTCCGCACGGTATTCCGCAAGACGGAAGTCCTCGATATCCTCGTCCGGATAGTCGAGCACGGCGTGGTAGTGCGCGCTGATGTCGCCGAGCGAGGCGTAGACGCCGTCCATACGAACGCCCAGGGCGCCCGCAAGCTGCGCCGCGGCGTTGCGGGCGCTCTCGGCGCTCTCGGCGTCGATCAGATCGGCCACGGCCTCGGCGGAGGAGAGCTCCATGCGGCCGTTGAGGAAGGCGCGCTTGGTGAACTCGCCGGGCAGGGCCTGGCGCGCCCCGAGCGCAAAGAGCTCGTCAAGCAGCGCGCGCAGCACAAGGGGCGAGCCGTGACATTGAAACTCGGCCGTGTCCTCGCCCGTATAGCTGTGCGGGGCGCGGCTGTATGTGCACAGGCACAGGTCCAGCAGCGCGCCGCCGCGGTCGAAAAGCTCGCCGTAGACGAGCGTGTGCGCGGGACAGTCCTGCAGCGCGCCCCCCGCGCGGGGGCGGAAGAGCGTCCCGGCCAGCTCGACGGCGCGCTCGCCGGAGAGGCGCACGATCCCGATCGCGCTGATCTGCGCGCCGGTGGCGAGGGCGGCGATGGTGTCGGACATGGAAGTCACCTCACAGTTTTTCGATCAGCTCCGGCAGCTCGGTAAAGCGGCGGAGCGTGGCGTCGGGCCGCTCGGCCGTGCCGAAGCCGTAGGCGGCATGGATGAAGCCGCAGTGCGCCTCGCGGGCGGAGAGCTCGTCGGCATGCGTGTCGCCGACGTAAACGGCGTCGGCAAGCCCGTACTCGCGCCGGAGCAGGAGGAGGTTCCCGCTCTTGGCCAGTCCCGTCGCGCCCGCGCTCAAATACCCCTCGAACAGGGGCGCGAAGCCCGTGCTCTCGAGGAAGCTCTCGATATAGCCGCACTGGCAGTTGCTGACGATAAAGAGCCGGTGCGCACGCGCGAGCGTCCCGAGCGTCTCGCCGACGCCGGGATACAGCGCGGCGCCGTGCGCGGCGAGATAGGCGCACTCGTCCCCGGAGAGCGCGTCGAAAACCTCCCGCGCGTGTGCTCCGAAACGCGAGAAAAGCTTTCCGGCGATCTCGTCGGGCGTCATGCCCATGATCGAGCGCACCTGCTCGAGACTCGGCGAGCCGGTGCAGCCGTAGCGCCGAAAGAGCGAGAGCTGCCAGCTCCGGCGCACAGCCTTGCAGGAATCCCAGAGCGTGCCGTCGATATCGAAGATCAGACTGGCCTGTTTCATACGGCCTCCTCTACAAAAAAAGCTCCCCGCAGGGGGAGCTTTTTGTTCCGCACAAGCGAGCGATCAATCCTTGCCCTTTTCGCTGCGCGCGAGGCGAGCGGCGTGCGCCGCCTCCTCGTCATAGCGCTCGGCCACATAATAGCCGAGGGAGAGCAGACTGTCGGAAAAATGGACGTTTTCGACGATCGTGGGACTGTTCGGCTCGGTCAGCTCGACGTTCGTGAAGTTCCAGATCGCGTTGATACCGTTGTCGCACAGCAGCTTCGCCACGGCGATGGCCGCCTCCTTGGGGACGGTGAGCACCGCAACGTCGATCCGGTTGCCGCGCAGGAAGTCCAGCAGCTCGTCCATGCTGCGCACCGGCACGCCATTCGGGGAGGTCCCCACAACGGCAGGGTCAATGTCGAAGGCGGCGGCGAGCTCGAAGCCCCACTCGCTGAAGCAGAAGTTGTCCATCAGCGCGCGTCCGATGTTGCCCACGCCGATCAGGACGGCCTTGAAGCCCCGGTCCATCCCGAGGATCGAGGCGATCTCGTCGCGCAGGGCGGAGACGTTGTAGCCGTAGCCCTGCTGGCCGAACTCTCCGAAGCAGCTGAAATCCTGACGGATCTGCGAGGGAGTGAGGCCCAGCTGAGTACCGAGATTGAACGAGGAGATGCGGCTGACGCCGCAGGCCTTGAGCTCGTCAAGCTTGCGCAGATAGCGCGGCAGACGGCGGATCACGTTGTTCGAGACCTTGATACGCTTCACGGCAGGATGGTCCTCCTTTGAGCGATTGTGATTCTTTTCTCAATATAACACGGGATCCCCGGTTTTTCAACACCGGCATGAAACAGTCCGGGCAGCGCCCGGACTGTTTCATGAGGGAGCCTATCCGTAGATCGCGCTTCGCAGCGTCGACCAGCTGCAGTCCGCCTGCACCATGTCGCTCTCCTCGCCGGAGAGGGAGATGAAGAAGACTTTTTCACCGTAAACGCTGACGAGCACCTGCGAGCTGACCCCGTTGAGATCGAAGCGCAGCAGGAAGCGATGGTCCGGCGTCCTGTCGGAGGGCAGATCGCCCTGCGTACCGACCAGCAGCCGCGAGAGCCGCGCGCCGCGGCCCTGGCCGCTGACGTCGACGATGTCGGCGGCGGTCTCCGGCTCCTCGGAGCGGGCGATGGCGATGGAGATCATCTCCTGCTCGCTCATCGTCGTGTCGGCGGCCGGGGCGGCGAAGGAGTCGCTGACGGGGATCGGCGTACCCTCCCGCTCCGTGGAATCGTCGTTGACGGCGGCCGGCGCCTCCATGGCGTATTCCGCCGGGGCGTTGTCATACACGGCACCGGAGGCGGCGGACTCCGCCCGGGCTTCCTTGGCGGCCATCGGAGCGGCCGCGTTGCTGCGGAGCAGGCGGGGCATGGCGATCGCGCCGCCGAAGAGCACCAGCACCGCGCAGGCGGCGAGGGCGAGCATCCTCGAACGCGTCCAGGGAGAGGGCTTTTGCCTGCGCAGCTCCTGCCGGCGCAGACGCGCCATGACGTTCTCGCTCAACTCCTCGGGCGGCTCGACCGTCCCGTCGGCCAGCATGTCGGAGAGAGAACAGAAGGCGGTATACACGGCGCGGCATTCCGCGCACTCGCGCGCATGGGCGGCCAGCTCCTCGCCTTCCTCGGCGGAGAGCTCGCGGTCGATCAGACGGCTGATCAGCTCCTGATAATAGGCGCAGTCCTTCACGGCGTGTCACCTCCTTCCGCTTTTGCAGACGAAAACGGAAGGGAAATGTTCCCGTCCTCGGCGAGGAATTCGCAGAGCTTTTTGCGGGCGCGGAAAATGCGGGATTTCACCGTGCCGCTCTCGATCGAGAGCACGCGGCCGATCTCCTCGTAGCTCAAACCCTGCAGCTCGCGCAGCAGCAGGATCTTGCGCTGCTCCTCCGGCAGTGTGTTCAGACCGCGCTGCAGCGCGTCGCGCGTGAGCCTGCGCTCAAACTGGCGCTCCGGCGCGTAGCGTTCGTCACGGATCTCGCGTTCCGCCGAGCCGCTCTCGCCGTCGTCGACGGAAAGGGAGTCCTCGGCGCGCCGCGAGCGGCTGCGCAGGAAGTCCAGACAGGTGTTGGAGACGATCCGGTACAGCCAGACGGAGAATTTGCTCTCACCGCGGAAGCTGTGCAGCGAGTTGTAGACCTTGAGAAAGGAATCCTGCGAGATATCCAGCGCGTCCTCGCGGTTGCCGCTCATGCGCAGCGCGAGGTTGAACACGCTTTTCTCGTATTCCCTTACGATCGCTTCAAAGGCGTTGACGTCGCCGTCGAGCACGTCCTGTATGACCGCAAGGATCTCTTCTTCCGTCAAGGACTCTCACCCCTTTCTCGGCGATGCTGCGTTTCAGCGCAGATCGCGTTTCATGTCTTTTGCAAGCCTGCGGACGTCCGCAAGCGTTTCCACATGCGTCAGCGCCGCGCGGTAGGCGGCGGAATGGGCCACGCCCCGCAGATACCAGGGCAGATGGTGCCGCGCCTCGAGGCAGGCGGCGCGCTCGCCCTGTACGGAGGCGAGCAGCTCGATCTGCCGCACGGCGTCGTCGATGCGCGCGGCAAAGGGCGGGGGATCGGGGACCGGCCCGCCGGCGAGGGCGGCGTTGGCGCGCTCGAAGATCCAGGGATCGCCGAAGCTGCCGCGTCCGATCATCGCGCACTGACAGCCGGTATAGCGCAGGATATGCACCGCGTCCCCGGCCGAGAAGATATCGCCGTTGGCGAACACCGGGATCCTCACCGCGGCGGCCACGTCGCGGATAAGGTCCCAGTCGGCCCGCCCGGCGTACATCTGCGCGCGCGTGCGGCCGTGCACGGTCAGGGCGGCGGCCCCCGCGCTCTCGCAGACGCGGGCGAAGTCCACGGCGTTGACGCTGCCGAGGTCGTAGCCCTTGCGGAACTTGACCGTGACGGGCCTGTCGACGGCTTTGACAACGGCCTCGACGATGCGCCCGGCGAGCGCGGGGTCCCGCATCAGAGCCGAGCCGTCGCCGCTCCTGACGATCTTGCCGACGGGGCAGCCCATGTTGATGTCGAGGATATCCGCCCCGGAGAGCTCGAGCGCGCGCTGCGCGCCCTCGGCCATGATTTCCGGCTCGTGGCCGAAGATCTGCACGGCGGCGGGGTGCTCGTCCGGCGGCATGTACAGCAGCGCCTTCGTCTTCTCGTCGCCGTAGTGCAGAGCCTTCGCGCTGACCATCTCGCTGACCGTCAGCGCCGCGCCCTTCTCGCGGCACAGCGCACGGAAGGCAAAATCCGTCACGCCCGCCATCGGCGCGAGCGCGAAGGCGCCGCGCAGCTCGACGCCGCCGATGCTTACCATTGCAGGTCCAGCCCGACGGGGCAGTGGTCCGAGCCCATGACCTCGGGCAGGATGAAAGCCTCCCTGATCTTGCCGCGCAGCCGGTCGGAGACCAGGAAATAGTCGATGCGCCAGCCGACGTTCCGCTCCCGCGCGGCGGCGCGGTAGCTCCACCAGGAGTAGGCGTCGCGCCGGTCGGGATAGAGCGAGCGGAAAGTGTCGGTAAAGCCGCTTTCGAGCAGCTCGGTGAATTTGCCGCGCTCCTCGTAGGAAAAGCCCGCGTTGCCGATGTTTTGCTTGGGGTTCTTCAGGTCGATCTCCTCGTGCGCGACGTTCATGTCGCCGCAGACGACGACGGGCTTCTTCGCGTCGAGCGAGAGCAGGTAGGCCCGGAAGCAGTCCTCCCAGTCCATACGGTAGTCGATGCGCTTGAGGCCGTCCTGCGCGTTGGGCGTGTAGACGCAGACAAGGTAGAAGTCCGCGTATTCGAGCGTGACGGCGCGGCCCTCGTGGCTGTGCGCCTCGACGCCGATGTTGTATTTCACGGACAGAGGATGGTGCTTCGTGAAGATCGCCGTGCCGGAGTAGCCCTTCTTTTCGGCGTAGCACCAGTAGCTCTCGTAGCCGGGAAAGTCGATGTCGATCTGTCCCTGCTGGAGCTTGGTCTCCTGCAGACAGAAGAAGTCCGGCGAAAGGGCGAGGAAGATCTCGTCGAAGCCCTTGCCGCGCGCGGCGCGCAGTCCGTTGACGTTCCAGGAAATAAATCTCATGCCCGCTCCTTTTTCGCGTTCGTCTCGACGCTCTCCTCGTAGCCCCGCGCGTCGCACAGCGAGGCGTTGCGCAGCCGCGGCACCTCGCCGTCGTCCAGGGTCTTTGTGCCGGCCGCCTTCACGGCGACCAGGCGGTTGATCTTCAGCCCCTCGGCGACGAACTTCGCCTCGTAGCCGGTCAGGATGCCGGTAAGGCCGTTCGCGTGCAGATCGTGCGTGACGTCCCGCAGCGTCCAGCCCTCGGCAGAGAACTGATTGAGCGACCAGTCGAAGAGGGGCGTGTTGTCGGTCTTGAACCACAGCTCGCCGCCCGCGGCGAGGACGGCGGCATAGCGCCGCAGGAAGTTCGGCGCGGTCAGGCGCAGCTTGGCGTCGCGGCTCTTCGGCCAGGGGTCGGGGAAGTTGAGATAGATCCGACCGACCTCGCCGGGGGCGAAAAGCCCGCCGAGCATGCCGACGTCGCCAAGGATGAAGCGGATGTTCCGCAGCTCCCGCGCGCGCGCAAGCTCCATGGCCATGACGAGCGCGCTCGGATCGCGCTCAACGGCGACGAGCAGCGTCTCCGGCGCGGCCTCGGCCGCGTCCGCCGTGAAGCGGCCTTTGCCGCAGCCGAGCTCGACCTCCACGGCCGCATAGCCGCCGAAGGCCTCGCGCCAGCGGCCTGCGTATTCCTCCGGCCGCTCGACGAGCTGACCCGCGCAGCGCTCCAGCCGCGCGTCGAGATTGGGTTTTCTTCTCATCCGCAAGGAAATCACGCTCCAATCCTATCTGATCCAGCATACCACATCGCAGAGCAAACATCAAGCGCCGCCTCTGTGAGGCGGCGCTGTACGGTCGTGTTATTCCTCCGGCCGCTCTTCAAGTTCAAAGCGGTATTTCTGCCGGATCTGCGGGTATTTCGCGTGGTCGACCTCGGAGAGGAACATGTCCAGCGGGCGCACGTAAAGTCCGCCCTCGCCGTAGAGGGGGCTGTATACCATCAGCTCCTCGCCTGTCTCGCTGTGCTTCGCGACGCCGACGATCATGTAAAGATAGAGATCGGACGCGGGATCGACGGTCTCGCGCTTGAAGTGACGCACGATGTCGCCGGTTTTGAATGCTCGTTCTTCCATCGTTTTTCCTCCTTATTTCCCGTCGGGGAAGCTCGTGAAGGCCGTGCGGTCAAGGACCGGAGCGCCCATGCGTTCCCTGCCGTCGGCGAGAGATTTGAGCAGAAAGGCCATGCTGCGGCCGAGGTTGCGCATGGTCTGCAGCCCTTCGAGATCCTTTTCCACATCCGCGGCGGTGAAGCCGTGCACGCTGTTCCAGTAGGTCGAGGAGGCCACGTGCATGCCCGCGATCGTGAAGTATTTGTTCAGCACGTCGAAAGCGCTTGCCGCGCCGCCGCGGCGGCAGCTGACGACGGCCGCGCCGACCTTGTTCTGCAGCGTGCCTTCGGAGGAGTAAAACAGACGGTCCAGAAAAGAGATCAGCGTGCCGTTGGGCGAGGCGTAGTACACGGGACTGCCGACGAGCAGCCCGTCCGCCTCCCGCAGCTTCGCCGCGGCCTCGTTGACCAGGTCGTTCTGCACGCACGCGCCGGTCCTGTGGCAGACGCGGCAGGCGAGACAGCCGCTGATCTTCGCGCTGCCGACCTGCAGCAGCTCGGTCTCGACGCCCTCGGCGTTCAGGGCCGCGACGACCTCGTCAAGCGCGCGGGCCGTGCAGCCGTGAACGTGCGGGCTGCCGTTGATGACTAAAACCTTCATGGTGATCTCTCCTTGCTTTTTTCTCCATCATAGCATAGAAAAGAAAAAAAGCAAAGCCCCGGACACGTCCGGGGCTTTGCTGTCAAACATAAAGGAGAACGGGCAGGGCGAAATGCGGGGACGGAACGCCGGCGGCGTACCGCCCGGCGCCCGCTTCAGAGCAGGCCGCCCTTTTCAAAAAAGTCCTCGACGGAGAGAAGCCCCGCCGCCTTGTCCTCCAGCTTGTGGTTGAGGCGGCTCTTCTCAATCGGCACGTTGTGTCCGGAGTCCACGCCCTCGCGCATCTCGGCGATGAGCTTGGAGAGATAGTAGGGGTTCTCGAACATCCGCCCGTAGAGTACGATCTTGCCGGGATCAAGCGCGTAGATCACGCCCTTGAGCGCCGCGGCGAGCGTCTCTGCCGCGCGGTCGACCAGCGCGGCGATCTCGCCGTCGCCGCTGCGCGCGGCCTCAAAAACGTCCTCGAGATCCAGCGCGCCGCGGCCGCGTCCCTCCGCGAGACGCCCGAGGATCGGCGCGCGGCCCTCGTCGAGCAGCGCGAGCGCATCCTGCACCATCGCGCTCGGCGAGGCGATCGTTTCGAGACAGCCGCTCTTGCCGCAGGAGCAGGGCTTTCCGCCGCGCCTGACCACGGGGATGTGGCCGATCTCGGCGCACTGTCCGGAGCTGCCGAGCCAGATCTGCTCGCCGATCGCAAAGGAGGCGCCGATGCCGGCCTCGCAGCGCAGGAAGAACTGGCTGGAGAGCTCGTGGTCGCCGGAGAGGAACATCTGCGCGGCAAAGAGCGCGCGGACGTTGTTGTGCATCAGGCAGGGCAGGCCGGTCAGCTCTTCGACGCGCTGGCAGACCGGATAGTCCGCGGCGTCGAGCGCGCCGAAGCTGCTGCGGACGACGCGTCCGTCCGGCGAGAGCACGCCGCGCATCGCGACGCCGACGGGGAGCATGCGCTCCCGCTCCAGACCGTGCTCGGCGCACAGCTCCATGAGACGGCGGCAGAGCATGGCGACGCTCTCGTCCGCCGGCGCGCGCACAGGCAGGGGGATCGACTCGGCAAACAGGACCGAGCCGTCCAGCCATACGGCCGAGACGACGGCCTGACGCAGGTTGATGAAAATACCGGGCGCCACGCGGGCGCGGGAATTGAGCTCGACCATGACCTCACGGCGGCCGACGCCGCTGCCGGGCAGGAGACTGCCTTCGGTCAGCAGACCCTCGGCGATCATCTCGCCGACGATCTTCGTGATGGCGGCGGGCGTGAGCTTGATGCTCTCCGAGAGGCGCTTGCGCGACATGCTGCCGCGCTCGTGCAGGATGCGCAGAGCCGCGCTGCGGTTCGTGCGCTTCACGCCCATCATATTGTCGCCTTCATAGGGCATTTGTCTCACCTCCGTTGCAGTTCAGCGGCGCAGGTCCCTGACGCGGTGCTCATGGTGATGGAGGCTGCGGTGCCGCAGCTGATCGTCCGGCGTGTTCTCCTCGCGGTGAAGGCGGCTGCGCAGCAGGATCACCGCCGCGCCGAGCAGCACGACCAGGATGCCGATCGCTTTTTTCATCGTCAGCTCCTCGCCGAGGAAAGTCACGCCGATGAAGCAGCTGACGATCGGCATCAGCAGCAGATAGAGCTTGACGATCCAGACCTCATAGTGCTTGAGGTTGCGGTAGTAGAAGAAGTAGATGCCGGTCTGCGCGAGGCCGCCGAGCAGCACCAGCCACCAGAAGCCGCGCAGCGTGCCCGGCGCGGGCAGACGCAGATCGCCCGCGAAGGAGGCCGCGAAGCCGAAGAGGACGAGCACGACGAAGTTGTTGTAGTACGAGATCATGTCGGCGTCCTCGCGGTAGCGCTCCTGCGCCGTCTTGATGATGAAGGCGTTGGCGGTGACGCACATCGCGCTGAGAATGAAGAAAAGGTCGTGCGCGTTGAAGCGCATGCCGGAGAAGTCCACCCCCAGCACGAGCAGCACGCCGAAGAGCATGACGAGCGTGCCGACCCAGTCGGAAAGATAGAGCTTCTTGTGATAGAGGATCACGGTCACGAGATTGACCATCAGCACGTCGGTCTTGAGAAGGGCCGTGCCGGTGCTCAGGCTGCCGCCCTGGTAGCCGAGATTGGCAAACACGTCCAGCAGGAAGCCGAACAGGCCGATCAGCAGCAGGATATACACGGCCTTGCCCTGGTGGAACAGACGCCGGAAGTTCCCGTCGAGCAGCAGCTGAGCGGTAAGGAACAGCAGCGCGGCGCTGCGCAACAGGAAGCCCGCCAGGAAGGGCGAGCCCGTCGCGGCCACCATGACCTTGGACACGGCGTAGTAGATCGACCAGGAGACGACCATCGCGCCGATCATGCCCGCGTTTTTCAGACCAGCTTTCATTTCAGCGCTTCAAACATCCTCCGCAGCGCGTCCTCGTCCATGCGGACGGGGTTGTTGTTCATCAGAGGATGCGCGGCGCAGTCGCGGCAGAGCTTGCCGAGATCGACCTCGCCGAGATCGGAAAGGCGCGTGCGCAGCCCGCCGAGCGCCTTGAGCGCGGCGATGCGCTGCGCGAGCTCTTCGGTATCCTTCAGCCCGACGGCGCGGCAGAGATACTCCAGCCGCTCGTCGGCGTTGATGCGCACGAGAGAGTCGAGCGTGAAGGCGCAGGCCTCGCCGTGCGGCAGGTGGTAATCCTCGGAGAGGGGATAGCTGCAGGCGTGGCTGGCCGCGGTCTTGGGCAGCGCGAAGGACAGGCCGCCGAGCAGCGCGGCATAGGCCATGTTGGCGCGCGCTTCCCGGTTCGAGCCGTCGCGCCAGGCGGTCTCGAGGTTCGAGAGGATGATCCGCACGGCCTCGATGGCCATGAGGTCGGAGATCGGCTGATGGTTGCGGCTCCAGTAGCCCTCCAGGGCATGGGCCAGCGCGTCGAGGCCGGTGTTCATCGTCGTGCGCGGCGGCACGGTGCTCGAGAGCAGCGGGTCGACGATCGCGGCGCGGGGCATGAAGACGGGGTTGTTGATCGTCTTCTTCTCCGTGCCGTGCGACACGACGGAGACCTGCGTGACCTCGCTGCCGGTGCCGGCGGTGGTCGGCACGGCGATGATGTTCAGCCGCTCGGCGGGGAAGGGGCGCACGCCGCGGTAGTACTCCAGCGGCTCGCCCTCGCCGAGCGTGACGGCCGCGGCGAACTTCGCGGTGTCGAGCGAGCTGCCGCCGCCGATGCCGATGACGGTGTCCGCCTGCAGCTTGCGGCACAGGCGCACGGTCTCCTCGATGCCGCTCAGCTGCGGGTTCTGCTCCACGCCGCCGAACACGCCGACGATCGCGTCGAGCCTGCCGCGCAGCGCCTCGGCCTCCGGGGCGAAGTGCTTTCCGCAGGCGACGACGCAGCGCTTCGCGCCGAGCTCGTCAAGGATCTCGCCGAGAGAGGCGAATTTCCCCTCGCCGAAATAGATCCTGACCGGCTGGGAATAAACGAAATCACTTGCCATAGACGGAATCCTCGATCGCGGCGACCTGCACGGCAAACTTCTTCATGTTCTCCTTGCGCCAGTCCTCGAGATCCTGGCACCAGGCGGTGGCGAGGAAGGTCTTGACCATCTCCACGGCCATCTCCGGGCCGACGATCCAGCCGCCCATGCACAGGACGTTGGCGTTGTTGATCGCGCGGGCCATCTTGGCGCTGTACACGCCCTCGCAGGCGACGGCGTAGACGCCCTTGAACTTGTTGGCCACGACGCTCATGCCGGCGCCGGTGCCGCAGATCAGCACGGCCTTGTCATACGTGCCGCTCTGCACCAGCGGGGCAACCTTGTTCGCCACGGCGTAGTAGGGCACGACGTGGTCGAGATCCTGCGTGCCGAGGTCGTCAAATTCGACGCCCGCCTCGACGAGCCAGGCCTTGACGGCTTCCTTCGCGGAAAAGCCGGATTTATCGCTGCCGATCGCAATCTTCATGGTGAATACTCCTTTTCATTGGGAAACGCCGATTGCATACGGATCGGCGTTTCCTGGTCTTGTTTTGTTTGTTTTTTACTTGGCGGCCGCGGCCTTCTTCGCCGCGGCGCGGATGTCTTCCTTCGTCAGGCCCATGGCCTCGCGCAGGTAGGGGATCTTGCCGACCTCGCCAAAGCGGTCGGCGACGCCGAGAGCGCTGACGGGGATGCGCTCGAGCGCGAGCGCCTCGCACACGGCCGAGTGCAGACCGCCGACGATGTTGTGGTTCTCCACGGTCAGCACGGCGCCGGTCTTGCGGGCGGAGGCGATCACGGTCTCGCGGTCGATGGGCTTGATGGTGTGGACGTTGACGACCTCGACGTCGAGCCCCTCGGCGGCAAGCTCGTCGGCGACGTCGATCACGTCGCGGGTGAACATGCCGGAGACGAAGATCGTGAGGTCCTTACCCTCGCGCAGCGTGTCGGCCTTGAAGAGATCGAAGCGGTAGCCCTCGCCGAAGACGTCGGGCGTGACCTTGCGGAACAGACGCATGTACACGGGCCCGTAGTAGTCGTTGAGCACGGGCATCGCGGCGCGCAGCTGGGTCTCGTCGACCGGCTCGAAGATCACGACGCCGGGGATCGAGCGCACCACGCCGACGTCCTCGAAGCTCATGTGCGTGCCGCCGTTCAGCTCCGCGGCGATGCCGGGATCTGTGCCGACGATCTTGACATTGCGCCTGGCATAGGAGATGGAGATCGCGATCTGGTCGCAGATGCGG